>JACCDP010828658.1_pt1 | contig 18830 bp, 18 predicted proteins | sample 7445841 | NCBI WGS metagenome assembly JACCDP01 (sample SAMN15323441, study PRJNA562643) | freshwater metagenome | isolation source: river surface water | place: USA:Blue River Watershed | collected 2017-08-17
AAGGCGACGGCACGCTGCTCGACCACTCGATGATCGTCTACGGTTCGGGCAACGGCGACGGCAACCGCCACAACCACGACGACCTCCCGATCCTGCTCGCCGGCCGCGGCTGCGGCACCATCCGCCAGGGCCGCAGCATCCAGTACGGCAAGGAAACCCCGCTCAACAACCTCTGGGTCTCCATGCTCAACCGCATGGACATCCGCGACGTCCAGTTCGGCGACAGCTCCGGCGAGTTGAAGAAGTTGGTGTGAGGAAGTTGATCGGTTGATCAGTTGGCCGGTTGGCCGGAGGCGCGCTAGGTGCCTCTTTAGGTAGGGACCAGCGTCCCTGCTGGTCCGCGGCCAAGGCATGGGGTCTGGCTTCATCTCGCGCAGCGATGATGTGCCTGACCCCATTGCCGAAGGCCGATCCCGGCCGACCGAGGACGGTCAGCCCTACCTGAAGCAGACAGAGTACGGAGTACAGAGTGCTGCATCGAGTGCTGAATCGAGTGTACCTGTAGCCTCATCACGCGCGCTCCGCGCGCGGGTAGGGGCAGCACCGCGTGCTGCCCTAGCTGCCCCGACTGACTCTTAGGTAGGGACCAGCGTCCCCGCTGGTCCGCGGCCGACCGAGGACGGTCAGCCCTACCTCAAGCAGACAGAGTACGGAGTACAGAGTGCTGCATCGAGTGCTGAATCGAGCGTACCTGTAGCCTCATAGCGCGCGCTGCGCGCGCGGGTAGGGGCAGCACCGCGTGCTGCCCTAGCTACCTCGACTGACTCTTAGGTAGGGACCAGCGTCCCTGCTGGTCCGTGTCTCTCCTTCCCCTGACCCTCCCCCTGACCCTTTGCCTAATGCATCTCCCCATCGACTCCACCCTCGTCGCTACCCTCGATTCAGCACTCGACTCAGCACTCGATTCAGTACTCGACCCAGCACTCGATTCAGTACTCGACTCAGCACTCCGTCCCTGCGCCCTCAAATCATCCCCATCTCCTCGGCGAGGTAGGTAATCTTGTTATTGAGGACTTCGATCTTGGCGATGATGGCTTCATCGTTGGCCTTCAACTCCGCGACTTCCCTCTTGAGCTCGGCCAATTCGGCTCTGATTTCAAGGAGAAGGGCGAGGATGGCCTCGTTCGTAAGGTTCATGTTTTTTGTAATTTGGTCCGCGCGGAGGAATCGCCGAGAACGTGCGCGGAACATTCTCGAAGGCGCCAAGGCTTCCCCGGGAGGGGAGGGAGTGATCGGGTCCTTGCGGACCTAGGTCGATAGGCGCGTCAGCTCCAGGGGTTCAGCTTAAGCTGGACCTTAGGTGGCATAATGGACGGCGTATCAACATCGCTGGGTATCATCCACCGACCAACTTCCCCGTCAACAGGTTTCTAGAAGAAGAGGCCGCGGCGGCCCGGAGGGGCCGCGTCGGAGTTGATCCGTTGATCGGTTGAACCGTTGGCCGGAGGCGCACCGATCGCCTCTTGAGGTAGGGACCAGCGTCCCTGCTGGTCCGCGGCCCAGGCATGGGGTCTGGCTTCATCTCGCGCCGCGGGGCAGAGTGCTGGATCGAGTGCGGAGTCGAGTACGGAGTGCTGAGTCGATGCGCACCGAAAGCCGCATCATGCGCGCTCCGCGCGCGGTTAGGGACCCGCGTCCCGCTGGGTATCTCTCCTTCCCCCTGCCTCCCTCGACTCAGCCCTCGTTTCAGCCATCGACTCCGCACTCGACCCAGCACTCTGGCCTCTTCGCCTGCCTCCCCCTCGTCAACTGGCCAACCAATCAACGGGTCAACTCGGCCATTCCTTCCCCTGTCCCTGACCCTTTGTATCCCCGCATCTTCTGCCTCTCCATCGATTCAGCCCTCGATTCAGCACTCTGTACTCGATTCAGCACTCTACTCTATACTCTGTACTTCCCCCATGCCCCGCCTCGTCTCCCTCCTCCCTCTCGCCTTCGCCGCGCTCGCGTTCGGCGCCTCGGGCCCGCACGACTCCGCCATCGGGCCGGACTACGCGCCAGCCCCCGAGATGACAGCGAAGGCCGGCGTCCCCAAAGGCACGATCAAGGAGTTCACGATGCTTTCGACCGAGAGCCCGGCTTACCCCGGCATCGCCAAGAACAAGCCGGGCGAAGTCGTCCCCTATAAGCGGAAGGTCCAGGTCTACATCCCGGCCCAGTATGTCGCCGGCCAGCCGGCTCGTCTCCTCCTGGTCACCGACGGCCCGTGGTACACCAAGCGCGTCGCGACCGCGCTCGACAACCTCATCGCCGCCAAGCGCGTCCCGGTGCAGGTCGCCGTGCTGGTCGAATCCGGCGGCGGCGACAGCAAGGGCAGCCAGCGCGGCCTCGAGTACGACACCCTCTCGGCCAAGTACGCCGAGTTCATCGAGGCCGAGGTCCTCCCGCGCGTGACCAAGGAGACGGGCGTCGTCTTCACCAAGAAGCCCGAGGAACGCGCCGCGATGGGCGGCAGCTCCGGTGCGGCTGCAGCCCTCACCATGGCCTGGTATCGGCCCGATCTCTACCGTCGCGTCCTCAGCTACTCCGGCACCTTTGTGAACCAGCAATACCCGGAGGACCCCAAGACCCTGCATGGCGCTTGGGAATATCATGCGAGCCTCATCCCCAAAGCGGAAAAGAAGCCACTGCGCATCTGGCTGCAAGTCGGCGAGAAGGACAACGGCTGGGACCGCCCCGTGCCACCCTCCTTCCACAACTGGGTCGAAGCCAACGAACGCATGGCCGCCGTCCTCGCGCAGAAAGGCTACGCCTACCAGTACGTCTTCTGTCGGAAAGCCGGGCACGTCGACGGCAAGGCCGTCGCCGCGACCCTCCCCTCCGCCCTCGAGTGGATTTGGAAGTGAACAGGTAGGGACCAGCGTCCCTGCTGGTCCGCGGCCAAGGCATGGGGTCTGGCTTCATCTCGCGCAGCGATGATGTGCCTGACCCCATTGCCGAAGGCCGAGCCCCGGCCGACCGAGGACGGTCAGCCCTACCTGAAAGAGTACGGAGTACAGAGTACAGAGTGCTGAATCGAGTGTAGCTGTAGCCGCATCGCCCCAACCGCCAACCGCTCGCGAATACCATTCGCGCGGGTAGGGACCAGCGTCCCTGCTGGTCCGTGCATCTTCCTGTCTCCCCCTCGATTCAGCCATCGATTCAGCACTCGACCCAGCACTCCGGCCTCTTCGCCTGTTTCTCCTCCGGCCAACTGGTCAACTGATCAACCAATCAACTCGGCCATTCCTTCCCCTGACCCTGACCCTCCCCCTTCCCCTTTGCCTTAGACCTCACTCATCGACTCAGCCCTCGATTCAGCACTCTGTACTCGATTCAGCACTCACTCCGTCCCACTCCTACTTCCTCGTCATCTTCAACGCCTGCTGCGTTTGCGCCGGCGTGAGCCCTGCCTTCTCGGGATCGACCTTCACGGCCACCAACCAATCGGTGCTCTCGGGCACGTAGCCGAACCGCCGGATGAGCGCATCCTCGATACCCTCCAGATGCGCCGCGCCATAGAAGACGGCGATGGTCTCGCCCGTCTTCCGCTGCCCGATGAAGCGCCGCAGGCCGGAAAGCGCCTCTTGGTTGCGCTCTTCCACGATCAACCGCGCGATGCGCTTACCCGACTCCCCGCCCAATTGCTTCGCCATGGCCTGCTCGCTCGCGGTCGGATCCGTCCCGATGATGCTGAGGAGCACGGTGGCCCGCAGCCGCGGGTTATACTTGATGAAAGTCAGCCCGACATTCGCCATCGCGCCCATCAGGCCGCCGCCTTACATGACCTCCGTCATCGCCTTGTACTTCGCCTCGGCCTGTTTCGCCGGCGCCCCCAGCGCCTGGTCGGGACCCTCCGGCTTCGGGGTCGTCAACGTCTCCCCCCGCAGCCGCGCCAGCATCTCGCCCTGGGTCAGGTCCGCGTTGTGGAAATGCTCCCGCCGGTAGTCGATCCCCTCGTATTGCGAGATCAGGCCCAGCGCGTCGGCTATCTTCGTGTACAGGGCGTCCGGCCGGCGGCTCGGCCCCTGCTTCTTGAAGTCATCCTTCTTATTTGAGACCCCCTCGAACAACGTCACCGTATCCTTATCGAGGATTTCCTGCACCTGTCGGTAGTACTCGCGGGACGCGATGTGGATCGCCGCCACCAGGCGGACCTTCGGGCCCTGGCCGCTCAGCGGCGCCAGCGTGCGACTCGCCAGCCGCAGCTCGTACTCCCCGTCGTCGTTCTGGACCGACTTCATCACCGGCTCGATTCGCAGCGGCACGCGCGGGTCGATCTCGGTCGTGGCGCACCCGGCCAGCAGGGCCAGGAGCAGGAACGGGGAAAGCACGCGGCCCATCCCTTGGAGTTAAACCATTACAGCGACGGGTCAACGCTTTGGCTGGCGTCCACGTCCCCGCCTGACAATCTCCGACCCATGAAGCTCTGGTGTGCGCTCCTGGCCCTGCTTGCCCTCGTTGGCTGTCAGACCTCCCCCGCGCCGGACGCCCCGCGCGCGGCGGATAGCCTCACCCCCGAGCAAGTCATCGCCTGGGCCAAACTCGACCAGACGCTCGCCAATTCCCGTAAGCTCACCGTCGGTCAGGCCGACGGACGTGCCGCCCTCGGTGAGTACGTCACCCTCCTCAATGGAGCGGAAGCCAAGCGCTTCCTTCGCAAGCACGGCTATGCCAAGACCCTCCGCACCCTCGCCGTGCGTCGGACGCCCAGCACCATCGAGATCGACCTCGAGATCCAAGGCACCGACGGCGCCAAAGCCACCCTGACTCTCTACGCCGACGGCCACCGCCTCGGCATCGGCTAGGTAGGGACCAGCGTCCCCGCTGGTCCGCGGCCAAGGCATGGGGCAGCACCGCGTGCTGCCCTAGCTGCCTCGACTGCCTCCAGGTAGGGACCAGCGTCCCCGCTGGTCCGCGGCCAAGGCATGGGGTCTGGCTTCATCTCGCGCAGCGATGATGTGCCTGACCCCATTGCCGAAGGCCGACCCGGCCGACCGAGGACGGTCAGCCCTACCTTTTTTCTCATCTTCCCAACCGCCAACCGCTAACCCCCAACCGCTCGCGAATACCATTCGCGCCAGAGTACAGATGACAGAGTGCGGAGTACTGAGTGAACCTGTAGCCGCATCGGCCCAACCCCCAACCGCCAACGCCAAACCGCTCGCGAATACCATTCGCGCAGGTAGGGACCAGCGTCCCCGCTGGTCCGTGTCTCTCCTCCCCCTGTCCCTGACCCTCCCCCTGACCCTTTCTATCCCCGCATCCTCTGCCTCCCCATCGATTCAGCCCTCGATTCAGCACTCTGTACTCGATTCAGCACTCAACTCTGCCTCTCCCTCCGCCGCATAGGGTGAATCACGCCTTGCCTGGGCTCCCGCTTGAGGGCGTAATACGCGCGAGTCCGAGAGCGCGCCAGTCGCGTGGGTAGCACTCCCTAGGGGCCGCGGCAACGCGGCCCCTCCCTATTTATCAAGCCACCGCGCCGGAGGGGGAAATCAGCGATGCCGCCACTCACAATTTGTACGGCGCGCGCCTAGGTATTATCCGAACCAACAAAAGATGGACGTGAAAGATCAGGTTCCGACCCTCCCAGACATGAAACATCCCTTGCGCCGCCCGAACGCGGAGACCAGGCGCGCTATTCGCGACGCCAAGCGCGGCCGCGGCATCATCAAGTTCAAGGACAAGGCCAGTCTTTATCGCTCTCTAGGTTTATAAGACCGCCTCCTCCTCATTTCCTCCCTGCAGGTATGCTGGACTCAGTGCCACGCCCCTGCAGCCCCCCGCGGGTCACGATCCGCGGGGGCTTTATTTCTAGTTCGTAGTTTAAGCACAAAAAAGGGGGCCTCTTCGAGGCCCCCTGAGGGTAGTCCGGCTTACTTGCCGCGCGGGCCGTTGGAGCGACCGCCGCCGGACGGATTGCTGTTCGTCGACGGGTAACCGCCGCCGTTGCCGTAGTTGTTAGCCATGTTGTTGATCCTTTCTAGTTTGAGGGTGGGTGGGGGGTGGAAAAGCGGGGCTGCTTCGCAGCCCCGCGAAAGTATCCGGGGGCCGAAGCTTACTGCTCGCGGCTGTGCCAGTACTCGTCGTTATTCGGGTTGCACTGGTTGGCGTGGTTATCGTCGTCGGGGTCGGTGTACATTGCGTTAATCCTTTCTATGTTCGGGCGTCCGGGATTAGACTTTCCGGGAGAGGGGATAATCATCGCGGCCATCAGGCCAGTGGATGAGCGGCCTAGGTGGCTTCGTCGTGAAGGCTTGGCGGATTTTCTTTGGAGTACGCATGGGGAGATAGATGGGTTCAGTGCGAACGGTCGGCGATGGGGAGATGGGCGCCGATTTGGCCGACGATTACCGGGTCGCCCGGTTTGCGTGGTTGGACGAGATAGATGCGCAGGCATTCGTCAGCGGAGCCGTTACCCTGGCGGATGTGAGCCGCGATGCAGAGGTCTTCGCCTTGGTATCGGATGTGGTACTCCTTGTAGTAGCGCTCGATGGTGTACGGAGAGGAGTTGGGCACGAAGTCGTGGGAGCCACGTTGTCCGAGGAAATCCGCCCAGGACATCCCGAGACCCTGGTGGTCGCTATTATGCCGGGCCGTATGTGCGAGATCCATGAGGGCCTGATGCACGTAGTCGGGGTCGATGTAATTTGAGGCGTCCGCGGTCGTCTTTGCCCGTTCCGCAAGGACGAGCCAGTTGCCGGCGGCTTCCTCCGCCGCGAGGGCCGCATCCAGCACGGAAGCGAAGCGGGCTGGAGGGCGATCGGCGACGGCTTCGTCCCGCCGTTCCCGGCGCTTAGCTTTGGCATCGTCCGATACGGGGCGGCCCATCTCATGCGCATGGCGGATGTTCTTCCGCCGGAACGGCACGACCTCCGCCGTCGGGCGCCCTGGTCCGATCAGCTTTCCTTTCCGGAGGAAGTCAGTGACGGCTTGTTCAATCTGTGCGCAGGCAGAGGCACAGGCAACGATGAGCGAATTCTCCCGGATGGTCAGGGTGCAGCCGGCCAAGTTATCGGCATCGAGCAGCGGCGGGCGAACCGCCGGGATGAGTCGGACCTCACCGTTCGCTCGGTATTCGGCGAGGATACCGAGCCGGGCTTTATGAATCCGAGCCCAATACTGGACTTTTAAGAGCAGCTTTTCCGACGATTTGAGGATAGGGTATATCATGGGGTGCAGAGTAGAAGAAGGGTCTCTATAAAGAGGGGTGAGGGATGGGGTGTTGGGTGGCAGGGCGCTTGTCGCACAAACGGTCCTGATATCGTACAAGTGCTTGAAGCGTAGGGCCGAAGGCCGGCCCTCGCGGGCCGGCCGGTTCGGCCGCAGGGTTAGTCCTTCCCGCCCGAGCAGGCGTGCCAGCAGCGGCTTTCGCAATCGTGCCAGCAGTTCTCGCCGGCGTTGGCCCCGAGGGTTTCGTTGAATGCCTCCTGGTAGAGGGCCTGCGTGCGGCGGAACGCGTTCTCGAGGTCCTTGGCGTCCTGCTCCCCGCGCATACCGAAGTAGGGGTAGTGGTGGAGGTAACCCCCGAAGAGCTTGTCGCAGTCGGCGACGTAGGCCCGGGTGTCGAGGATGTGCTGGTGCCAGAAGAGGTCGATCGCGTTGGTCGGGACCATGCCCTTGCCGTGGCGCTTCACGAGGGTGAGCCAGCGCTTGTACTCGAGTTCGGCCTCGTCGGTCTGCTGGAGCGACCACCCCTGGCCTTCCTCCTGGTCACGGAGCTTCATCTTGACCATCTCGAGGTCGAGGGCGGCGATCTGCGGGTCGACGCCTTTGGCGGCGAGCCAGCTGATGCGCTCCGATGCGAGCGGGGCGGGGAAGACCATGTGGGTCGGCGCCGGGTTGAGGGTGGAGGCGTGAGCCAGGAAGGCTTCCGCCGCGGGGATCTGGGTCTGGGTGTGCATGGGATTTAGGTTTAGGAGTGCCGATTTAGCCGACGGCGTTGGCTTCCCGGCCGCGAGTGCGGCCGAAAGTGTCGAAAGGGGAGGCGATCCAGCGGCGGATCAGGAGGCGGTCCTTGTCACCGCCGAGCGCCGAGCGGCCATGCAGCATGCGGCCGTTATCGATGAGCAGGGATTCACCGGGGTAGAGACGGAGGGTAAGGGTCGGGGTGACCTCGAGCGCTTGGATGAACTTGCAGAACGCCGGCGAGGACTCGCCATCCGTCATCCACGGCGTGAAGTAGACCCAGTCGGCACCGTCTCCGTCATTACGGAGGACGGGATAGGCCCCCGTGTCGTCGGAGAAGACGACATGCGTGCGAATCGTCAAAGCTCGGAGTTCGTCGCGCTCTGACTCCGTCAGCGAATCCAGCGCCGGCTTGGTGTCCTTAAGTAGGCTGTAGCCGCCCTCGGAGGACTGGCGGACGCATTCCCAGCTGATCCAGCGGGCCCGCGGGTGGTCCGTGTGCAGCTGCATCTCCTGGTCGGTGGCCAAGGCCGCCTTGGCGTTGGCGCGAGGGGTGATCTCCGTCGTCTGGATGACCGGTCCCATTTGCGCCAGGTCGGCCAGCAAATCCTCGCGGGCTTGGGGGCGGAGGATGGTCCATCCCTTTGCTTTGGCGGGCGACTCGTTGCAGCGGTTCATGATGGACACTTTGCTGAAGATGAGTCCGTCCGAAAGCATCGGGCCCATGGCGCCTTGCCGGTTGGGCCGAAACATTAACAAGCGAGCAGAATCAGGTTAATAAGCCCAATAAAACAAAGGTTTCCCGTTAACCGTTAAATGTAAGATTTATTGAAGGATGGGAGTCGCTTGACGGCTATGGGGCTGCTGGAAGTATCCCTTCATGCCCAGCACCCCCGCAGCTTATGACTCGAGATGGAAGGAGTTCCGCCTGACGGCGTTGCTGAAAGGGCTGCATGACTACGCCCAGGAGACCTGCCCGGGTGATGACCTGGAGTACGAAGGCCACAAGCCTGCCAAAGATCGTGCCATTGCGCTCCGAAGGATGTTGTCCACCAGTAAGGCTGGTTCGGTTGACGCGAATGCCTCGGCGTCTAACACGTTCTTCAGGGATGTGACTGGCGGCCTCGGCGCTTTTCTTTCCGGGCTCAAGCTCGTCGGCCGATTCAGGGACGGCTCAGAGGCCAGCCAAAAAATGAAACTGGTGTTGGCTCGTAATCGAAGAGTTGAAGGTGCGCTGAAAACTTGGGAAGCCGGCTTTCGGTTGCTTCTCCCCGACTTGATCGGGATGGATGAAAGACGCTGGCCGGGCCATGTCACTTACCGTGCGGGATTAAGCCATTTCGTGGCGGTCTGCCTTCGGGCCCACTCCATTCTCCCGGAGGTCCCGTTCGACGCCATAACCTTGGCCGCAGCGCGGCGCATCCTGGTTCCGGCCCTTGCGCATAACTTCAAGTTCTTCGCGAAAGATCACCCGGAGTTATACCAGCTTTTCGTTCACGGGAAGAATAAGCAGACGCTGGCCGACTTGTTCATGCTTAAGCAGGATGATGTCGCCGATCTTCCAGGCCCTAGCCGCCCGGCCTTCAGGAAGTGGCTACGTTTATTCAAGGCCTGTCAGCACTTTGGGGAGAAATGGGGGGAGCATAAGCTGGCCGAGCTCGGCGCGGAATTCCAGGAGCTGCTCCGCGATTATGAAAGAGACCCGCGTAACAGCAGGCTTTGGCGGGACCTTTCCATCCTCGCAGCGGGAGATATGGCTGTGGACGAGATATTGGTGTCCTGGGTGATCAAGGATGTCGGCGGGGATGAGACGAACATATCCTCAAGCCCTCTCGTCAATTGCGCCCGCTCGCGATTTGGCCTGCTTCGTTATGCCTACCTGATGGCTAAAGAGTCGGCCATGTTTCAGGCAGATTTCGAACAAGGCTTATCCGTCGCCAGCAAGCTCCTTACTGAGATCAGGGAGTCGAAGGACGGTACCTTGACCGGGGATCTGATTGATCAGGGGTTTGGCTGGGCCTACCTCTTGTCGCGTCACAATCTTCTTGGCCGAAAGACCCGGAGCGGGGATGCACGCATGCCTGAACGGGACCGTGCCGGCCTCGTGCTTTACGAGCTCCTCAATGAGCTCCGCTTCAAGGCAGAATCCGAAGAGCATCGGACGCTCGCGTTGCGTTATCTGATCGGATACATGACAAACCCCCGCTTCATCAAGCCATACTCTAAAATTCGGCTAGATCCAAAAAAGCTGGGAAGCGCCTTCAGTTCTACGACGGCCGAAGGTCTAATCACGGATGCAGGCAAGGTACCCATGATGCCGCAGACTATCGTCCAGATGGCTAAGGCAAGAATCGCGTTGCATTACGCATGTTTCGATAAGCCAAACAGCGCAATGCATCTGCAGTCATGCCTCGAACACTACTCGGCCATCATCAAGGCCATGGACTCGCCTGCCTGCGGGAGTCTCATGGATGGTGAAGTCATTGCTTGGGCTTTCCCGGAGATTCACTACGCGATCGAAAAGTTAGCGCTACACGACACGGAAAGCGCGGCGGATTGGGAGGAGGTCAAGGAGTCCTTGCAGGTGTTATGTGAAGTGCAATTCGGGGTCTTTTTTAATCCGAAGGAGGAGGGTGGTCGTATCCAGGATGGCTTGGAGGCGGCGGTAGGCCTGTGAAATCTTGCGACCGCTGTTAAGAGCATTTGGGCTGTTTATAGGAGTTTCCGTGGGGTTTGCAGGCGTTGGCTAACTTAAAGCCTTAGCCGGGGCTGTCACGTTCTAGGCCAGATTGCGGCCGGATAATCGTCGTAGGAAGATGGAGGCGTCATGATAGACGTATCCAGTTACATCACCACCGACGGCGCTCCGCTGCCCGTCGTCCCTGACATGCGGCCGAAGGCTGCGTCAGTTGTCATCGTCCCGCCGTTCCTCAAGCACTTCGGTGGGCCGATGGCCGGCCCCGCCTACCTCAAGGGGGCGGGCGAACGTGCGGGGCACAAGGTCGACGTCCTGGATCTCAACCGGGAATGGATCAAGGAGCGTATCACCTCCGCCCACACCTCCGGCCAGATCAAGGGCGACCATGACAAGCCGTCCAAGGAGCTGAACCGCCTATATCGGGAATGGCAGGAGCTCTGCACCGCGCATTGGCCCACGAGTCTGCCCGTCGACGAACGGGAGTCTCGTGCCGTTATCCTCTACGCCTCCCATGAGGAAGTCGCCGGATGTGCAAATAGTATGGCCGCAGGCCCGTTCGGAGAATGGGTGCGACGTCACCTAGAGCAGGTTTCACGTCCGGACTTGGTCGGACTCTCCGTCATGTTCAGCGGTCAGATCATCGCCGCTCTGGCCGTCACCAGGGTCATCCATGCCGTCTGGCCTGGGGTCCACGTCGTCTGGGGCGGTGCCCATGTCACCGCTTTGGCTGACCCTATCAGTAAGGATGCGATCTATGGCGAAGGCATCGACGGCTTCGTGGTCGGGTACGCCGAGAAGACCTGGGTCGAACTCCTCGACGCTGTAGCCGTCGATAAATCTTGGCCGGCGGAAGTCTTCCGAGCTGGCACGGCCTCCCTGCGTGCCAAGGAGGACGGCACGACGGTTCCCGCCTTCGATTTGAACTCCTATGGCCAAGGCAGCCTGACCTTGCCCGTCCAGGCCTCGCGAGGCTGCGCCTACGGCAAGTGCTCTTTCTGCACCTACCCCAAGATCGAGGGTAAGCATCGCAAGCTCTCTATGACCGCGTTGGAGCCGGTCATCGCCCAAGCCTCGGCCCATGATGCCGTGGTATCGTTTAAGGATAGCCTCTTGGTGCCCCCGCAGTTGCGTGAGGTCGGAGCACTGATCAAGGGCCGGGTGATGTGGAGTGCGTGCACCAAGTTGCACCCCAGCTTCAACCGCGAGACCATGCGTATTCTTTATGGCGAAGGATTGCGCACCTTGGAGATCGGCCTCGAGACGCTTGACGGGCCTTCACAGAGCATCATCAACAAGCCGCAGTCTCCCGAGCTTCTCCGAACTTTCCTGGATGCCGCCGCCGAGGCAGGTGTAGCGGTCGTCATCAACTATCTGACCGGCCTGCCCGGGGCAGATGCGCGCGAGGAGCAACATTGGCTCCAGGTTGTCCGCGACGAGGTCGCCGCGCGCCCTGCGCTTAAGGCGATGATCGAGCACAACATCTTCCAGCTGGAGATGCTTTCTCCTATGGGTAGCAACCCTTCGGCCTACGGCATCGAGGTCGTCCGACGTTGGCCCTGGTCGTCGCTCCTGGAATTCAGACTTAACGCGGTGACCGATGCGGCGTGAATAACCATTCAACCATGAAGAAACTGTCATATTCCGAATGCATTACCGCAGTCGGCCAACTTCACTTCTGTGCCCTTTGGTGCTTGGGTTATTGTCTCGCCGATGAAGTCGCGGCCAGCACATGGATAAAGGACGAACATTTGTGGGGTTTGTTGATGATGACGCCAGTTTCCATCTTCGTATTCGGGAGCATCTATTGGGTTTTAGTGATTTCTTATACCGTCAGGAAGCCATTCGCTCGAACACGCGAACCCGCCAATCGTTTTGGTCCCTTTAAGGAGGGCCGATGAGGCGACTATTACCAATAAATAACAAATGCGCTTCCCAGCCGGGAACGGTCCGCTAGGGTTGGGAGACCCCGCCATGGATACATGGGTCTACACCTGTAACCAGTCGCCCGAACAGGCGTTCAACACGGTGCGCTTCCATGTCCGAAAGAAGGTATTGGAACTGAACGGGGGCGCTGCGCTCAACGGCGAAGGCCTGGATCTCGACTTCATCGGTTTCGAAGGTGCGGCCCGGGTGCGTTTCGCGAAGACCAAGGGGGGTTCGAAGGTCAGCGTCACCGTTCCGGATGGATTGCGCGACAAGGTCTCGTCGCTGTTCGCCGACCTGATCCGCCAGAAGAAGCTCCGGAACTTTGAGAAGGCGGCTGAGATTCCCGTCGAGCGGAAGGCCTTCACGCCGGCCATAGACGTGCTACGACAGCACTTGAATCGACCCGACTTCGCCAAGCATGTGGAGGTGCTTCCTGCGGCTTTGGAACACGCCGAAAAGTGCCTCTATGCGCATGACGGCAAGCTCGACAAAGCCCTGACCAACCTCGGCAACTTCGCCGCCAAGCGCGTCGGAAAGAAAATCGCCGTACACCTGCTCGCCAACCTGGCCAAGCAGACGGCGCTCGGGAGCGTCTACCGTCCGATGGTCTCCGAGACGGTGGTGCGGGTGCATGGCGACCATTACCGCTTCGACTACCAAGGTCGCCGGCAGCTCTTCTCCGAGCACATCACCCTCGGCGGAGGCTACCCCCGGGAATGCATGTCCATCCACTTCCTGTGGGACGAAGCCCGGTCCCTGCTCATCATAGGTTACTTCGGTGAACACCTCCCCACTTCCGAGGACAAATAGGCTACTTTAAATCTCCACCAGTAGCCCGGAATGGTCGGTGAGGCTTTTGGTCCTGAACGCAGGTAGGTGGATCAGGCGGGCTTTCTTGAGTCCCCGACCTGCGAAGGCATGGTCGATGCGGCGAGGTTTGTCGCTCTTGCGGGTGCCTTGGAACGTATACGCCTTCTTCCCGGCTGGTACCTTATCCCAGAGGTTACGCCAGCCGTTCTCGAGCCAGGACGCGAGCGCAGGGCCCCATTTTTTGTCCTTGGATGGGTCAGTGTTGAAGTCTCCCATCATGAGGACTCGCTTGTCGGCATTCCTACGCATCCAAGGTTGTAGCTGGGCGAATGGCTTCCTCTTCTTGCCCTGAGTCGGCATGTGGACGGCCGAGATGGTGACCCCGCCGATGCGACATCGGACCCAGTTATTCTTGAGCTTGTTGCCTTGCCGGCTGAATCGCTCGTCGGTCTCAAGCTCGAGTTTGCTGTAGACTCTCACGTGGCGCTTACGGCTATAGAGCGTAGGACGAGAGCAATGCCCTAAACCGACTTCCCGGAGGCCTTCCTCATAATGCTTTTGGCTAGTCTTAAGAAGTTCGGCCAAGATGACGACATCAGGGGAGCGACCGAGGCGCATCAAGGTGCCGCAATCGATCCGCTTCTTTCGGGTATTCAGGAATAGGACTTTCACTAGTGGTCTTCTCCTAGTAGTCTTCCCATAACACCCCTAATGGCAATCCCTCAGCCTAAATCCATTTCTGGACCTTTGTCCGATAGTCTCGCCTATTACGTCTATCTTCTTATCGATCCTCGGGACGGAAAGGTTTTCTACGTCGGGAAAGGGAAAGGTGGTCGTTGCTTTGATCATTCAGCCAAGGATGATGGCATCGAGAAAGCATCTAAGATCGCTGCGATCGAGGCGGCTGGCCTGACTCCGCAGGTCGACATCATCCGACATGGTTTGGAAAACGAAGCCGAAGCCTTCTTGGTCGAGTCCGCCGTGATCGATGCGTTCGGGCTGACCAACCTGACGAACATCGCCCCCGGTCATGGCGTCGAGAAATTCGGTCGTACGAGTCTTGCGGAGCTAGCCGCGCGTTACATGCCCGAGGAGGCCGAGGTCATCCACAAGGTGATCTTCCTTAAACTGGCCCAGACCTACAAGAAGGGGATGTCGGCGCAGGAACTTTACGAAGCCGCCCGCGGGGTCTGGAACTTCAACCCGACCTATGCCTCGAAATACGACTACGCCATCATAGTCTACCAGGGTCTGGTCGTTGAGGTCTTTCGGACCCACCATTGGCAACCCTCAGACCCCTCCCACTATCCGACCAGAACCGACCTCGCCCCAGATAACTTCAAGGGCACCTCCGAGTTCGAAGGGGAGCCCGCCGAGCAGGCGGTCCGCGCTCACTATATAGGTAAGTCCGTCCGGCGTTACTTCGCGGCAGGCGGCCTGGTTTTTAATAAATACGGCCCAAAGGTCTGATTAGAGCTTATCGTACTTATCAGCCCGGCCTTTCGCCTTATCTACTGGGTACTTCAGAGCGTTGAGAGCGAGTTTCGCCCTCACCGCCTGAGGAATGTCGATCTGGGCCTCATGTGCCAGCAAAAGAGCGTAGACGATGACATCGGCGAGCTCTTCGCGGAGTTTGGCTGGATCGGCCGACTTGGCGTCTTTCCAAAGGAAGCATTCGAGCAGCTCGGAAGCCTCGATGGATAGGCCGGCGGCCAGGTCCTTGGCGTTATGGAACTGGGCCCAATCACGTTCATCGCGAAAAGCTAGGGCTTCGCGCTGCAGGTCGAGTAGGTCGGACATGATATTCTACAATAGAATTGATAGGGTGGACGTTGGGGAGACTATCGTGGCATGCTTTTGTATCAAGGAACATCCAAGGAGTTTGTGATTGAAACCACAAAGAACGAGATCGTCGACAGGTTGGAGGAATCGTTCAAGCGGCAGATGGGATACGGACCTTCCGTGGCGGAGCGACGTTCATGGCAGAATTCACTTCGTGCAATGGCATTGGTAGTGGGCATGTCCGGACTCAAGAACCATGGGGTGGGGATCGAATATCAATTGCCGGGATCATCGAAGCGCCTCGACTTCATGATTTCAGGTTTGTCGTTAGATAAGAAGAAGGAGGCCGTGATCATCGAGCTTAAGCAGTGGGAAAAGACCGAGGCTGGGGACGGCGACAAGGTGGTGACTTTCGTCGGTCAGCGAGACCGGGACGTCCTCCATCCTTCCGTTCAGGTCGGGCATTATAGGCAGTACCTTACCGACCAGCTTGAGGTTTTGCACGAGGGTAACACGGCCATTCGCCTTAGCGCATGTTCCTATCTCCACAATTACTCCCTTGAGGAACAAGACCCTCTATTTGACGAGAAGTTTAAGGCTGTCGTGGCCAAGAACCCGGTATTCAGCAAAGATGACGTTGAGAGACTGGTCGAGTACTTAAATGACCTCGTGCCATGCGGGGACGATGGCTCGGTCGTCGAGGAGATCATCCAGAGCAAGGCGAAGCCAAGTAAGAAACTCTTGGAAGAAATCCATCGTGTGGTGAAGGACGATTCCAGATACGTCCTGCTAGACGAGCAGATCATAGCCTATAATCGTATTATCTCGGAGGTTAAGCGATCTGCCAAGACGGGCGAAAAAGCAGCAATCATCGTCCGTGGCGGCCCTGGCACGGGCAAATCCGTCATCGCCTTGAATGTCATGGGGGAACTCTCGCGGATTGGTCATAACACCCATTACGTGACAGGCTCAAAGGCGTTCACGGAGACGATCCGCAAGATACTCGGCACGCGTGGTGCCCAGCAGGTCAAATTCTTCAACAGCTACATGTCTGTGCAGGCGGGCGCTATCGATGTGATGGTCTGCGATGAAGCGCACAGAATCCGGAAGACGAGCAACAACATGTACACGAAGAAGGACAAAAGATCGAACAAGAGCCAGTTGGAGGAATTGTTCGACGCTTCCAAGGTGGCCGTATTCTTCATAGATGACCGGCAAATCGTGAGACCTGACGAAATAGGCTCGTCGAAGCTTATCGCGGAATTCGCCAAATCCCACGATATCCGACTTTACGAATGCGACCTCACCGCGCAGTTCAGATGTAACGGGTCCGACGCCTTCATCAATTGGGTCAACCACACCCTGAACATCGAGGTCACCGCCAATCCATTCTGGGAGGCATCGAATCCTTTCGAGTTCAAGATTTTCGATAGCCCGGAAGCATTGGAGAAAGCCATCCACGCTAAGGCAGCCGAGAAAGCCTCCGCCAGAATGTCGGCCGGCTTTTGCTGGAAATGGTCCGACCCCGACTCCACCGGTAACCTGCTTGATGATGTGGTGGTTGGAGATTGGAAGCGGCCGTGGGATGCTAAGCCGGGGGCGGGCCGTCTGGCCAAAGGTATCCCGCCAGCAGCTCTGTGGGCATATGACCCGAACGGCATCGGCCAGGTTGGTTGCGTATACACCGCCCAGGGCTTCGAGTTCGACTATATCGGAGTCATCATCGGCAAAGACCTCGTATACCGTTCAGACAAAGGATGGGTTGGCGTCAAAGAGGAGTCCTGCGACACGATGGTCAAACGATCCAAGGATAAGTTCGTCGATCTTGTTAAGAATACCTACCGGGTTCTCCTTACCCGTGGCATGAAGGGTTGTTACGTCCACTTCTTGGATGACGAGACTCGTAAGTTCTTCGAATCAAGAATCACCAAGTGACATAACTTTATAAAACTTTATACAAAATACACAATTATGCGCTTCTACTTCATCATCTTTCTATCGGCTGTCGCGGCCATATCTGGGTGTGGCGAATCAGCTAGTGCTAGGTATGATGCTGGGTATAGCGATGGCTATGCTGAAGGGTATAACACCACGCTCAGGATTCGTTCGACCATGGTCCGAGGTGACTGGAAAGATACAGAATACTCCCGTGGTTATAGTGATGGACGTAGACAAGGCGTAAGCGAAGCGCTTGCTAAGAAGGATCGGTAAATTGGGCTTTTGCGACCAATCGTCGAATCTACCTATGATCCCGATCCCGACCGGCTGCGCGCGTTTCCTTTGCTATGGCTGGATCATCACGGGGATCCTTTTCCTGCTGGGCGTGAACAAGAACGGGGAAGATCTGTCCGGGGCGGGCGCCTTCGCCGTGATCACCGGCCTCTGGGGTCTCTACGTCACCCGCCCGCGCAAGGATTAAACCCGCCCGCCCGATAACCCGATACCCGGCCCGCGCAGCGGGGCCACACCCACTTAATAGGGTCAGACCCTATTAATGGGGTCAGACCCTATTAATATGACCTGACACCAGAACCCGATAACGGGGTCAGACCACCATAAGAGGGTCAGACCACCATATGGTGGTCTGACCCCCTGTCAGGATAACCCCACGATGCTCTGGGAGCCGTCCGATGGCTAAGAAAGTGAAGTCGCTGATCCATCCAGCGTTACACGTTTTGATGCGCACAGGCCCGACCGCCCATTTCCCAAGCCAACCGATGATGGGGTCAGACTACACCATGGGGGTCAGGCTACTACGTAGTAGTCTGACCCCCTGTCGAAAATTGCTTCGGCATGAGGTCAGGCACGCCATCGCTTCGCGAGGCGAAGTCGGGGAGAGTTGCCCCGTTGATCGGTTGATTAGTTGGCCAGATAGAATCCGGAATCCGTCGGAGGAACTATTCTAGTCAACGGGTCAACTCATCAACAAATCAACGATACAGGCGGCCGACCGGGACGGTCAGCCCTACCTGGGTAGGGACAAGCGTCCCGCTTGTCCGACGTAGACCCGATTGTCGTGCCTTCTCGATCTGCGGCCGACCGGGGACGGTCAGCCCTACCTGGGAGAGACAGAGTACAGAGTACGGAGTGCTGTATCGAGTGCTGAGTCGAGCGTACCTGAAGCCTCTTCGGCCCAACCGCCAACCGCTAACCCCGAACCGCTTGCGCGCTCTGCGCGTAGACGGTCAGCCTTGCCTGAAGTCGGTATGCAGCCGAGGGGCTCCTCATTTCCCTAGTTCATCGAAGACGGCCTGCAGTTTCTTGCGGGCGGCGGCTTCTTTGGCTGGCTCTGTGTTCGCGTCGGGCTTGGCCGGATCTTCCCATAGTTCCACGACCCGGCGCAGCTGGCCTTGGTTGTTCAGCATGTACTCTCGGTCGCGGACCTGGCGGTTGCTGCCGTTCTGGGTGTGCACCCATTCGCGAGGTTGGCCGGGTTGGCCGAGGAGCTGCGGCGCGAACGATCGCCCGTGGATCTTGGCGGTAGGTAGCTGGGCCCCGGTGAGCCCGCAGAGGGTCGGCAGGAAGTCGGAGAGGTCGACGAGGTCGGCGCAGGTGCCGGCGGCCTTGACGCGTCCGGGCCAGCGCACGAGCAGCGGTACGCGGGTGCCGCGATCGGTCATGGTGCCTTTGCCGCCCGCGATCATGCGGCCATCGCCCCACGGATGGCGGAGGCCGGTGTCGGTCCCGTTGTCGGCGACGAAGATGACGATCGTGTCGTCGGCGA
>JACCDP010171004.1_pt1 | contig 18824 bp, 22 predicted proteins | sample 7445841 | NCBI WGS metagenome assembly JACCDP01 (sample SAMN15323441, study PRJNA562643) | freshwater metagenome | isolation source: river surface water | place: USA:Blue River Watershed | collected 2017-08-17
AGACCAAGCTGATTTAGAAGCTAGAGTTAAAGCAGCATCATTCATTGGAACGTTGCAAGCTGGATATACTGATTTTCATTACCTAAGACCAATTTGGCAAAGAACAACTGAAAAGGATGCCTTAATTGGTGTATCTATGACAGGTATCGGAAGCGGTGCTATCTTAAAGCATGATATGAAAGCAGCAGCTAAAGTTGTAAAAGAAGAAAACAAAAGAGTAGCAGATTTAATTGGTATCAACGCTTCAGCAAGATGTACAACTGTAAAGCCTGCTGGAACAACATCATTAACTTTAGGTACATCATCTGGTATTCACGCTTGGCACAATGATTACTATATTCGTAGAGTAAGAGTTGGTAAGAACGAAAGTATCTATTCGCACTTAGTTCTTCATCATCCTGAATTAGTAGAAGATGAATACTTCAGACCGCATGATACCGCAGTAATTGGTATTCCACAAAAGGCACCAGAAGGTTCAATCTTCCGTACCGAATCTCCAATTCAATTATTGGAAAGAGTTAAGAAGGTACATAGTGAGTGGGTTAAGCCTGGTCATAGAAGCGGTAACAATACACACAACGTATCTGCAACAATTTCTATTAGAGAGCATGAGTGGAAAGCAGTTGGTGAGTGGATGTGGGAAAATAAAGATTTCTACAATGGTCTTTCAGTATTACCTTACGATGGTGGAACTTACATTCAGGCACCATTTGAAGATTGTACAAAAGAAAAATATGAAGAACTTATGAAGACATTGCACGATGTTGACCTAAGTAAAGTTATAGAGATGGAAGATACAACTGACTTAAGTGGTGAGTTGGCATGTGCAGGGGGAGCTTGTGAAGTTAAATAAAGAAAGAGAGGAGCTGTATTACTTTGAAGGTAGTAAGATAGTGTTTACTCCACAATACCATATAGAGCGTGGCTATTGTTGTGGAAGTGGATGTAGGCACTGTCCTTACGAACCAAAGCATGAAGCTGGAAACATAAAAATAGATAAACAATATAAACACTTAACAAATGGTAACGATTAAAAAATTTGGAGCAGAATGGTGTGGTCCTTGTAGAGTACTAAAACCTGTATTGGAACAATTAAAGACAGAATATGCGGGTAAAGCAACATTTATTGAATATGATGTTGATAACGCACCAGAAGAAGCGGTAAAATATTCAGTAACTTCGATTCCATTAGTAGTGGTTGAAAAAGATGGTGTGGTTCTTGAGAGATTTCAGGGATTATCATCTAAGATGGCATACTCAAATGCTATCAACGAAGCAATAAAATAAATTAATTAATAAAGGTTACATGGCTATTCTAAGAGGGCAAACTCATCCTGCCGCTAAACTGACAGATGAGCAAGTTCTAAACATCAGAAGATTATGGAATATGGGACACCGAAATGTAAAGGTGATTGCCCGTAACAATAAGGTTTCGCCGGCCAATGTAATGAAGATTGTTCAACGTAAAACTTGGGCGCATCTAAATGAATTTTGGTCTGGTAGTCTATGAAAGTAGAAGGTAAACAATATTGTGATATATCCAAATTCTCAATAAGAGAAATCAATAAGAATATTGCAAAGGATATTATTGTCAATAACCATTACAGTGGTATATGGACAAAGGTATCTTATGCCATAGGCTTATTTTATCTTTCCGATGAAGAACATTCTTTCTTTAGCGGTGTAAATGAAAAGTTAGTTGGGGTTGCATGTTATGGTGACCCGGTTGGTAGAAATGCAGGCGCATCAATTTCCGAATTACTTCCTAGAGATGGTGTATTAGAATTGACAAGGCTATTTGTATTCGATGGATATGGTAGTAACATTGAGAGTTGGTTCGTTGGACAAACTTTCGAATGGTTAAGAACTAATGTACCGCATATCAAAGCACTAATATCATATTCAGACCCAAACGCTGGGCACTTAGGAACGGTATATCAAGCTACCAATTGGATATATCAGGGTAACAAAATCAGATGGTCGGATAGTTGGTCTTTCAAATGGAGTGAAGATGATGATTGGCATCATAGTAGGACATCTTATGTGAAGTACGGAACGAATGACCCGAAGATAATTCAGACAATGGTTACAAGCCCATTCTGGATTAAAAGAGAACCCCGTAAGCACCGATATGTGTATATCCTAACCAAAGATAAAAAGGAGAAAAAAGCACTCTTAAAATCGCTTAAACATGAGGTCTTACCCTACCCAAAGGTAGAGTTGGATATTATAGACGAAGTTTATAAGATGGACCCGATAGATTTGGTAGAATCAAAATAATTTCGTATATTTGTATAAAATTATGTTATGGGAAGGTGGCCTGAAAAACCAATTGACAAACCTACAAAGTTTGAAGTAACCTATAAAGATGATGATGGGTGTGAATCGGTTTGGAAGTATGACTTAAAGAAGTTTCCAAATGGACCAATAGAAGTAGTAAACAAATTTCCAGCGGGTTACGATAAGCAAATGAAGCAAAGAGCAAAGCTGGCTAAGTTGGAAAAGAAACAATCAACATTGGAAAAAGCAAAAGCAGCAAATGGCAAAGCTAACAAAGGATAAAGAAGGTTATTACATAATAGATAGTTGGGAAAAGTTAGAGGAATGGCAGAAGATGACTAACCTAACTCCGGCGGAAAAAAAGAAATTAAAAAAAGAATTAGAAACCAATCCACCTAAAAAGGATAAAAAGAAGTTTTGGTAAATGAAAGTAGAAGGTAAACAATATTGTGATGTAAGTAAAGTGTATGTAGCACCTATTGCAAAAAATATCGCTAAAGATATTATTGTGAAGAAACACTACACTCACGCTTGGACTTCCTGCCGTTACGCATTGGGTATCTATTACAAAGCAGAAGATGCTACAACTTTTGATGGTGACCGTTTGATTGGTTGTATCATTTACGGATTTCCTGTTGGAGCAAAGGCAGCAACTTCTATTTGTGAAGGATTAACAAAAGATAATGCATTGGAATTGACACGTTTGTATTGTGATGATGGTTATGGTTCTAATATTGAATCATATGCAATTTCACAATCTTTCAAATGGTTAAAAGAAAATGATAAGAATATAAAACTATTACTATCCTATGCAGATGCTGGGCAAGAGCATTTGGGTGGAATATATCAAGCAACAAATTGGATATATCAAGGTATTTCATCTGATATTGCCTTAATGCCAAATTGGGGTATCTCATTACAAAAAGACCCATACGATTGGATTCATAGCCGAACTGTATTTTCGATGTGGGGTAGTGGTAACTTAGACCACTTAAAAAGAGAAATCGGAAAGCAAGGTTACAAAGAATTTTGGAGAAGGCAAGAACCACCTAAACACCGATATATTCAGATATTGGCACAAGATAAAAAGGAAAAGAAACAATTGATGAAGGCTTTGAAGCATGAAATTAAACCTTATCCAAAAAATAGTGTTGATTTTAATACAGAAGTGGTTCATCATTTAACAACATACGAAGCACCTGAAGGAGCTGCAAATTTTTGGTAAAATATGAAAGTATTAGTAATTCCAAATTATACAAATTTTGGACAAGAAAAAGATATTAATAGAGATTCCTTTCTATTAGTATTCAAATCATTTTTAGATAATACTAAAATTGGTAAAGAATGGGAATGGGTATTACCTTATCCTGATATGAATAATCATCCTGGTATTATTAATCAATTTGAATATCCAAATGTTTCATTACGCAAAATGGATGGATTAGATTGCTTTCCACCTAAAATGAGAGTACACTATCCACACAAATTTTTTGATAGATTGATTGAGAAAGAACAATTCAATTTAGTATGGTCACATTTGCCTGAATGGACACATGAATTCAAAATCACTCGCATCTATAATAAAACACAGCCTATCATTGGTTATTGCCATTGGTGGGAGATAAAAGATAATGGAGCTAGAGATGATAATTCATTTTGGAAAAACATTAGAGGTACATTGGATATGAAAGTATGTGGTGTAAACTCACAATGGGTTAAAGATTTAGTTCTTAAAAGAGCAGCTGAAGATTTCCAACCACATATTATTGAGAAGTTAGATAAGATTATTCAACCTTGGTATTTGGGAACTGATGAATTTGTTCCAACCAAAGAGTACAAAAAGAAAACAATCGTATTCAATCATAGGGAAGGAGTTTATACAGGTTCAGAATGGTTCTTTGAAACTATGGATGAACTATGGAGTGAAAGACAAGACTTTGAAGTATGGACTAGTTTGAAGGATATGAAAAAACCATATTCAAAATATATTGGGCATGCCGATAGAAGTGTTTATATGAATCAACTATCGCAAGCACATTTTGGAGTTGGGTGTTTCCAAACATATTCGGCGTGGAGTATGAGTACAACTGACGGTCTAAGTAGAGGTGTACCATATTTATTACCGAATGGGCTGTGCTATCCTGAAATGGTTGGAAAAGATTATCCACTTCTTTATAATGGTAAAAAAGAATTTAAGGAAATAATAACTGGATTATTGGATGAAACTATTGAAAGACCAGATGTTAGTCTTATTGCCAAAGCACTACTATGGGAAAGCTCATTAAAAAGTTGGGATATTGAAAATAACTTTATAAAAATGGCAAGAGAATTTGTAGATTAATTATGTATCAAAATTGTTACTACCAAAGAGAAAAGAATTTAGTGCATATTTGGGATGATAAATTAGGTTATCGTACTTTCCCATATAGTAGATATGCTTATGAGAAAGCCGATAGAGGTGAATATGTTTCCCTTTATGGTGATAGACTTACTAAGATATGGAAATTCAAAAAAGATGATCCTGAATTATTTGAATCAGATGTGCCTGAAACAACACGTGTATTAGTTGATACATATACCGATTCGGATATACCTTCTGAAGGTCATATTACACTTACATACGATATTGAGGTTGAGATGGAAACAGGTCTGCCTGATATGGAAAAGGCAGAGAACGAACTTACAGCGATAGGTTTGCATGATTCTGCTACTGACCACTATTGGGTGTTGATTATGGATAAGGGTGGTAAGTTAAGTGAAAGAAAAACGGGTAATCGTACTGTAATTCCTTTCAGAGATGAAAGGGATATGATTCTAAAGTATTTGGAATTGTATGAGTATATTAATCCAACAATTGTTACGGGATGGAACATTGATTACTTTGATACTCCTTACTTATACAATCGTATTAAAAGATTATTAGGTGCTAAGCACGCTAATAGATTATCACCAATTGGAGAATGTTTCTGGTCACCATATCGTAAGAGATTCTTTATGGCTGGTGTATCTTATTTGGACTACTTACAATTATATCGTACATACACATATTCAGAATTGGATAACTATCGTTTGGATAGTATTGCTATGAAAGAATTGGGTAGAGGTAAGATTGAATACAAAGGTAATTTGGACCAATTATTCAAAGATGATATTGAAAAGTTTATTGAGTATAACTTGATTGACGTTGACCTGGTAGTTTCATTAGATAGAAAATTACAATTCATTGATTTATGTAGAGGTATCTGTCACGCTGGGCATGTTCCTTATGAAGATTTCGTTTACTCATCTAAATACTTAGAAGGTGCGATGCTTACTTACCTTAAACGTAAGAACATTGTAGCACCAAACAAACCTGCGGATAGACAAGAACGTATGGAAGCCATTAGAGAGAACAATGAAGAAAAATTCATTGGAGCTTATGTAAAGGCACCTATCGTTGGTAAATACGAATGGATATATGACTTGGACTTAACATCACTATACCCATCAATCATTATGACTGTAAACATTAGTCCCGAAACGAAGATTGGTAAGATTAATGATTGGGATGCTCAAAAGTTTATGAAAGGTGAAGTTGATATGTACACAATTGGTGACAGACAAATCACAAAAGAAAACCTAAAGAAACTATTTGAAGAAGCTAAATGTTCGGTAGCATCAAATGGTGTCCTATACAAAACTGATAAGCCAGGTTGTATCCCTGATATTTTGGATTTGTGGTTCAATCAACGTGTAGAATTCCGTAAGTTGGAAAAGAAGTTTGGTGAAGCTGGTGATAAAGAAAAATACGCATTCTATAAGAAAAGACAGCTTGTACAAAAGATTCTTTTGAACTCTCTCTATGGTGTGTTGGGTTTACCGGCATTCCGATTCTATGATGTGGATAACGCTGAGGCAGTAACACTAACAGGTCAGACCGTAATTAAATCAACTGCGGATATGGCTAACATTAAGTACAATAAAGAGTTAGGTACTAAGGATGGTGATTACAACATTTACATTGATACTGATTCGGTATTCTTTTCAGCAGTACCTATTTTAGACCATAGATACCCTGATTGGAAAACAAAAGAAGATAAAGAGATTGCTTTGTTAGTGGATGGTATAGCTGGTGAAACGCAAGATTTCTTAAATAGTTTTTATGATGTATTGGCTGAAAGGGTATTCAATGTAGATAAAGCAAAACACCGTTTCCAAATTAAGAAAGAGTTTGTGAGTAGAAGTGGTATTTGGATTGCTAAGAAAAGATACGCTCAATGGATTATTGCAGAGAATGGTATTCCAACTGATAGATTGGATGTGAAAGGATTGGATGTGGTACGTTCATCATATCCGGCTGAGTTCCGCAAGTTTATGAGTGAAGTACTTATTCAGATTCTAAAAGGTGATACGGAAGAAGTATTGACTGATAAGGTTCAAGCTTTCAAAAAGGCATTAGCAGCAATGGATGTAACTTCAATAGCTAAGAACTCCGCAGTAAAAGAATTATCTAAATACCTTCCGAAGAAAAAAGACCAAACGGCAATGTTCCAATTTGCATCAGCAACTCCGGCACACGTTAAAGCAGCAATTGCACATAATCAATTATTGGTACATTTTAAGTGTTCTTCTAAATACGAACCAATGAAAGATGGTGATAAGGTAAAGTGGGTATATCTAAAACAAAACCCTTACGGATTAGATGGGCTGGCATTTAAGGGATATAATGATGCACCTGAAATTATGGAATTGGTGACAAAGTATGTGGATTGTGATAAGATTTTTGAGAGGGAGTTATTAAAGAAATTAGAAGATTTTTATGGAGCATTGGGATGGGGTGAAGTACTATCAGCAGCTAAAACCGCAGAGAAATTTTTTGCATTTTAAGTATTTTTTTGTATATTTGTAAAATAAACCCATAAAAATGAATACTATTACAAAAGTTAAAAAAACTTTCAAACCAAAAATATCAGTTGATGCTGCCCAAAAAATAGGAGCAGTAAATGCTAGTTTGGAAACTCTAATATGTGAATTGATAGATAATCCAATTCCAAACAATAAACCAAAAACTCCAATTAGAGTTGATATATGGTTAAATTATGATGGTGATAATTCATTTATCCAAATATTGGATAATTCAATTGGTATTCCTGAACATTCTATTATAGATGCTTTTAATTATTCTCGTTCTGCTAATATTGGTAAACTTAGATTATCAAGAATGGGTATGGGTATGAAAATGGTATTATTTTCATTGGGTGAAATGGATTATATTATTACAAAAACAAAAGGGAAACCATCTTATGTAGTTAGTATAAATGATTATACAAATAAATCTGAGGATTTGGAGTATGTAGTAGAAGAATATATAGGTAATGAATTTCCAAAATACGAATCTGGTACATTGATTAGAATAAAAAATTGTTCTGAAATGTTGAGAAATTGGAATGACAAAAAAGATTTTGATTCTTTTTGTTCAAAAATTGAATCTACATATCCACAATTATTAAACGAATATCTTAATATAAATATTATATATACAAAACCAAAAGGACATTTGTGGCAACATAATTGTATCGCATACAAACCATTGATGTCACATCCAGAAAGAATTATAAATACTAAAAATGGATTGGGTGAAAACTCTGCTATTTTAGAAAAAGAATTACTTCAAATAAAAGATTACCCAGAAGTTAGAGCTTATTTAACTTGCTGGCACAAACCACATCCATTAATTGTTTCTGAAACTTATAACCAAACAAAAGACCCAATTTATGATCCTGAAAAATATTCAAATTCACCTTGGTATTATGGTGAAGAATTTAGTGGAATAGCTTTAGGGATGAAAGGAAAAATATTAGATTGGAATTTTGATAAAAAAAGTTCTCGTTCTGAAAGGCATGGTATTCTTTTAGAAGTTGAAGAAGGATTGGATTATACTGCATTAAAAAGTGGCGTTAGAAATACAAACAAATGGAAATCTATTAGAGAAGCAGTACGAGAAAAATTAGAAGAAATTGGTTATTATACAAGAAGTACATCATTAACGCCTGCTATATCCGAAGAAAAGTATATGACAAAGTTTTTTGAAAAATTAAAAACAGATGATACTACTCGTAGAGCATATGGGGTTAAGGATTATGATAAACAAGTTAGAGTAAAACCATCTTGTGGAGTTGGTGAACCTGATGGTATAATATTTGATTATGATGACCCAACTAAAGTTATATGGGTTATTGAAGGTAAAAAAGATAAAGGAGCTGGGCAGGAAGCTAGGCAATTGGTAGGATATATGGCTCACTATAAATGTTATAATGGTATTTTTGTATCTCCTGTAAAAAATCCTCAATTTGACCAACAAATAGCAGATTTTACAGAATTTCTTGGAGTTAATCTAAATGTAAAGAATATAGATGTTGCTTACGTTAATTCATTACAATTTTTTGCTATTTAATTTGGTAGATTCAAAATAATTTCGTATATTTGTATTTCTAAACATTAAACTATAAAAAGTATATTATGAACAAAAGTAAATTTGATGGTTTTATCAATCGTTATAACCTTGGTGGTGAGATTGAATCCGTTATGGTAAAAGCCGATGGAAAGAACCTTTCAGTAAGAATGATTTCAGATGACAAAACCCTTTTGGGTGATGTAAATGTAGCTGAAAAAGATTTTCCAAAAGGTGAATTTGGTATCTATACAACATCACAACTTAAAGGTTTGTTGAGTGTATTGGATGAAGCAATTACAATTGAAGAAGCAACTGGTGCAATTAAGTTTTCAGATAAAGGTACTAAAGTACAATATATGTTAGCAGCACCATCTGTCATTCCAGCGGTACCTGATTTGAAAGCACTTCCACCATTTGATGCGGAAGTAACATTGAATGATGACTTTGTAAATAAGTTTATCAAATCAAAGGGTGCATTGGCTGATGCAGACACCTTTACATTCACTGTAAAAGATAAAAAAGCAGAAATTATTTTGGGTTATTCTTCAATCAACTCAAACCGAATTTCAATCACTGTGGAAACAACAGCAAAGGAAGATGTTGAACCAATCGCTTTCTCAGCAAAATATTTGAAAGCTATTTTAACCGCTAACAAAGGTTCTAAATCATCTTCATTGAAAATCTCATCTAAAGGATTAGCACATGCTTCCTTTACTGATGGTGATTACACTTCAAACTATTACCTCGTAGAAATTAAATAATTATGAGCTTTTGGGATACTGAACCACAAAAACCTGTCTTTGACTTTGATACCGAAAAAGCAAAGTTAAAAGAAAACATGGATTATCTGATGACGATGTCTGTGCAGGAGCAAACTTTGTATAAAAAGTGGGTAGAGTTGCAAGACCCTACAATGATTCAGGCTAAAGCCCAAATAGCATCTTATTATGACTCTCAATGGAAACCAACTAATATCAATGATAAGGAGCTAACGATAAAAGAAATTGAATCGTTAGACCCTTACGTTGAGATTGTGGAAGATGCCAAAGAATCTACTAAGTGGGCAGCGGTAAGACGTATGATTCACACAATGGATTTTACAGCAAACCCTGGCCGTAATGTAAAGATTAACGTAAAGGATAGAACAAGCGGAAAGTTATTAGGACAAATATCATTAGCATCCGATGTAACCGCATTAGGTGTGAGAGATAACTACATTGGTTGGACAAAAGAAGATAAGTTTCAGAAGGGTAAGTTGAATAACACAACTATTGCTTCAACTATTGTATGTACTCAACCGTTAGGATATAACTTCTTAGGTGGTAAGTTAATCGCTATGATGACTACGGTGCCTGAAGTAAGAGATTATTGGAAGAAGAAATATGATAATGTTCTTATAGCAGTGGGTACAACTTCACTTTATGGAATACATTCTCAATACAATGGTATTCCACTATTCAAAACCCTTGGTGAATCTGCTGGTAAGATTAGTATTAAGCCGGATGATAAGTATTATGACCCTTGGCATCAATGGTTAAAAGAAAATCGTGCAGATTGGTATAGAGATAATATTACCGAAGAAAGAGCAAGGAATGGTGCTAATATGGGATACGAAGCTAACGGACCTGTTAGCGGTATCAAACAAAAGATATTAGGACAAATCTTCAAAGAGTGTGGTATTAAGGCAACTGAATATCATCACGGATTTAAGAGAGGTGTTTATATGGCAATGATGTATGAAAATGGTAATGATTTCCTTTGTGACCGTATAACCGAAGATAAATTAATCCTTAAAGATAAATTTAAGCAAGGTACGGATTACATTAATAAATGGTGGAAGAAACACGCTATAAGTAGATATACAAAACTACACGAAGAAGGTAGATTAAAGCCCGAACATTTATTTTATATAGATGCTATCGGAATTAGTTGGGAAGAAATGAAGGAAAGATATTTAGGTGAAGTAGGAAGATAAAATAAAATAAAAAACTATGGAAGAAAATGTAAAAGTAGATGCCAAACAAGATTTAGGCACTATTAAATTAGAACAAAAAAGATTAAAAGATTGTGAATGGGTTTTTCAATTTGATGAAGATGAACCACAAGTATTTGCATGGACAAATGAAGATATGGATGATGAATCACCAACCATTACATTTACTATTGATAATACAGAAGGTGCATATATTTCATTCAAAGATAAAAAAACCGGTAAGTTATTCAAATTATTTGCAAGAGAATTATCAGAAGAAGGAATTCAATTAAGAGAATTTCAAGCTAAACAAAATAAAGATTTAGAAAATGGAAGTGAAGATAAAGAAACTCAGTCCTAATGCAGTAATTCCAACATACGCTAAACCTGGCGATGCCGGTATGGATTTAGTGGCAACATCAATTATATCAGACACACCCGAACAAATTACTTATGGAATGGGTGTAGCATTAGAAATACCTGAAGGGTTTGTAGGATTAATATTTCCTCGTTCATCTATTAGAAAAACAGGCTTACAACAAAGTAATTCCGTTGGGGTATGTGATAGTGGATATAGAGGTGAATTACAAGCTACATTTAATAAAGTATTTGGTAGTGAGAGAATGTATGATGAGATGAAAGTTAAAGAAATTCAACCAAATGAATATTACAAAGTAGGTGATAGAATTGCACAAATTATGATTATCCCTTACCCACCAATTGAGTTTGTAGAAGTAGATGAATTATCAAATACCGAAAGAGGAGAAGGTGGATTCGGTTCAACAGGAAAATAATAAAATATGTTTGAATATCAAGAAGAAAATATAAACCATTCGTTGTGGGTAGAAAAGTATCGCCCAATAAAATTAGAAGATTATGTCGGTAATGAACACCTTAAAACAAAGGTAGAGGCTTACATAGAAAAAAATGATATACCACACTTACTCCTTTATGGAAAAGCTGGTACTGGTAAGACAACTCTTGCGAAACTTATAGTTAAATCAATTGATTGTGACTATATGATTATTAACGCATCCGATGAAAGAAATGTTGATACAATCAGAGATAAAGTAAGAGGATTTGCTTCATCTATGGGTTTCAAAAAATGGAAAGTGGTGGTGCTTGATGAGGTTGATTATATGAGTTACTTAGCACAACCAATGCTCCGTAACATTATGGAAACATTTAGTGCACATTGCCGATTCATTTTAACGTGTAACTATGTGGAGAAAGTAATAGAACCAATTCAATCTCGTTGTCAAACTTTTCAAATTATTCCACCAACTAAAAAAGATGTAGCGGTTCAAATGAGTAAAATTCTCAAAGCAGAAGATATTGAGTTTGACCCTAAAGATTTAGTTCCAATTATTGATTCATCTTACCCTGATATTCGTAAGGTTATCAATACGTGTCAAATGAATTCTCACAAAGGTAAACTAAAAGTTGATGTGCAGAATCTTTTGGAAAATGATTATAAAGTAAAAGTATTAGATATTCTTAAATCATCTGATGATAAGAGAAATAAATATATGAAGATTAGGCAAGCACTAATTGATAGTAAGGTTACTGATTTTACTGACTTGTTTACACTTCTTTATGATAAGGTAGATGATTACGCTGGAGATAATACCTCAAATGTAATTTTACTATTAGCTGATGGACAATTCAAACACTTTTCGGCAATTGATAAAGAGATTCCAACAGCAGCAACATTAATTCAAATATTAAACGTAATATAATATGGCAAACATTATCGGAGATGGACCAATTCCACAAATGGGTGGAGCACAACCAAAAGTAGATATATCATCATCAGTTCCTGTATTTTGTGAATGTGGCGGAAAAACATTCCTTCCAGCTATGAAGATGAGAAAGTTATCTAAGTTAGCATATGGTGGTGACCAGGATATGATGATACCTTTTGAAGTGTATCTATGTGGTGATTGTGGAGCAGAGCAAGAACTTTTCAAACCTGTTCAATTGAGAGCATTAGAACAAAAAGATAAATTAGAATCACAACCTAAAATAGAATTAGATACAAATGGCTAAAAGTTTATTTGACCATCTTAATGCAATAACTCAACATAAAGACCCAAAGTATTGGGACACACTTGATGAGAGTGATAAAAAGACATGGAGTAACTATATGATACTCCGTTTTCTTTCTATGAAACCTGAATGGATAGAATTGATTGCAGATATACAACCATATGTGCAAGAAATATCACCAAAGGCATTATATTTGTGTCTTATTGGTTTAATACCAAAAACAAAAGCATTCTTAAAATATATGAAACCAGCTTCATCTGAAAAGTTAGAAGAATGGATTGTTGAATTAATTGCAAGATATTATAACGTATCAATGGTTCATGCTGAAGAATATTACCTTATATTGCATGAAACAAACGCAGGTAAACTACATATTAAAGAAATTGCTGAGGCTTATGGTACAGACCCTAAGCAAATTACTAAATTAAAACTAAAAGTTTAATTTGGTAGATTCCCTATTTTTTCGTATCTTTACATTATGGCAAAAGTATCATTTTCGCAGTACTCAATGTGGAGTAGCTGCCCTCAACAATATAAGTTAAATTACATAGATAAGCTCGGAGAATCTTCGGGTAATATACACACTATTTTTGGTTCGGCTATGCACGAAACTATCCAACACTACCTGTCAGTAATGTATGGTGTTTCTAAAAAGCAAGCTGATGAAATCAACTTAGATAAGCTTCTATTAGAAAGAATGAAGGAAAACTTTACTAAAGAGAAAGAAGCTCTTAGTGAAGGAACTCCATGCGAACAAATTGAATTAGAAGAATTTTATGGAGATGGTAGAAGAATCTTAGAATGGTTGAAAAAGAACCTTAATAAATTTTATTCAAAGAGTGGCTACGAATTAGTAGGTATTGAGATTCCACTTAATGCTAAAATCAAAGAAGGTGTTCACTATGTTGGATTTATTGATATTGTGTTAAGAGATTTAGCAGAGAATTCAATTATTATTATTGACCTTAAAACATCAACTCAAGGTTGGAATCAATTTCAGAAAGCTGATAAGTTTAAGAATGCACAAATACTCCTTTATAAGAAATATTATTCAGATATGTTTAATATTCCTCTTTCTAAAATAAAAGTGGAATATCAGATTATGAGAAGGAAGCTGCCCGAAGATTCGGCATTTCCAGTACCATACATATCTAAGCATGCACCTTCACATGGAGCTCCATCTGTTACAAAAGCTCACGAAGAGTTTATGGAGTTTATAAATGCGGTATTTGATGATGAAGGAAATTATAAAGATATTCCTTATCCAAAAGTTCCTGGTCAAAACAAAAAGAATTGTAAATGGTGTGAATTTTTGGGTAAACATTGTGATGGAAAAGCATCATAAAAAAAGTTCTTATAAATTATTGTTTTTTCTTGAATTAATATACTTATATATACAAATATATAAATAATATTACAATGAATCAAGAAAACACAAAACTTACTACTGTGAAAATCTTGAAAGATGTTTACTCATCATTCAAAAAGGTATCTTTTGATTCCGATGTAACTTTACAAAAATTAGTTAATAGGACAGTTGAGAGATATGTTTCGGATGAAGAATTTAGAAAAGAAATGAATGAGTATCTTAAATTACAAATTTCAGGTTCACAATTTTAATAAAAGTTATGGCAAAGAAAAAAATATTGTTACTTTCAGATGATTTACGAATGGCAAGTGGTATAGCCACAATGTCTAAAGAATTAGTAATTGGTACAATCCACAAATACGATTGGTTTCAAGTTGGAGCAGCTATTAACCATCCAGAGCAAGGTAAAGTTCTTGATGTAAGCGAAGATGTTAAAAATAGGTACGGTATTGAAGATGCCTACTTAAAAATACTTCCTTGGAACGGTTATGGTAATGCCGATTTGATTAGACAATTAATAAATGCAGAAAAGCCTGATGCTATCTTACACTTTACTGACCCACGTTATTGGACATGGCTTTATGAAATAGAGCACGAAATCAGACAAAATGTTCCATTATTATTTTACGCAATTTGGGATGATTTACCAGACCCAATGTATAATCGTAACTACTATGAAAGTTGTGATTGGATTGGTTGTATTTCTCGCCAAACATATGGTATCATTAAAAGAATTGGTGCAAGAGATGATAAACCAACTTGGAAAACAAAAGCAGATTGGCAAGTTAGTTACGTTCCGCATGGTATTAATACAGATTTATATAAACCAATAGATGTACCTACTGAATTTCGTAATGAGATTTTAGGTGGTAAAGATTATGAATTTGTACTTTATTGGTCAAATCGTAATATTAGAAGAAAACAACCAGCAGATGTTATTGTAGCTTTCCAAAAGTTTTGTGATAAGATTGGTAAAGATAAAGCAGATAAATGTGTATTGTTAATGCACACTCAACCAATTGATGAGAATGGAACTGATTTACCAGCGGTAATTGAAGCTGTTGCACCAAACTGTAACATTATTTTTTCTGAAAAAAGAAGATTACAAGAAGAACTTAATTTGTTATACAATTTAGCAGATTGTACAATCAATATTGCCAACAACGAAGGATTTGGATTAGCAACTGCAGAATCGGTGATGGCTGGTACACCAATCATTGTAAATGTAACTGGTGGATTGCAAGACCAATGTGGATTCAAAGTTGATGGTAAGTTGCTAACCGCAGAAGATTATGTAAAGATTGGTTCTTTGCATGAATGGAGAAAGTGGGAAGGTAAAGCAGAATCTGGTCCTTGGGCAACTCCTGTTTGGAGTAGAGCACAAGCGTTAGCAGGTTCAGTACCAACACCATATATTTGGGATGATAGAGTTGATTTGGAAGATGTTGCTGAAGCAATTCTAAAGGTATATAACACACCAAAAGAAGAAAGAAAAGCAAACGCCCTAATTGGTAGAGAGCATTTTATAAATGAATCTGGATTATCACATACAAATATGTGTCAAACATTAATTGATGGCATTGAATCAACATTTGAAAATTGGAAGCCTCGCCAAAGATTTGAGGTATTCAAAGTTAAATAAGTTATAGATTATGAGTAAACCAACATTAGTATTTCAGGGACCTATTTTTACTAGAAGTGGATATGGTGACCATTGTAGAGATTTGATGAAATCACTTCGTAAAATGGATAAGTACGATATAAAGATTATTCCACTTCGTTGGGGTAATACTCCACAAAATCAAGTTAATGACCAAGATGAATTTGGCCGCTGGATGTTAGAAAGAGTAATTGGTGAGATAGGAGAAAAACCAGATGTATTCATGCAAGTTTCAGTAGCAAATGAGTTTGAACCAAAAGGACATTATAATATTGGTGTAACTGCTGGTGTTGAAACTACAATTGCACCAAAAGAATTTATTGATGGTTCTAATAAAATGGATTTAATAATTGTTCCATCTAACTTTACAAAACAAAATTTAGGCGGAACTATATATCAACAAAAAAATCAACAAACTGGAGAAATAATTGGTGAAATAAAAACAAATACTCCAATTGAAGTTTTGTTTGAAGGAGTTGATACTGAAATATTTTCTAAAGGAACAAACAAATCTATTTTAGATAATGTAAAAGAAGATTTTTGTTTCTTAGTAGTTGGGCACTGGTTAAAGGGTTCGTTGGGTCAGGATAGAAAAGATATTGGTATGGCAATTAAAACATTTGCCACAGTATTTCAATATCTTCCTAAAGATAAAAGACCGGCTCTTTTAGTAAAAACATCGCATGCTGGATTTAGTGTTTTGGATAGAGAAGAAACTCGTAAAAAAATTGATGAAGTATTAAAACAATTTGGTGACAAATGTCCATCTGTATATTTGATACATGGTGATTTAGAAGAAAAAGATATGGCATCTTTATATCACAATCCAAAAGTAAAAGCAATGATATCCTTTACAAAAGGAGAAGGATATGGAAGGCCTCTAGCCGAATTTACTTTAACTGGAAAACCTATTATAGTTAGTGGTTGGAGTGGACATACTGATTTTTTACCAATAGAAAATACAGTAATGTTAGAAGGTCAATTAACACAAGTTGATGAATCAGCAGCTGACCAATTTATTTTGAAAGAAGCTCAATGGTTTACCGTAAATTATTCTAATGCTGCTAATAAATTATATGACGTTTATAAAAATTATGATAATTATATAAAAGATTCAGAAGGACTTAAAACAAATACTTTGAAAAACTTTTCTTTAGAAAAAATGCATGATAAGTTTTCTCAAATTATGGATACTTATGTTAAAGCAAAACCAAAATTTGTTCCTTTTAATGTTCCAAATATAAGTGCAAATAAAATGCAGATTCCAAAACTAAATAAAGTTAATTAATGACATTTACACTTCAATATGATAAATTTATAACAGAAGAAAAATCTGTCTCAAAAACTTTGATAAGGTCTAAAAATTTTTATAGAATAAATTCTTACAAATATGCAGATGGTGTTAAAAAAACATTGTCTGGTAAAGATTCCGGTCTAGTTTTTGCTTTCGGAAGAAATCAACAAACTCTTTTTTGTGTAAAATTAAATGAAATTAAACCTGAAAAATTTTTTGGATGGTTAAAAAATGTTACAATTAAAAACATTGATTTTGACAAAATTGAAAAATTTGAAGAATGTGTGATTAAAAGTGATAGAGAGGGAAAGGGTATTTTTAATTTAGTAAAAAGAGCAGACTTTTACAATCAAGAACCATCACCATACAGAACCTATACAATTCAAAACATAGGTAATATTGAAGAAATAACCTTTGATAAGGAAATTTTGAAGAAGTACATTTAGCACATTACCCTTTTTGGTACTTATTTATATTTACTTGTATAACATTAATTTTTATCAAGCGAATATAAAACCATGGCATTAGTAAAAAGAATTACAAAAGGGTCTCCACTCACCGCTCAAGAGATGGATGATAATTTAGATTATTTACAATCCCAAATACAAGCAGGCACAAGCGGAACAGCGGGTAGTAGCGGAGTGAGCGGCACTTCTGGTTCTAGCGGAACAGCAGGTAGTGGTGGCTCAAGCGGAACATCTGGAGCAACAGGATCTACTGGGTCTGCTGGTTCAAGTGGTTCTTCTGGCACAAGCGGAGCAACAGGATCTACTGGGTCTGCTGGTTCAAGTGGTTCTTCTGGCACAAGCGGAGCAACAGGATCTACTGGGTCTGCTGGTAGTAGTGGTTCTAGTGGTACTTCTGGAGCAAATGGTGATAAATTCACATCAACATCTACCACATCAAATGATATAAGTACTGGTTCTAAAACATTTACAATAGCAACTGGTTTACAATGGACACCTGGCCAAGCTATTGTTATTTCTCAAAACGCATCTAATAAATTAGAAGGTAGCGTGACTACTTATAATATTGGTACAGGTGAATTAGTAGTTAATATAACAACAGCAACAGGTAGTGGTACGGGTATAACATCGTGGTATATAAATACAGCAGGTGCGCCTGGTCAAAGTGGTTCATCTGGAACTTCTGGACAAGATGGTTCATCGGGTACATCATCAACTTCTGGCACTAGCGGTTCTTCGGGTTCATCTGGCTCAAGCGGCACTGATGGTTCTGAAGGAACAAGTGGTACATCTGGATTTGGTTCGTCTGGCTCAAGTGGCACCGATGGTAGTAGTGGAAGTAGTGGCAGTAGTGGAACTAGTGCAGTGGGTTCATCTGGAACTTCTGGAACAACCGGTGCTATGGGTAATCCTGGTGCTGATGGTTCATCTGGTTCAAGTGGTTCATCCGGCTCGTCTGGGGTAAATGGTACTGCATTTGGAACAGCAGGAACTTCGGGAGTAGATGGCACTTCGGGTGTAAATGGAACAAGTGGAGTAAATGGCACAAGCGGTTCATCCGGATTTAACGGATTTAATGGTACTTCTGGCTCGAACGGTACATCGGGAACAAGTGCAAATGGCACATCAGGAACTTCTGGAGCTAATGGTTCAAGCGGAACATCCGGCGTTGACGGTACATTTGTTGGTTCATCTGGTACAAGTGGAATAAATGGCACATCCGGTTCAAATGGTTCGTCTGGTAGCGATGGCTCTTCTGGCACAAGCGGTACAACTGGCACATCTGGAACAAGTGGCGTAC
>JACCDP010459989.1_pt1 | contig 18817 bp, 23 predicted proteins | sample 7445841 | NCBI WGS metagenome assembly JACCDP01 (sample SAMN15323441, study PRJNA562643) | freshwater metagenome | isolation source: river surface water | place: USA:Blue River Watershed | collected 2017-08-17
GTTCTTCGTTATTCATTAAGGTAATACAATAAATTATTTATATATAATTTTCACTATATAAAAATCGGTGTTTTAAATGTCCAAAGGTGTAAATTAAATTAATTATAATGTTTACATTGGCTTTTGAAACATCTTAATACACTCCCAGATTTTAGCAGATTCATCAAATGTAAAGACTCCACGCTTTTGAGCTAATGATAGAAAACTAACCATCACATTTAAAGCGGTATTTTCATCTGTAATTGGAATATCAATTAACTTCATTTGCGATTGTTGTGATTGTTGTTGTGAAACAATGTTATCTGTTTGATCCATTTATATATGTAATTCTATTGCTTTTTTTAAGTATTTGTATATGTATAATATGTATTTTTAAATTATTTAAAGAATTGATATTATATATTTATAACACAGACCAGATGAACACACACGCTAATTTGATGTTAAATGACCCAATTCTGAATTCTGAAATTAAAAACAAGGGGTTTGCTATTTTAGATGAACTATTCAAAAAACATGGATGGCATTTACAAAAAAACGAAATGAACTGGATCAACTACACCAAATTTGGCCATGAAACATGTTGCTTTGATATTAAAATCTCAACCGAAAAAATTATCGTTAGTGTTCCACTTAAGAATTCTATGTATAACTTTGTAACCACCTTCAAAGGATATTATGAAGCAAGTGAATATATTGAACAAAAGTTTAAGGATTACGTTTATTAAGTCCCCATAGTTTTTGCCAAATATCACTTATAACAGACGAATCGTCTTTTAATTGTAAACTAAATGGACACGAATAATCGGGTGTTGAAGACAGTGCTTTACATGGATTACATGGCGATTTTAAGAAGGTGAATCCAGGTATTACCTTCTCCAAATCAGTATAATTGACTGGCATGGTCTCTTTACTTTGTTGTCCAAACATTCCAAGATTTCTTTTATATCGTATTCTCTCTATTGTTGGATTCGAATCATCTTTTAAATTACATATAATCGTATCCTTCGACTTATCTTCAGTCAAACCAGATGAATAACCAAACAATCCTAAACCACTTGGTAAATCCTTATTTTCATCGTCAGTTGTTACAGTAACACCATTTAACAAAAACTTTCCTTCTTTTGTTTGATAAGAGAGAATGCGTTGAATCGCATCTTCGTTATAGATAGTTCTAGCTTCATTAGTTGCTTGTTCTGGAAGTGTTCGTATATATGGGTTTCGTGTTATTGCTGCTTGATATAAATCAATTACTTTTTGTGACCATGGCCACATTCTAGTTTCATTAAAATAATCCAATTCTTCTTGAGACGCCTGTGTGCCTATTACATTCATGTCAAACACCTTTTGTCGGTTAATTGTATTCTGCACGTTAATAAAATCAGTGATTGAATCTTGTGTAAATCCTTCTTTAGCTCCTTCTCTTTGTCTAGATAATAGAGAGAATCTAAATAATAGTAAACATATGAATCCCAAAACTAGTCCATATATTCGGTTATTCATATACACTAGCAAAATTGTTATAATAAGTATTAAATTTCCTAAAAGCGTATTAAATAAAGATACAAATACTTCAGGAATAAAATATAATACTAACCAACATGATATCAATATGGTCAATAATCCTATCAATCTTGTTTTATTTTCATCATTTACACTGAAAATAGTAGATAGTTTTGATAACTTCATATATTATTCAACTATTTTTATAATTGAAGAATATATTCATACGAATTATTATATTTTTGTTCACTTATTTACCAGTTGATCCAAACCCACCATCTCCACGAGCCGTTTTTTCGCCTAATTCTTCTTTAGAACATACTATAGTCACCATAATTGGAATTAATCCGGGAGCACAAATTTGTAAATGGCGGTCAAATTTTTTAACAGTAAATGTTGACTCTTCACCATCAAACAACCCAGTTACAAGACAATCAAACATTCCCATTAAATGACCTCTATATCCAGCGTCAATAATACCAACATTATTTGCTAGTCTTATCTTACTTTTCGATATACTTGAACGCGGATACATATAAAATCCAGTATTGATTTCTTTACGACAGTTATGCATTTTCTTAAGAATTGTTGCGCTACAAATAATATCATAGTCTACTAAATTAACTTTAGATTCATACATATCCACATCTTTTGGAGCGAACAAATCAAATCCGGCATCAATATGGTCTATGTTGTTTTTCAATTTTAAATGATGTTTATGAATTGCTTCGATATATTTGTTTTTAAGTTCTTCATCTGTCGAATCAACAAATATTTTTAAACGCATTACACTATCATACTTAACAAATAAATCTTCTTCCAAATCATATAAATCTAAATATTCTTCTGACATATTTATTTTAGTTACTTTATTTAGCTTTAAATTGTTTTTATATAGTTTTCAATTTTTAAATAAACAGTATATATGTTGCCACGTTTAGAATTGATCGAAGACCCAAGTCAAAATAATGATTTTATTATATTTCGCAAGGGTAATATGAAACATGTCTTATCTAAAACAAAGACAAAGAATACAAAGAAGATAAAGAAGATAAAAAAGATAAAGAAGACAAAGAAGACAAGAAAATATAGCAAATCTAAATCTATTTTCAGTATGTTTTAATATGATCTATATAATTAATATAAAGCTATAATAGTAATAGTAATTATATGAATTTTACAAATTTTCGCGTAATTCGAACATTTAAAGATGTTCAATTTGATGAAGGGTTAAAACCACTTGTGATATGTGACATTGATCATACATTTATTCGTTCTTCTCATGATCTAGATCATTTTCGTAAGATGCTTAATTATGATATTTCGATTGGAATGAATATTATGAATAATAATGATATTGATACAGAAGCCTTCAAACTAATGAAGCAAGCTTATTATATGGGTTTCGTCAAGCAAACAGACCCAGAAGGATTTACTCAAATGTTACAAACCATTGAACGACTAGGCGGTAAATTCATTTTTTTGACTGCTAGAGGAATTGAATCGCATATAAAAACAGTGAATGACCTTAAAAGAGCTGGTTTAGAACATCCCGAGCATTTCGATATTCATTATACCAACAATGAAATGACCAAAGGAGAATATTTAAAAAAAACGAATTTAACATACGGATATGATCACATATCTTTTATTGATGATTATCCTAGTTTTATAGCATCTGTTCACCATTTTTTCCCACAAATTCATTGCTATTTATTTCGTTATGACTAAAGCAATTAAGCATTATTTTTGGCATCATGATCAATCAAATTTAAAGCATCTAAACGATGATAGAAATACCTATAGTCCCATTCTAACTTACTACGCTCTGTTTCCACATCCCATAATAAATTTTTTGCCTTATCAATTATATCTTGAGTTGCACCAACATCCTTTGCTTTTTGTGTTAAATCTTTGATTCTTTCTATTTCTTCATATACTTTTTTCATTTTATCAAAATATTTTTCAGCTCTATCTTTCGTCTCTGTTACAATTTCTGTGTAAGTCTTTGTTGGCATATCATCAAATTCCATGATTTCGTCGATTGTTGCCTTTTCATATTCTTCTTCTGTATTATCGTAATTTATACCATAATACCTCACACTATTTGTATTAAAATCTAATAAAAATACAATACCTATTCTTCCGCCATTATTTAAGAAATAACCGGAATCCAAGATATTAATGTAACTATGTTGACAATTTCGTGTCAAACAATACCAATCTTGGGTATTTTGATAAGACATCGACAAATCTGTATAGGGTCTGCATTTTTCTATTGCTTCTGGTTTTGGTTTATTTTTTGCCTCTTTTAAATTTTCAAATGCTTCACGTAATAAATCGATTGAACCAAAATGCTTCATTAACACAAATATCTCTCTAACACATGTTTGCCAAAGTATATCGGCATCATAATGAACACGCATTAAACGAACTTTACGTCCAATTTTATAACCAAATGAGCCGTGAGTTCCCATCTTATTTCGTATATAATAAGAAAATAAAGTTTTTAAATGATTTCAATTTTTTAATGTAAAAAAATTGAAACAATATTCTTTTAAGTTATAAAAGAAATATCTAATCATGATGGGAGATAATTTATTTAATATTATTGCTGAATTTGGCGATTCATTCGCAATTCAAGATATGTCAACTCTTCTTCCTGGAATCGAATACTATTTCATACGAACTAATGATAAAAATATTTATAAAGGAAAATTAAAACAAATTTATTATACATTTGAAAAAAGATTTATATTTGAAAAAGTAGAAATTTATAATGGTTCCAAATTTCAACATTTTACAGATTTATTTTCAACAATTGGCATCGATAAAATTTATCATTTATAAATTACATTCAAATTCATTGATTTATCAAATTCATTGATTTTTCATGTTCAAGTATTTTTTTTAACAAAATGGTAATGTTTGAGGTTGCTGTTCTGTTGACAATGGCTGGCGTTGTGGTCCTGATTTTATATACCATTCAGGAGGAGTTAAATATACTGGACTTGTATTACAGCCTGAAGCAAATGACGTAATACTTGTACCAGCTGCCGATTGACTTGAACCGGTTTGAACGGCAAAAGGGAAAGGTTTTTGTGGACCAACTGGATTATTACATCCTCTTGTAAGGTACAAATTATATTGAGCATAAGATACTGGTTGATATAAGGTCTTTGTATAAGGAGCATTACGAGCCATATCATTATATTTGAATTTAGCTGTAGACCTTCCTGGATTACATAATGTAGGACCACAACCAACAACGTGACCCTCATATGTGCCAATATTATTGACTTTAAGATTACAAGTGTTCGCTGCCGCTTTGTTTTGAATATATAACCATTGACTTTTGCTGTCTGTTTGATTTCCGGTATAATTTGGCTGAACCCAATAGTTGGGGTATTGACCATACCAAGCCCATCTGTATTTTTTGTCCAACATACCGTGATTTGATAGTGTTGATGGTTTGATATATAAATATTGAGTACCCATAGTATCAACAACACGTGAATTTAAGACAGGTTCTACAGCCGATTGTTTGCTATGAGCATTTGGAATAGCACCAGTAGATTGTTGTTCTGTGTTTCCGACTAATGTCGCTGAAGGATATTTACCAAAAGTGCCACCAAAACCGATAGGTTGTGTTCCTCTATAAGGAGTGCCTGATTTGGACATTTTCATATCTCTTCCTACCCCACCAATATTTCGGCGACCACCATTCACTGAAAACCCTACGGCACCATAATTTTGAATGGCTTCTTCGAGGGCTTGAGTTGCGTGACCAAAGGGACCTTGAGGTAACCAATAACCACCTGGAGCGGTTCCTGAACGTTTTGATCCATAATTAATGACTGATTTTCTTTTAAAAGCAGTTAATGACATTATAAAATAGCAAGAGATTTTTATTATCATCCACCTTTAGAAAAGGTGGAACCAAAAATGGCATAATTGTAATAATTGGTATAATCATAAATAAACATAAATATTATACCTTTTCTAAAGGTGGTTAAGGGTTTGTTTTTATAAGAAAAGAATACTTCTATTTTTTGGTTCTTCAACTAAACATCTACGAAGAAGCCAATAAAATTTGGTTTCCTTTATAGGATGAAGACCTAGATATTCGATGATTATGTTTGATTGTCTATTTTTTATATATTCTTGATAGAATTCATCGTCACCTCCTAATAATAAATATACAATTACACATGCTAAACTAAAATAAGATGTCTTATAATGAACAAAAGAAGGTATTTCTTTTATATGTAGCATTTCTGGAGAGAAGAAACCATCGTTAGATGAAAAAGGGCAGCTAATCATAGCCATATTTGTTTCTACGTCAATATTAGCTACGAATTCGCTGCCTAAAAATGCCACGATTTCATCATTTATCACCAGTATATCGTCTAGGTTGTAACCTATTATCGTGCTGGATTCTTTGTGGATTAAATAAGATAACTGCTGAACCAATGAACGCATTATTTTTGCTACTTCTGGTATAGATAAACGCGTTTTTCCAATATATTGTTTCAGTGTTTTTACGGTTTCTGCCTTGAAGGTGATGGTTCTGTATATTTCATCTGTGGATGACCCCATGATAAGTCTTGATTTTACGAGAGAATTGACTAGTGTATAACACGGACTATGAAATTGTATTTTGAATATGGATCGGTCTGCTTTATATAAACGATAATTATCCGTCTTTATTACAAGTTCCATACTATACATATTCTTTACGTTTTAGGTTTTTTTATTTATTATTTTATATATTTATGTCCAATTCTTTTCATAAGATATTAGCCGATAAATTTAACAAAAAAAAAACTTTCAATAATGATATCAAACGCATCGCTAACATCCATAAGAATGGAAACACTTCCATTCATATGGTGAAACAAAACAATCAAAACAATATAAGCAGCCATTTTATGAAAGATCTGAATAGTCAATCCATTGATAAACCAAGCAACCATATGTATACGTTTCATAATAATACCTCCACAAATATTGATTGGAACATTCATAGATTAGAAAAATTAGAGAATGATCCTTCTTTACAAATACCTAAAATCGAGGCGAAACCTATTCTTGTGCCAACATATTCACCAACCGATATGTTTGATGTCACCAACCAAAATATACCTAATTTGATTCCAATGGATATATTTGCGAGTGATCACTTTGACACTGATAATTATATAGCGAATGAGCAGCTCATTGATATTATTAAAAAACGAAATGTGAAAAAAATATACCATGTATATCAAGAAAAGTATGCGAATCATGTAAATCCTACTGGGTTTGGTGATTTCATAAGAAGTTGTTTGTTTATCATTCAATTTTGTCTAAAGTATGAATTCGAATATGAAATACTGATCAATCATCCCATCTCACTCTTTTTGAAAAATGCTTATTCTTATCAAAACAATACAGGTTACTCCCAAATGTTACATAGCAAAGTAAATATGTTTATCGATAATAATTGGTTGGATACCAAATTTGAACATTTTAATGACCATCCATTTGTTCTCTCCGACAAACAATATAATAAATATATAAGGCACTTATCTTTAATACCTGTACTAAATGGAGCATTGTTTTCTTACAATGTTTTATTTCCAATTGATGACATTTCATATGTTGAAACAGATATTGTGAAACGTGTTCTTGAGCCTTCGAATGAAATGACTAATTATGTAAACGAAACAATTCATTCTCTTCAATTAACAGATAACCCTTTTATTGTTATACAAATTCGTTCAGGTGATTCATATTTAAAAAATGAACATAAAATGTTTCATTCGGTTTATTTGAATAATATAAAAAATGAAATCGCAGCTATAATATCCAGTAAATCAATTAGTGGAACCAATATTCTTTTACTTGCTGACAACAATGAAATCAAATACTTGTTACATGAATCATTTCCATTTGTCAAACTGTATTTTAAGGATATTACTCACCTTGGCGAAGGGGTCAAATTGGAAAGAGAAAAAGTTCAAAATACTCTTTTGGATTTTTATCTAATGGCAAAGTCTAGTTGTATTTACTCTTTTACATCTTATCCACACGGCTCTGGGTTTAGTTATTGGTGTTCGAAATTGTATAATATACCTTATCATTGTAAATTTATTCAGAATGAGATATAATACTTGAATTGTGATAAGTATTATATGATTTATGCTATTTTAAGCTTAAGAATATCCAATTCACGCTTCAAATCTTTTATTGCTTGAGCCATAATGGGAATCAATTTTCCATAACTCGCTTCAAGACGTTCAGGATTTACATCATAGACTAATCCTGGAATATGTATGTTCGTTTCTTCTTGTAGTTGTTTCAACTCTTGTGCTATAAACCCTTGGTCTTTTATATCTACTTTTCCACCATCACGCATATTCCACACAAAATCTACTGGATTTAATTTATTGACAAATTCTAATCCTGACATTTCTTTTAATGGTTCTATATCTTTTTTATCTCTTATGTCTGAAAGTCCTGTAATTGTTTGTTGTTGACATCTTAGCGTTGCTATACTGGAATTACCAAGCGTTATTTCATTTGAAACTGTTACTGAACTACTGCTTGCATCATAACCAATTATTGTATTATTAGAACCTGTTGTCAAATTCATACCAGCATTATATCCTACAAATGTATTACTATTACCACTACAATCTACACCAGCAGAGCTTCCTAATGCTGTATTATATGAACCAGTTGTATTATTTTGCAACGAATGAAATCCTAATGCTGTATTATATAAACCAGTTGTATTATATTGTTGCGAATTATGCCCAACTGCTGTATTCGAGGATCCTGTTATATTATTTCTTAATGATGATGTACCAACTGAAATATTACAGAGACCTGTTGTATTAGATGTTAAAGCATATGCTCCGACTGCTACATTAGGATTTCCTGTTGTATTATTGTATAAACTTTGATAACCAACCGATGTATTAGTGGATGATTTATTATTGGCTTGAGATAAAACACCTATAGCTGTATTATAGTTTCCAGATACATCGTTCAATAAACTCTCATATCCTACAGCTACATTACTTACTCCTGTTGTATTATTATAAAGTGCTTGATATCCAAACGCATCATTCTGTGTTCCTGTTGTATTATTGTATAAAGTTCTATAACCAACCGATGTATTATTCGATGTAATAGAATTTCGCTGGGATTGGAAACCTATAGCTGTATTATTGTTTCCAGATATATCTGAATATAAACTATTAAAGCCTACTGCCACATTTCTTGTTCCAAATATATTATTCAATAAACTATAGCTACCTACAGCAGTGTTTGCGTCGGTAGAATTATTATACAATGCTTGGACACCTACTGCTACATTCTCTTTCCCAACAGATTGTCCACTTATACCTTCTAAAGCACTTGAACCTATAGCTGTATTAAGAGAACCTGTTGTATTATTACATAAGGATCCTGCTCCCAATGCAGTATTGTTAGAACCAGTTGTATTAAAAAAGGAAGAATTCGAACCAACTGCTGTATTATTACTCGAGTCTAAATTATTATAAGCAGCATAAGCACCTAATCCAGTGTTATCTGATCCGGTCACATTTTGCAGCGATCCTGTTCCGTATGAAGTATTATTACTCATTATATATAAAAAATATATTATTAAATCAAAAAATTACAATTAATAGTTACATGTTTTTATATTTTCTTATTCTTATATTTTCTTATTCTTATATTTTCTTATTCTTATATTTTAATTTCCTTTTGTGTTTCTTTATCTTCATTTGTTTTTATCTTCATTTGTTGTGTTGTCTTTCTTATATATACGACGTCTAGCAGGTAGTGTAATATTTCCATAATCGATTGGTGGATATTCTACTTTATTTTCGTCTGGATTATCTTCAAATGGCTCATGATTTGGTTTAGATACTGGTGTATTATGTTGCGTAGGATTAGATGGTCTTTCATCTCTTGGTCTTGGTGTTTCGTTATTATAACATTTTTTGTAATCTCTATTCGAATATTGTTTAGAATGGTATTGTTTATATGTTGGTCTTTCTTCATGTGAATTAAATGGTGGTTGATTGCGTTTTTCCGATTCTTTATAAGCTGAAATCTTCCAAAACCATGGATCATCATAAATGATCTTAATTTCATTACCATTTAATAAACGCTCTCGAGCAATATTGGCATTTTCGGAATGGTTCCAATGATGAAAGTGTACAAATACACGATTAAATTTTTCTCCTTTTTCGGTGGTCTTCGAGATAATGTCAATGCGTTCTAATACACCCATATGTAAATCATTGAAAATCTTGCGGATACGTGATTCATTAATATTTGAATAGACGCGTGGAATGCAAAGCACTGGCACATTGGCTGGTAATGTTCGGAAGTCAATTTGGCTAGACATTTTGTGTTAATCAACGTTATTAGGGAGTTTCAAGGCAATTATGTGCTCTTTATTTTGTTTTCAAAAAGCATTTCAATTTTTTGATTTGAGATGTAAAATAAAAATACAGAAATTATTTTAATTCTCTTTTTCAGTTTACCAAAATATAAATTATATTTTCAGTCAAAAAAAAATTGAAATACTATTTGGTTTCTAAATGAAAAGCATAACTAACCAAAACTGAAAATGTCTGCTCAAATTGCTTGCTCAATTCTTCAAAATAAGGAAACTGAATTCGCTGCTAGAGAAGCCGCATTGTTGAAAAAAGAAGCTGAATTAGCCGCTAGAGAAGCCGCATTGTTGAAGAAGGAGGCTGAAAAAGAAATCAAAGGTAAGCTATTTATGATTAATTATATTTCTGACTATGAAAGATTGAGCGCTGAATCCGAGGTCTTCATCAGTTCTGATGAGAAAACTACTGCTCTTGCTGCTTTTGACTGGATGGTCGAAAATCGTAAGGGTTTAGACTTTGAGTTAACGCTCCAATGTGGTCTCGAAGAAGATGATGACAATACCTACGAGGATGAAGAAGCTCTCGCTGCCCATGTTCGTAAAAGCTGTAATTCCTTCAAGGATTTGAAGAAAATCTGCGAAAAATACAACAACTCTTATTTTGAGGAAGGATGGAAGCTCAAGTTTTCCCAGATTTAAGTAAAGTAGTTTTATAGCTTATAACTAATGAATTAAAATAAAAAAAGTTTAAAATAAAAAGTTTAAAAAAATTGATTTGATTTTATTTTTTTATTGATGAAACATATAAAATCATCCATAATGTCAAGACCTGATTTCTTTGAACCAAAACCAATCTTACATAAAGATTGTGAAGAGAAAAAGTGTAAACATAAAACAGAGAGAAGAAAACCGATTTTAAAAAGAAATGGATGTTATCAAGAACAATCTATTAGCATATTAGGTAAAAGACAATTGGAGGATGTATTTGGGTCTGGCATGAACGATAAAGAGAGATATGGTCAAGAAATTCCACCCGATTTCTTCAAGACAAATGGTGGTCATAATGTATTTCCTTCTCCTCAGGTATATAGTTCTATATATTCTACAAGTTTATACAAAGATAAAGTATATGAAAATAAAGTACATTATTGGCGTAACAAATATCTTTCAAAAGGATAAATATTCAATTTGATTCAGTTGGATTTGTAAACATTTAATAAAAAAAATTGATTTTTTTATTCATCTCTTGTTGAGGTTATAATTCATCTTTTATTATCTCAAATAAGTTTAAGATTACAATGATTTGCAATATATGCTGTGATTCTTATAATAAAAGCACTCGCACCAAGGTGATATGTCCCTATTGTGATTTCGAGGTGTGTCGAACTTGTTGCGAAACCTATATTTTATCCGAAACCATTCCAAAATGTATGCAGCCTAATTGTGCCAAGGAATGGTCCAGAAAATTCTTGAGAGAAAATTTCACAAATACATTCTTGAATTCGAAATACAAAGAGCATTTAGAAAATATATTGTTTGACCAAGAAAAGGCATTATTGCCTGCGACTCAACCCATCGTTGAAGAGAAAATACGCAAAGCAAATATAAAAAAACAAATGCGTGAAATTGATATTATTATTGAGGAATTATATGCTCAAAAAAGAACACTTGAGCATAGTTTATATGATAGTTCATGTGAAATCAAAGCAGATAGACAGCAATTTGTTCGACAATGTCCTGCTGAAGGGTGTCGTGGTTTCTTAAGCAATCAATGGAAATGCGGCATTTGCGATCAATGGACCTGTCCTGATTGTCACGAATTAAAAGGTGCTTCGCGTGATTGCGAGCATCAATGTGACCCAAATAATGTGGAAACGGCTAAATTGTTAGCAAAGGATTCCAAACCTTGTCCACAATGTCAAAGTCTTATCTTTAAGATTTCTGGTTGCGACCAAATGTGGTGCACACAATGCCATACGGCGTTTAGTTGGAAAACTGGAAAAATAGAGAAAAATATTCATAACCCACACTTTTACGAATGGCAACGCAAAAATGGTGGCGGAACAGCACCTAGAAATCCAGGTGATATTGAATGCGGACGTGAATTAACGCATTATACGTCTGACCATATTCATAATGGTGCAAAAAAACATTCACATTTAGTGGAAACAACTATCACTAATTATACAAATTGGCGCGGAGAAAAACAAATTAGAACTCATTATAAATATAGCGATTCGATTTTAACCATTTGCGATATTGTTCGCAACAATATTCACAATATGCATGTTGAGATACATAATTTCCAAACTGATTATGTGGAAAAAAATCAAGATTTGCGTGTTCAATATTTAGAGAAGTATATTAATGAAGATGTTTTTAAAACGATTATTCAACGTAATGATAAAAAAAATCGGAAAAATAATGAAGTAGCTCAAGTTATTCAACTTTGTAATACAGCATTAACGGATATTATTTATAGACTCATTGACCATCTACAAAATGCGGCTAACGGAGAAGCGGATATTAGACCATTTCTAGCTGAAATCAATGAAATTATTAGTTATTGTAATAATATATTCAAGGATATTGCGTTTACTTATAACACCGTTCAGTATGGTTTTAATTCACAAATGCGATTTATTCGTATTGAAAAGGAAAGAAAACAAAGAAAAAAGAAGGCTGAAGAAGATGATGATACTTCTAGTGTGGCAAGTGATGATACTGGATTTAATTTATTGAAAACGGTGACAAATGCTGCTAATAAATTAAAGTAACTATCTTTAATGTAGTAAAGCAGTACTTTCCGTTAAGAAATATAGTGACAAAATTATACACATTAAATATACATAACCTTTCTTAATGATTACAAAAAATAAAAAATTAATATACCTATTTCTTTCTTTTTTACACTTTATTTTTTTTATTTTTTGTATACAATTTTGGCACCATTTTTCTTAACCGAAGGTACTACGTTAAAGGTGGTTATATTTAATCATATTTGTCGATATTCTTTTTCATCTTATTCATCTGTTTTTCCATTTCGATTATTTTTTTATTATAATAAGCATTAATGTTTCGAAATTCATGTGCCATTTGTTCCCAATTTTCACGCATTTTTTCTGCCTTCTTTAGATAGACTAATTCTTTTTCAGCAAATTCTAATTTTTCTTGGATTTCTTGGATTTCTTGATTTTTGTGTATCATACATATTTCGGATATAGATAGAGCAATAAAATTATATAAGCATATACATAGCAATATTTTCTCAGTAAATGACAACTGCGTATTAATGGATTGAATCGCTTCTTTCGCAATAAAGATAAATGTGTGTATAAATATGGAGAGAATATTGTATACAACGGCTGCAAAATCGACGATAATATTATAGAAAGACATAAAAGTAAAATCGGCGATAGGAAGTGTGATATCTGAATTCATCATATAAAATGAAGTAAATGTTTGGTTATCAAAGCAAGCGTTCATTGCGTTACGTAAAATTAATTCTGGGTTCATTTTTGAATCAATAGTTGATGTAGTATGCTTTTCTTTTTGAAATTTTTTTTGATTTCAATTTTTTTATAAAAAAAGAGGATATTTAATTTGTAACTTATTAAATATCCTATTTATTACTATTCTCTATTATCTATTTTTCTCTATTTTTGATTTAGTCCCATTCAATAATATACATAGTGCTTCGGCTCACATCTCTCCAACTTGCTTGTTTTTTAATTTCTTCTTCAATAATAGCAGGATCGAATTTTTTAATGTACCATTTGGCATTTTGTCCTGCTTTGATTAATATATTTGGTTTCTCTTCCATTTTATAAGCCAATTCAATCACCTGAACCAATGATAAATTTTTGTCTATTCCTTCCTTACCAACACGTCCTTGTCCATCTGCCGGATGGAGATTTGAACTATGGTATCCAACATCACAGCCAGTTCGCTTTTGAAATTGTTTAATATGTTCCATTTTTTGGTATTTAATAACTTTTGTAAATGTTAGATTGATTATAAAAGTATTTCAATTTTTTTTTACATGACAGCTAAAACGGTGTCTAATCATCTATATAAATACCAACAAATTATTCCTGCAGAAGAAAATGATAATAATCCTAGAAGTAAATAATACATCGTCTTATTTTGTCGCTCTATTTGATTAGCGTGAGGTAAAATGTTGTGCTTCATTAGTTCGCAAAAGTCCTCGTAAGATATAGTACTTTCTTCGACCATCATTTATATTTAAAAAGATTTATAATATATCCCCCCCTTAATATTTTTATTTTAAGTCATTTTCGTTAATATTTAATAATTTAGAATACGCATTATTAAGTTCCTGAAATAAATGCGTTGTGTCATTCACATTTTTATCTGGATGAAGTTGCAAAGCCTTTTTCTTATATTGTTGTTTTATTATAATAATATTATTTTTATCTTTGTAATCCAACCCTAAAATATCACATAACTTATCTATATCATCTTCTTTATTTTGTAAATATTTAGGTAACTCATTAAAATCTTCTGGATAATCTTCTGGCAAAGGGTAATTAATATTTGATAATAAACTATGTAATAATTGACTGTTACGCTTATCGGTATCATTTAATAATCCAACATCAAATGATTTCATATATTTGTGTATATTTTCAACATCAACATAAAATCTTAATTTATACCAACTTTGACGAGCAATGTAAGGGTCTCTATTTCGTAAATAAGCATATGAAACTTTTTTTACATAATCATTTTTGTCAAAATTAAAACCCAAATGTAATTCTATTTCAGCTGTTTTGGAACGAAACCTATAATTATTTATATAAACACATTTAGCAAATGTATCGCATTTTTCAATAATAATGTATCTATCTACTTTGTCTCCTACTCTTAATTCTTCTATGAATTTAATTAATTCATTTTTACGCTTTTCTTTATGTTTTATTTTTTCAGTTTCAATCAAATTAATACTTTCAAATGATTGAATTAATAACAACTTTATTTCTTCAACACTTATATTTTTTTCTTTAATATATTTACAAAAATCATTTGTGTCCCATTTTGTCATTTTTGAAAATATATGTTTTTTTCTATCAGCACCACTGTGAATTTTTAATGCCTCTATTATATTTTCAATAGGATACCCTTTAATAATATCTGTATATTCGTTTTTAAAGTGTTTTTCTGATATAAATTCTAATGCTTCATCAACATTAAACGAATATTTAATAGATAAATCATTTATAATGCTATTTATTAGTTCCATCATCTAATTTACTATTACTTAGAATATTGTTGTTATTTTTTAATAATGATTATACAAAAAAATATTATAGTATTTCAATTTTTTATTTTACCTCCTGTTTCTTATTTTACTGAAAATTTATCATATAGTCCTAGATTTATCCCATTTTGATTTCAATAAATAAAAAAAATGATATTAAAATATTGTATAAATAGAAGTATAAATAATTAATTATGAATATTAACATTAAAGAATATAAAACCTTTGTAAATAATCTGAATGATGAATTAATTGATATATTGGGTGATGATTATACTTCTTGTTGGATGTTTGCATATTATATACATTGTAAATATAATTTACCTATACTAAATAATGATCCTTTATATGAAGTTGATCAAACAACTAAATTTAATCTAGATAAAAATGGAATATATAGTTATTTCATGAGCCATAATACAGAAATGCATCATTTTGTATTATTTGTTAATGATGACGAAATAATTTTAATGTCAACATATGGTGGACAAAAAAATATTATAGAAATTAAATATGATAAGAATGAATTTATAAATGCTTTTAATAATTTAATAATTAATGCTAATATTAAAAATTATTGTAAATTATTTGGTATTAAAAAAGTAAATTTCAATAAATTGGATTTATCAAATTTAACTTTAAGTTATACATATAAAGAATTTAATTGTTAAATAAAAACGGCATTTTAATTGTGAACAGGTGTAAGGCGCATTACAATATACTTATTAGAATTATATTTTATGTCACCATGTAACCCTAACCATAGACCTATATCACACTGCTTTTGGCAATTTTGCGTCAATTTAGCCTTCAAAATTGCCAAAAATAGGTTGTCGAGATTTTGACTACAAATGAGCAGCAGCAGGCAGCAGGGTAGGAGCACAAGCAGGAAAAAAGGGCGTTACCCTCTTATTTAATGAATTACAAGTTTTAAGACCTATTTATCTACATTTTTATATATTTTACTATATTTACTCTTTTTATATTTTTTTCTATATTTATTTACTCTATTTACCATGTATTGTCATACATATCTGGTTCATCATACATGTTTGGTTCATCTTCATCTTCATCTTCACTGTCTGACCAATCAGCCCAACTTCTCTTTGGTAAGGGTTCAGGTTTTTTTTCTTCTGGTTTGATTTCAGACATAAGGACTAAACCAGTTCTCTTTGGAATTTCAACAGGCTTAACTTCCTTGGGTTTTGCTACAATGGCAGCCCAACCAGTGATTACTTCTGTGTTTACCATTGGGACATCTAGTTCCATTTTAGTAGAGGTTACAACCGGATATTCGACATTATATACAGTGTCCTCTTCTTCTTCACTATCTTCACATAAAGCATTGAACAAATTCGCATGTTTTTTTACGCTTACCTCTGTTTTTTTTGGCGCTTCCTTTGTCTTCTTATTAACTCTATCTTTTTCCTTCTTTGATTTTTCAAGCTCTTTACAAAATTTGGTTGTATGACCAAGCTTATAACACCATCTACATTCAGTATTTAGTAGGGTTGGACAAGTGGTTTTGCCACTCAAATCCTTTACCCAATGGTTAGTATATTCACTTTCAGGCTTGCCAGCATCGTGACAAACTTTGCAGTAAGGCTTCTTTACAACGGCGGTGATCTTAGACATGTTCGTTAGTTTAGGACTGAGAAGTTGATAATCAATTATGTATATAGTTATAAAATTAAAAAGCATTTCAATTTTTTAAAAAATATTCATTATTTGCATTTACTAAAAATTTATTTTTATTTCTTAAAAGCTTTAAAAATAAAAAATAAAAATGGTATGAACGGTATTTATTGAAAAGATTACTACTTTGAATTTAATTTTATTTTATTTTTGAAGGTCTTACACCAAAAAATAAAAATATATTTTTAATGAATGACAAATGCAAGCCTTAAAACAAAAAATTGAATATTTTTTTTTGATTTTTAATAATTGGTACATTGATTATGTAACAAACCATTTAAAATGACTGACTTAAATTCGCGCATGGAACTATTTACAAGATTGCTTGACCGCTCCAATATGGAGCATAAACAATATCAATATGATGGATTACGCTGGTGTTTAAATAATGAGCTGAGGAACGATCCACCTTGTGGAGTTAGAGGTGGCTTTATTGCTGATGAAATGGGTTTGGGAAAAACAATATTGATGATTGGCTTAATGTATGCTAATTTTATGCCTCGTACGCTTATTGTATTGCCACCAGTGCTTATCGATCAATGGTATGTTCAAATTTATAAGATCACTGGTCATAAGGCATTGATATATCACGGAGACAATAAGAAAACAATTACAAAAGAGAAACTCGAAACAGCCAAGATAGTGCTAACTAGTTATGGAGGTGTCACCTTATCTAAGGAACAAGTTAAAAAGAAGGCTCTCACACTACTCCATTCTATATCTTGGTCACGCATTATATTTGACGAAGCACATCATTTAAGAAATTCAAAGACTACACGATATATTAGTGCTCGCTTATTGTCCGCTACATCAAGATGGCTAGTCTCAGGCACCCCAGTTCAAAATAAAAAAGCTGATTTTTATAGTTTATGTGCGATGATTCGACTACCTGCCAGTTTCTATACTGATTCTAATAATTTACGTAATCTAACACTATCATTTATATTGAAAAGAACTAAAAAGAGTGTTGGTATTCAAATTTCCGACCTACATATAGAAAAAAATAATGTTAAGTGGTTGTCGTCTAAAGAAATGCAGTTATCTGAGGCAATTCATTCTGGGTTGCGTTTCAGTCGTGTTAATCCAGATAAGGGAATAAATAAGCCATTTGGACAGAAAGGACATCTTGAACTTCTATTAAGAGCGAAACAAAGCTGTATTTATCCTAAAATGATGAAAAATGCTCTCGAAAAACTTGTCAAAAAAGGTATTATTCATGACTATAACTTATATAAAGAAGCTTTCGACTATAGCAGCAAATTAGTTGCTGCTGTTAATTCTATTCTCGAACACAAAGGCAACGGTTGTGGTAAGCTCATCTTCTGCCATTTCCGTGAAGAAATTGACGAAATAACTGAGCGTTTGCGTAATGGAGGTATGGAAAAAGTTGCCACTTTTGATGGTAGAACCAGTAATAGTAAACGTTTCGATGTCCTTAATGACAAAAACGAGGCTTTAATTCTACAAATACAAACTGGTTGTGAAGGCTTAAATTTACAAGAAAATTATAGTGAAATATACTTCATATCGCCTCATTGGAATCCTGCCGTTGAAGACCAAGCTATTGCTAGATGTCATCGCATTGGACAGTCCAAGCCTGTATATGTTCAGAGATTCGAAATGTGTCCGTTTATGGCGGAAGAAGAAGATGTATCAGATATTTCAACTTTAACTATTGATAAATATGTTACTAGTGTTCAAGATGTTAAGCGTGTTATTGCTAAGGAAATTATATCTGTGTAAATAATAGCTCGCAAATTAGTTCGCAATTTTGATGTAAATTTAGTGGTTGTTATTAAAACATAGAAAACGACAATATTACAAACTGTTTTCAAAAAATGAAAAGTATTTTGAAATTTTAAAATGGACAAAAATAAATGTCCAATTTTCGATTTCAAAAACACTCTTACTGACAAAATAATTTTGCTTGATAATGAAAA
>JACCDP010049649.1_pt1 | contig 18812 bp, 16 predicted proteins | sample 7445841 | NCBI WGS metagenome assembly JACCDP01 (sample SAMN15323441, study PRJNA562643) | freshwater metagenome | isolation source: river surface water | place: USA:Blue River Watershed | collected 2017-08-17
GGGACGATGGCTCACCGTCCCGTGCATGGCATCGTGAGCCGTGATAAAAAGTCCCGTAAACAAAAAGGTCTGCAAGGCCATCAAAACCCAAAGCAGAGGGTCGGACCAGGACCAAGAGACGCTACAGGCCCCCACAAGAAGTCCAGCCCAAGCCAACATGATCATAGCAGCCAGGACCAGACCCCAACCTTGACGAATCCTACGTTGGACTTTTGCCCGGAACTCCGGGGCGTGGCCAGGGAACACGATCTCCCTCAAGGCTTTTCGATTTGACGAATCAAACGCGATGAATTCGGCGATGTCCATGGCAAAAACCAATCGACCCTTTTCGTCAACCAAATACTTCTGGTAATTCCACCAAATTCGGGTGGAAAAGGCCCCGTTAAGTTGCTTGGACGTCAACCATTCCAGCACAGGATCCTTGTTGGACCCCCGGTGGGTCCCTTTGGCCAGCATCAAAAATTCAACACCGTAATTACGAAGGCAGTGTTCGCCGATTTGGGCCCCGTCCAGGGGCTCCTGCCCGATAAAATCATTGGTCGGAATCCCAACCACGAGCAATCGTCCTTTGTAACGATTCTGAAGATTTTGGAGGTCCTTCAATTGGGGAGCCAGTCCGCAACCGGTGGCCGTATTGACCAACAAGACCTTTCGGCCACGAAAAGCATCGAAAGAGATGGTGTTGCCTTCGAGATCCAGGGCCTTTAATTGATAAAAATCCATTGTTGTGGTGGGGGGTGAGGCGGCTTGAACACAGCTAAAAAGATAAAAACCCAGCCCAATGGAACCCAGAACGATCCAAGACACGGTCCAAACGCGCTTCCTCATCCATAGTTGAAACAATCTCATGGGGCTAAACTACTTTGAAAAACAACGCAGACGAAGGGTTTGTTTGCTACCCGAGGTCAAGAGGCTTAATTTTGGTGCATGCTGGGGAAAATTCTTCGATTCCTGCTGGTCTTGTGGTTGAGTACCCTGGGGCTCACCCTTCTCTACCGTTGGATTCCGGTCCCCCTGACCCCTCTCATGGTTTTGCGCTTGTTCGAGGACCCTCAACCCGGCCAGGTCCATCGTTGGTACAGGGATTGGGTACCTATGGAAGAGGTTTCTCCTCATTTGGTCCAGGCAGCCGTGGCCGCCGAAGACCAACACTTCATGAGCCATAACGGATTTGACCTAGAAGCGATTCAAAAGGCGTATCGTCGGAATCAAAGCGGAAAGAAGCAAAAGCTTGGAGGATCGACCATTTCACAGCAAACCGCCAAAAATGTCTTTTTGTGGCCAGCCCGGAATTATTTGCGAAAGGGCTTGGAGGTTTATTTCACCCTGACCATCGAATGGCTATGGCCCAAGCGGCGCATCATGGAGGTTTACCTCAACAGCATTGAGATGGGGCCAGGAATCTACGGGGCCGAGGCGGCGGCTCAGCATTACTTCAAGAAGCCGGCTGCCAAGCTTACCAAGCGTGAAGCGGCCCTCTTGGTCGCTGCCTTCCCCAATCCGCGCCAACGCAATCCATCCCAACCGACGGCCTACCTGCGACGACGGGCATCCAAAATTCAACGACTGATGCGTCAAATTGGACCTGTCCAATTAGACCACTAGCCTGACCTCCCCCCCCACGTGAAAAAAATCGATCGCTATTTGGGGCGAATGTACCTGGTGAATTATGCAGGGGCACTGGGGGTCTTTGTTTTGATTGCCATTGTATTTGACCTAACGGAGAAACTTGACGGATTCTTGAAGCATTCATTGGGGGTGTCCCAGGTTTGGAAAGAATACTATGTCCACTTTATACCCTATTACGCTAATTTGCTGAGTCCCCTGTTCGTATTCATCGCAGTGATATTTACGGGAGCGCGTTTGGCACAGCGCAATGAAATCATAACATTACTCAATGCAGGTTGGTCCTTTGGCCGAATTAGCAGGCCTTTCTTGGGGGCTGCCCTTCTCATTGGTGGACTCAACTACGTGTTAAGCAATTTTGTTTTACCTCCCTCCAACCGAGCCCGAATCCGTTTCGAAAGCCAGTACCTCCGCGATCCGGGTTACAGCCATTCCAGGCATCGGCACTTGCAGACGGCTCCCGGCCGCTTGGTCTATTTGGAATCGTATTCACACGGTGATAGCACGGGCTATCGATTGGCGATGGATCGTTTTGTTGGGGGACAGTTAATCAACCGACTAAGCGCCGAACGACTGGTTTGGAAAGCATCTTGCCAGTGCTGGATGCTCACCCAGGTGACCCAGAAATCCTGGAAAAACCATCAAATGAAGGTAAGTCAACTCGACACCCTCTATCGAAAAACTGGCTTCCGGCCCGAAGACTTTGGCACCTCGCTGGCCGCCGATGCCTTTTTGTTGGATCGCCATGAGTTATTGGCTACGATCAGAGAACTCGAACGCAAAGGCAGTGAACCGACCGAAGCTTTTTGGGTGGAACATTATTCAAGGCTTGCCATTCCCTTTTCTGCCCTGATTTTTACGATGATGGGACTCAGTCTGTCCACCCAAAAAAAACGAGGAGGGATGGGGCCTGCCTTGGGATGGGGATTGGGTCTTTGTTTTGCGTTTATTGTTATGCAACGATTTAGTCTAACGTTTGCCGTCAAAGGAAATTTATCGCCGTTGTTAGCGGCCTGGACACCCAATATCCTCTTTGGTTTGGCGACGGCCTACCTCTATCGCAAAGCTCCACGCTAAATACCCAAACATGATGCCCAAAGGCTTCAGCCTACCCGCCAAAGGCACCCAGATGCTGGCCCTGGCCGAAATGCACTTTATTGTATTTATTTGGGGGTTCACGGCGATTTTGGGCAAGTTGATTCAAGTCGAGGCCCTCAATCTCGTATGGAACCGTGTCGCGATCACCGGACTATTGCTGGCGGCTTGGGCAGCCTACCGCCGGGTACCCTTACGCGTGCACACCACCACCGTTCTTCCCATGATGGCCACCGGGCTCATCATTGCCGCCCATTGGGTAACTTTTTACCATGCCATTCGAATCTCCAATGTTTCTTTGACCTTGGCGGGCCTGGCAACCTCCTCGTTTTGGGCTAGCATTCTCAAGGCTTTGTACGCAGGTAAGAAACCCGCATTACGAGAATGGCTTTTGTCAATGGTGGCGATCGTCGCCATGCTTCTTTTGACCCGCGTTCAACAATTTCCGGCCTTCGCTTGGTGGACAGCCTGCTTATCGGCCCTGTTGGCGGCTTGGTTTGCGATTATCAATGCCCGCTTTACACGGGTTGAAGAACCCCTTCGGGTGGCCTTTTGGGAAATGTTCGGAGGCTGGCTGGGGGTTTCGGCTTGGATGCTTTTGGAAACTCAAATGGGTCCGTTGTTGCCCGGTCTGGAAGGCACGAACACAAGCTCCCTATGGCCCTGGCAAATACCGACCGTGAGCGATTGGTTTTGGTTGGGCCTGCTGGCTTTGGTCTGTACCTGTTATCCCTTTGTGGCCAGCATTCGGCTAATGCGTCGTATTGATCCCTTTAGTTTTGTCTTATCGGTTAACATGGAACCGGTGTACGGGATTTTTCTGGGTTGGCTGCTGTTCCGCAACAGCGAACAAATGTCCCCTGCTTTTTATGGGGGCACGCTCCTCCTCATTGGCGCCGTTGGCGTCGACGCCTGGGCCCAACGTTACCGGGATCGCTTGGACCGTTGACGCAAGTACCCTTCGAGTACATCGCCAAATCCGTTTTGGCAATCCGCCTCGATCAGATCAATTTTGAGTTGACCGCAACGCAAACGTAAATCTGATGTGAAGTCCTTGTAGGCCTGAACATAGGCCTCCCGGTATTCGGAAGGATTCAACTTCATTTCCTGACCGGATTCAGGATCTACCAAACGATACGGCCCTTGATTCCATTCAAAACGCGCTTCTGTTTTTTGATCCAAAACATGAAACAACAGAACTTCGTGTCGGTTGTAGCGCAAATGCTGCAAGGCCGAAACCAAGGCGTCTGGTTGCAATCCGGGCTCAAAACAATCGCTGAAAACCAATAGAAGGCTCCGGGATGGCATGGTTTCGGCCAATTCATGGAGTGATTCTACCAAGGCGGTTTTCTTTCCGTAATCCTCAGCTCTTGCGCTCAACGCTTTTTGGAGATGCAACATCACCGTATGATGATGCGATTTGCCCAATCCGGGCCTGACCAAACGGCGCAATTGTGAATCGCATAGCATCAACCCGTAGGCATCCCGTTGACGACGAAAAATATGGGTCAAGGCAGCCGCCGTTCGAAGTGAGAATTCCCATTTGCTAGTCCCTGTGGGAGGGTAGAACATGGACGCCGAGGCATCCACCAAAAGATGGGCTCTTAGGTTGGTTTCTTCTTCGTAACGTTTGGTAAAGTACTTATCGGTTCGGGCCAAGAGTTTCCAATCCAGGTGACGGGTGGATTCCCCTGTATTGAAAAGGCGATGTTCTGCAAATTCAACCGAAAAACCATGATGGGGACTGGCGTGCAGACCTGTCAAAAATCCCTCAACGGCCTGGGCCGCCTTAAAATCGAGAACCCCTGCCGATTCCAAATCAGCAGGGGTCCACGCATCTTTTTGGTCAAACGCCATCACGGGTTCGTCCTAGGCTTGAATTATTTGGCTTTGGACCGACCCTCCACCCATTTCACGGTATCCAAAACCAAAGCGGAGGCCGTAAAAATGGATGAATAGGTGCCCACAATCAGACCCAAGAGAATGGCAAAGGAGAAACTCTTGATGACATCCCCACCAAACAGGAACAAGACCACCACCGTAATCACCGTCGTAAACGCGGTAATAAGAGTACGGCTCAGGGTCGTGTTAAGAGCTCCGTTCATGATTTTGATATCGGCAGTTAATTTCCGATCCGCCAAATCTTCGCGGAGTCGGTCAAAGACAACCACCGTATCGTTAATGGAGTAACCCACAATGGTCAAAATCGCCGCGATAAAGGCTTGGTCAATTTCCATTGAAAAAGGCATCCATTTCCAACCCAGCGAGAACACGGCCAGGACAACGAGCACATCGTGCGCCAAAGCCACCGTGGCACCCAAGGCATATTGCCACTTGCGGAAGCGGATAACAATATACACAAAAATCGCGATCAAGGCAAAAAGAATGGACCAAACAGCCGAGGCTTTGATGTCATCCGCGATGGTTGGGCCCACCTTCTGGGAACTCATGAGGAATTGATCCTTGAAACTTGCCTGATCAGGGGCCTGGGCATACAGCCCCTTCAAGCCTTCCCACAATTTGTTCTCAACCTCCAGATCCACGGTTTCACTGTTATCCTGGATTTTGTAGGTGGTCGTCACTTTGAACTGACGATCGCCCCCAAAGGTCTTCACCTCGGGTGCAGAACCAAATTCTTGAGCCAAGGCAGATCTTATTTCGCTGGCATTCCGATCGCTATCCAAAGCGACCACATAACTGCGGCCTCCTTTGAAATCAACCCCCAGATTAAAGCCTTGCGTCGCCATGGAAACAAGACCCGCGACAATCACCGTGAGCGAAACCCCGTACCACAACCTTCTTTTGCCAAGAAAATCGTAATTCAAGTTATTGAACAACCCCAAAGACCAGTTATTCCCGAAAGTGATGGTTTTGCCTTTGGCAACATAGTATTCCATAATCATTCGGGACAAAAACAAAGCCGCAAACAAGGAGGTCAAGATCCCCACAATCAACGTCGTCGCAAAACCCCGAATCGGACCCGAACCAAAGACATACAATACAATACCCGTCAAAATCGTGGTGACGTTGGCGTCAATAATGGAGGAATAGGCATTGGAAAAACCATCGGAAACAGCCTGTCGCATGCTCTTGGAACGGGCCAACTCTTCGCGTATCCTTTCAAAAATCAGAACATTCGCATCAACCGCCATACCAATGGTCAAAACAATACCGGCGAGACCTGGCAGGGTTAGGACCGCCTGAAGGGATGCCAAGATGCCAAAGATGAAGAAAATGTTCACGAAGAGTACGGCGTTAGCGATCATACCCGATCCCGCATAATAAACTGCCATAAAGACCAAGACCAACAGGAGACCCAAAACAATGGACCACAAACCGCTTTGAATGGCTTCTTTGCCAAGGCTAGGACCCACAACCGCTTCTTCGACAATGCGAGCCGGTGCAGGCAATTTACCCGCCTTCAAAATATTAGCCAAGTCCTTGGCCTCTTCGGTGGTGAAATTACCGGAAATAGAAGACATCCCCCCGGAGATTTCAGACTGAACGGTCGGGAACGAATAAACATTGTCGTCCAAAACAATGGCGACCGACTTGCCGATATTATCGGCCGTCATCCGCCTCCAACGCTTGGCGCCTTCGGCATTCATGGTCATGGAGACCTCCACCTTGCCAAAGGGATCAATGGATTCACGGGCATCGGTCACCACATCGCCTTCCAAACCAGCCTTGTCCTCATTCCCACGCTTCTTGAGCGCGATCAGGTCAAAGAATTTGTTACCGTCACCACGGCCTTTGACCGTCCATAATAGTTTGAGATTGCGAGGCAAAAAGTTGCGGACTTCGGGGCGGGCCAGCATCGCATTGACCACCGTGGTATCCCTGGCTGCCGAAGTACCCACGACCGGGCCCTGAGAAACCTTGGAACTCCCGTCTTTGTCTTGGAAAATAGCTGGCATCAAAACCGCGAACAAGGGATTCTCTTGACGGGTCCGCGCCAGTCCTGCCGCGGAGGTATCACCCGCTGCAGAGGTATCGGCAGCGGCTAAATTTTGCATCAAGGCGTTGTCGGACGTCTTGCTTGTGTCTGCACCCTTGGCAGCCGTTGAAGAACCAGCAACCGCGGTATCGGTTGGAGTTGTGTTATCCAATTTGGTTTCGGCCGCCAAGTATTTATTGATTTCGACCATTCGATCCAAAACCTCTGCTGCCTCGAAGGTTTCCCAGAATTCCAGCTTCGCGGTCCCCTGCAAGAGTTTGCGGACCCTGTCTGGGTTATCCACCCCTGGCAACTCGATATTGATTCGACCGGAACCCTGTTGACGCTGAATATTGGGCGCGGTGACCCCGAACTTGTCAATACGGGTGCGCAGAATATTAAACGAACGATCGATGGCGCTCTCGGCCTCGGCACGAATCACCTCGATCACTTCCTCATCAGTGGCATCAAAATTGACCCGACCCTGATTCTCGCGGGTTGCAAAAATGCTGGCCAATCGGTTGTTGGGAGCCACTTCGCGGTAAGCCTGAACAAACAGGGTTACAAAATCAGATTGGGAACTCGATTGACGCTGGGTTGCCAAATCCATTGCTCGGTTAAAGCCAGGGTCCTTGCTTTGGTTGCTGAGGGCCCGAATCACGTCTTGAACCTCCACTTCCATTACCACGTTCATCCCACCCTGAAGGTCCAAACCCAGATTCAACTTTTGGTCACGGACTTCGGCGTAGGTGAATTTTTTGAGCCATAGAAAATTAAAAACTTCCTGGTCTGCAATAGAATCGAGGTATCGACGCTCCATGGCCTCGTCGCCTTTGGCATAAGCCTTGGCTTTTTTCTCAACGTTGGAGGCAATCCAGGTAAAACTGAGTTGATAAATACAAATAAGTGCAAACAAAGCGGCAAACCACCGCACAGCTCCTTGGGCTTTCATAACAATTAAAAATTTAAATTAAACAATCGAATAAGGGTCGTTTTCCGAATGCTTGACCCCATGGAAGGCATTCGAAACGGAGCGGAATACTATTTAGGGAGCCCGTCCGAAACCGACGTTGCCTTTGCCCTTGAAGGGTGCAGCAACCAATTCTTCCGTGAATTCAACCTTGAAAAACCTTGAAAAAGAAAAGGAAACCTTCCACTCTTTGGGGGCCTCCAGGGGATCCGACCCCTTCAACCCTTGTTCCTCCAAACCCGTTTGGCCGCCTTGATGATGCCAGGGCTGAAAAAAGGTTGGGTTCTCTTCTGAATGTTCCTGTCCAGAACCTTCGGAGGTCGTTGGAGGGTCTGGAATCGCCGAAACCTCCCTGTAAGAAGCGGCTTCGACCGAACCGGAGGCTGCAAGACTTAGCCAGAGCAAGCTCAAAGCCAAGGACCCAACGCCCAGGGAGGCTGATACCGATCGAAAAGTAATCCGGGTGAACATTTTTGCTAAAAGGATAGCAAAGATAACCCCAAGGAGGACTGATACCTTCCCTAAGGAAGAACCAGAAAGCGTCCCTGCAGGGGCGATCCCGAGGGTCTGTGGACGCGGAGAAGGTACATGCCAGGGGAGATCCCATCCAAGCTCAGGGTCCCTCCCAAACCATTCCCGTTGGGGGTTTTGTGCGCTTCAACGGCAGAACCCTGGCCGTGGATTTTGCCCTGTAAATCCGTGATTTCCCACCAAACAGCCGGATTTTCCACGCCCCTATCGGAAATCCCCTCCTCTTCCTCGATCAACCAATGCAAGCTTTGCCCAACACGAACCGGATTCGGCTTGAGCGTGGACCTTGGGCCACCCAGCAGATTCCTTACCGAAGATGTTACCATAAATCCGGTGGTACCGGCACTAAAGGTGGTACTCTGGTGTGATGGGTTTTGGGCGCTCAGGGTCACGGGAACGGTGACCGAATGCATCCCAGGGTGCTCGCATCGCAATAAATAGCTTCCCCATGGAAGACCAAAGAACTGAAAGGACCCCGTTGAACCCGTCGTGGTTGAGCGTCGGAACGACAAGGGCACCGTACCGTTGGCGTTCAAGAGCTGAACCTGAATACCCGATAACGGCCCGCTGAGCCGGGGTAAATTACCCGCCACACCCCCACCTATCGTTCCCGTTCCTCCACCGCTGGTATTGGGCCTCAGGTTGATGACGAAAAGTGACGCCGCATTACCCGGCAATTGAAAGGAGTCTGCGGCAGTCCAAGTCGTGGTATCCCCATAATAGGTCGGGGCATACTGAGAGGCCAAACCAGAAATCAATCGGGCCAAGAGGCTGTAATTACCCGTCGGCAGGGTTAATTGGAAGAAGGCCGAGCCTAAACTGTCAATCAAATAAACCGTGTCAATGGTCGTCCAACCAGCGACCTGACCCTGCCCAGGCGGAAAAATCCGAATCACAACCAGGGACAAGGTGTCTTGCCCCAGGGGCCCGGAGGTTTGGTAACCGGTAATGCGTCCCACGACTCGGTGCTGACCTGCGGGAGTAGCACACTGAAGTTGGAGGGCCACATTAAATGAACCAGAGAAATAAGAAACGGTATCGCTAGCCCAAGAAGTATTGGCACTGCAAGCCCCCCTGGCGTAAACAAAACCAGCACCTGGGCCCACCGTCATCGTATCCGCAAATTGGCCGTTGGCATCGGTTGTCAGGGCCCGGGTCAAGGTGGAATATTGATTCAAAAACAACTGCACCGGCTGCCCCGGCAACCCTTGGCCAAGTGCATTCACCAAAGACCCCGATACAATCAAAACCCTTGACGTGTTGCCACAGGTCAAGTTCACGGTGTATTGGGCGGTACCCATAGAATAAACGGCCGTCCCTGTCACGGTGGAGCCCGGTGTGGTGGGTGAACTACACGATGCCATGACGGTAATGGTATTGTTTGGCAAAAAAACAGGTACACTCAGCGTAGCCGAATAATAGCCCGCCGAATCCGTAAAAGTCGTCACTGTCCCAGAATTCGTAAAGCTGATACGGACCAAAGAGGAAACGACCGGTGCACCGCCTGGTCCAAGGACCGTTCCCTGAACCGTGATTTGATTTGTAGGCGATGAAACGCATGCTAGCTGAAAAAAAGCCGATGGGGCACTTGAAGAAACAGTCATCGTATCCCGAACCATGGTACCGTTACCACAAGAGGCCGAGGCCCTGAGATTCACGGATGGCGAGGTCCCAAACGGTATATTGAGGGTATCTGCAAAAAAACCACCGGTTCCCGTCAGGGCTACACCCACCGGAGCCGTGGAAGTCCCAACATAAATCTGCACCACTTGGCCGGCAGGAGCCGGGCCCGTTGACCATTGCAAGACCCCGCTCACGGAAACCATGGTATTGGATCCTCCTCCGGCCCCACAAGCCAAATCAACCTGGTAGGTAGTGACCGCTGGATTCAACGGTACGGTTTGAACCAAAGGACCTCCGGTAGGACAAAGGGTCGATACCTGGATTTGTTGATTGGGACTAAACACCGGGAGTGCCACCACCACCGAATAAAATCCGGTTGAGTCTGTAAAAGTGGTGGTTGTGAAACTTGGCCCAACCTGCACAATCACCGCATGCCCTGGCAATGGTACCGACATGGTCCCGATGGTTTCTGATACCAAGCCCTGAACCACGATGGTTTGGGCTTTTGCAACCATACTCCCCAAACACAAGAGTATCAGCGCTAAAACGCGAATTGACTTCATTTGATTAATTTTTAACAAAAATGAACTATTCAATTGCACTTAACCTTTGAAAGGTGGTTAAGTGATTATTAAAATTGAGGTAGGGAAAGCTAATTAAAAATCAAAAAATGCAAAGGGCAAGAGTTCGGAAGCTGCTTCGATCATCCAAAATTCACCTTGAAGACCCGTTAAATATATTGGAAAATCCTGTTTTTGTCGTTTGATCTGTTCGATGAGAGCCTGTCGACACATTCCACAAGGCGCAACGGGTTGATCCGCAACGCCCTCCCCTCTCATTGGTCCCTCCCCTTTTCGGCCTGCCAAAACCAACATGGCCGCCACATCACCCCCGCCGCCCTCTCGACACGAAAGGGCACTCAGGACCACCCTTTCGGCACAAATCCCAACCGGATACGATGCATTCTCCTGATTGGTCCCCGCCAACATCGAACCATCCCTTGTTAAAACAACAGCCGCGACATGAAACCCTGAGTAAGGTGCATAGGCCGAACCCCAGACCTCTCGAGCCTTGTGGTACATGGCAACAACGGGATCCCCAAAGTCCTCCACCGTACCAATCCGGTACGTCAAACGATGTTCAGCGGTCCTTGGCTCTTGAGTATTTGAGGGGGTCTTGTCCATAGGTTACCGGGGTTGAAAAAGCACAAAACCGCGGGGTGGCAAATGAAAGTCTCCGGAATTGCTTTCGAAATCACCGGAAAATGGCCACGCATTGGCTTTACCAAAAAAAGGACGACTGTTAAAAGACTGGGGTTGATCGGTCGGATTCAAAAAGACCAAGATCGGCCCTCCGTCAGAGCTATAGCGTTCATAACCCAAGATTTCTTTGTTATCCTTGGTCCGCAGCCAGCGAAATGCGCCATCCCTAAGCACACGATGGGTTTTTCGTAAAGAAATCAGATCTTTGATTAGTTGAAGTAGGGTGGTATCCCATTGAACAACCTGCGCCTGGGGGTACAGGCTTTGGTCCGGGCGATGCCACTCATCTTCGAACTTCAGCTCAGGCCATAGCATCGGCTTCCTGCAATCGGGATCGTTGGCACCCCACATGCCGACCTCATCCCCGTAATACAACATCGGAGCACCCGGAAAAGTGAGCTGAAAAACCATCCACTGCGCCTGGATTTTGGATTCCAAACCATTGGGCTTGCGGGTATTATACGCAGGATTGGAAGCCTTGGAAAGGGCAAAATAGGAACCCCAATCCGCATACTTTGCGAAATTCCGATTGACAATATGAGAGGCTAGACGATTGGCATCGTGGCTTCCAAAAAGGTTTTGTTGCGAAAGAAAGCGATCATAACCAAAAACCTCAATGAGGTCATCCATTTGTTTTTGAAAACCCACGGTGGAAGGCCGATTGCGGTCGTTGATCAGGTATTCACTGGCAATGAACGCAAAGGGGTAATTCATCACCGCATCAAATTCATCACCGCGTAGGTAGGGTTTGAGCTTGGGCGCCTCATCAATCACTTCCGCTGTGAGGTAGGCTTCGGGATTCCATTCCCGTACGCGTGCCGACCAGCGTTTCCAAAAAGGATGCGCAACACAAAACGCAACATCCAGCCTCCATCCATCAATCCCCAAGGATATCGCATCGTGGGAATGCACCCCCGACGACCAAGTAGGTCGCATCCAGCGTTGTGTTATATCGTGGATGTATTGATCCGGGCCAGCGGTCAAACCGTTCTGATTCTCCTTGAATTCGGGGAGATCCTGAATCCCAAACCAGCCTTTGTAACGAAAGACTTTGCCCGAATCCACGTCCCTCCATTGCTCAACTTCAAACCAGTCCGCATAAGGCGAAGCCTGCTGATTTTGAATGACATCCACAAAAAAAGGATTCCCAACACCCATATGATTAAAAACCCCGTCCCAAATAATCCGCATACCGCGTCGGTGAACTTCGCCAACCAAATGAAGTGCGAGGGTATCGGCGCTTGTCCATTGCCATGTGGACGGGTCGTCGGGTTTTTCGGTGGCTATTAGCGCCAGATCAGCTGCCGGGTTGGGACCCAAATAGGGATCCACATGGTGAAGCATGTAAGCATCGTACCGGTGATGCGAAGGCGCGTAAAAAATCGGGTTGAGGTACAAAGCCTGGACCCCCAAGGATTCCAAGTAATCCAATCGTTGCAAAATACCGGCCAAATCCCCCCCGTAACGCCTTCGTGTTATGTTATACCAAAGGTCTTGGTCGCTGGATTTTTCCCATGGCTGTAATTTGTACCAATCCGAAGTCCAAGGATGCAGCTTCCACGGACGGAGGGTATCGTGAGGCCATGCATCTTGTTGTGCCCCCAAAGGAGGATCGTTGAGGGTATCCCCGTTCCAGAAACGATCCGGGAAAATTTGGTACCAAACCACTCCTTTGGACCAGGCAGGTGGGGAATGAAAAACGGGGTTTTGAGCAAGGCCTGGGCTAAACACCCCCAACAGCAGCCCCATCCATAGGTACTTCATTGGGGCAGCTTCATCCATTTGGTGGTTTGGCCTTGAAAGCGGGTCAACCAAAGGCCTGTTTCATAATCCCCATGATTGGAGGGATGGACGGGGTAACGACGACCCCAAAAATCCCACAAACCCTCGCTTGGGTCTTTGGATTGGGACAATCCGCCCAAAACCTCGGACCAGGTTGGGTTCTTTTCGGGAAGGTTCGGCAGCTCAGGGTTGGTAGCCGTTGCACCACTCCCTAAGAAAAAATCCATGATCCGTGCGGTGGCTTGAAAATCCCTGTTCACATTCCCCAAACCAAACAAAGGCGCGGTATTGCCAGGCCACGTGTGCCCGCCCCCAGTTACCTTCATAAAAACCACCTGCCCTGGGCGACCAGCACCGGTGGTACCCACGGGGCCCAAAGGCGCACAAGGCGCATAACGAAACTCTTCCACGGTGGAACCATCGGCCGTATTGGTGTTCGGCAGGGCCTGGACCACGGGCTGGCTGGGGCACTGGGCCCGGCTAACCCAAGACTGCACACATTGATCCGCCGAGACATTGCCATTGCCCCCCGCGTAGCTAACCACGCCATCCGACGTGCCATGGATGTGCAGAAGGCGAACATGGAACGAGGGTGGTAATGGCGGGCCTTGGCAGGCCGCAAAGGCAGTCGTGCTCATGGTTCCGGCCACCGAAGCCACCGCTTCAAAACGATCCGGGCGTTCACAGGCCAATCGGTACGACATAAAACCACCGGCCGAGAAACCACAGCTGTAAAGACGATGGTACCGGGTGCCCCACCGGGCGCGGATGCTATCGGCCAAGGTCAAGAGGTACCCCACATCATCCGCGGTGGAGGCACCGGGCATCCCACTCTGGGTGTTCCAACCCGCATTGACCCCGTTGGGGTAGGCGATAACCGCCTGGTATTGGTGGGCCAAGGCATTGAATCCTGCGCTGTTTAGCATAGTGGCCCCGCTCTGCGTAAACCCGTGGAGAACCAGCACCAGGGGCAAGGAGTCGGAAGGCTGGGACCCGGGCGGCACATAAACCTGAGCCGTTCGGCTCAACCCACCGTGTTGGAAGGCCAAAGTGGCTGTTTGGGCTTCTAACTTATTCAAAATGAGCAGAAACACCAAAATTGGAGGCCATTTGAAGCCCCGACTCTTTATTTTTAGTTTATCATGCATGCCTAAAATTACACCGATTGAATCAGAGCGCAACGATGGAGTTTTGAATAATCGGTGAACCTGATTTGCAAGCATGCGTAGCCCACCTTAATTTCAAGCCTATGAACAAATTCCTTTCCATTGGCGGCCTTTTCGCTGGCTTGATGCTTGCGGGGCTCTCTCCATTCAACCAGGCACAAGCGCAGGTTTTCAACGCCCTTTCCTTTGATGGAACCGATGATTACACGGCGACCCCGGGTTTTAGTAGTTACATCGCAGGTTTGGGTTCCTTTTCGATGGCCTGTTGGGTTAACCCTGCGAACGCTGCGCCTTCATTTCCCAATTTTGACGGCATTATGGGCCTGCGAAACGATGCAACGGCCGATTTTTATTTGCTGCATTACAGCAACAACGCCTTCGAGGCTCGCTTTCGAAACAGCGCCGGAACCTCGTTTACCATTACCCAAGGCCCTGTTCAGTTAAATACTTGGCAACATCTTGCCTTGGTTTATACCGGCTCCCAGCTGCGACTTTACCGCAACGGAAACCTGCTTTCCTCCATCAGCGCATCGGGTAGTATCAGCGACCCGACCGTTTCATTGGAAATCGGTCGATTATCGTATTCAAACACGCCTTACTACTTGGAGGGAAATGTAGACGAAGCCGCCTTTTGGGGCCGTGCTCTTAGCGATGCCGAAGTGATGTGCCTTTACAAACAACAACTTGATACCGCATCGACCGGTCTGATATCGTACTATTCCATGGACCACGGAACAGCCGGAGGTAACAATGGAAGTGTTCCTTACCTGGAGGACCTACGTAACGGTTACCATGCTTATTTCTATGGACTTAACTTGACTGGGACCGGCTCCAATTTTGTGAGCGGTCGTCAGATGATGGGCTTGGTTCGCGATACGTTGTGCAGGGGCGCAAGTATCAACGTGGCCGGGGCGGTTTTCAACCAAGGCGGAACCTATCGAGTCCGCTTGCCTAGACCGGATCAATGCGATTCGACAGTGCTGGTGAGTCTCTTGCAAGACACCTCGGACCGTCGACTTGTCCAAAATCGCAACCAATTAACAGCTGTTCAGACCGGCGCCTTGTCGTACCAATGGCTGAATTGCATTGGAACCCCCACCCCTATTCCTGGAGCAACCTCCCGAACCTTCACCGCAACAGCCAACGGCTCGTATCGTGTGGCGATTCGTCGGCAGCGCTGCACGGATACCTCCTATTGTGCAGAGGTTCGAACCGTGAATTTGCATGAATTACAAAACAGCCAGGACGACCGCATCCAACTTTGGCCCAACCCCGGACAAGATCAATTGAATATCCAATGGAGGGCACCCTGGGTGATTCGATCGTACCGCGTCCTCAACGCCCTGGGTCAAAGTATTCTCCATGCCGAGGTGGATTCCAATGGAGGCTCGGAACCCCGCGACTTCATGGGGTGGGATACTCAAAGGTGGCCCAAAGGACTGTATACCATCATCCTTCACGCTCAAATTGAAAACGCCTCCGACCCTGAAGTGGACGCCGCAGAATTTCAGTGGAGCAGCCGCTGGATTAAATTTTAACGAGGGATGACGAAGCTCCCCAAAAACACCTTAACCCGTGGAGAAAGACTCGCCGACCAAATAGCAGCATTTGGTGGATCCTGGACCTTTATAACTTTGTTTTTTGGAATCCTGTTGGGCTGGATTGTACTTAACCTTTGGTTCCTGGACAACGAGGGATTTGATCCTTTTCCTTTTATTTTACTTAACCTTCTTCTTAGTTGTTTGGCCGCCATTCAAGCCCCCATCATCATGATGAGTCAAAACCGACAGGAACAAAAAGACCGACAGCGGGCGGAATTGGATTTGAGTATTAATCAAAAAGCGGAGAGAGAAATCCGTGAACTGCGCCAAAAGGTGGATGAACTCCATGCATTGTTAGAAAAATGGACATCTCAGGAGTCGTCATCGCGCTAAACGAATCAGCGAAAATTGAGGCGTGTGTTCGCTCCTTGCAAAGGGTTTGCAAAGAGGTCATCGTCTTGGATTCGGGTAGCCAGGATGATACGGTTGCTCGATGCGAACAACTAGGAGCCAAGGTTTTTTACAACGCATTTGAGGGTCATATTCAACAAAAAAATCAGGCCCTTACCTATGCGTTGGGGCCCTACGTTCTATCCTTGGATGCGGATGAGGTTTTGTCGGAGGACTTGATTCAATCCATCAAGAAAGCCTTTTCAAAAAACACAGGCCCCATCGCCTACCGCATGCCAAGGCTTAATCAGTATTGCGGCCAATGGATCTGTTACGGCGCGTGGAACCCCGACCGAAAAATCCGGCTTTGGCCTTTGGGAATGGCGCATTGGGGTGGACAAAACCCACACGACCGTGTGATTACAAGGCCGGATTTACCCATCGTAGACCTGAAGGGCTCCATCCTCCATTATACCTACGAAACCTCGGAAGAATTACGAAACCAAAGCAACAAGTTTGCAGCCATCGCAGCAAGGGAACGCCATGCTCATGGGACACCTGGTTTTTCCTGGCCTATCCTGCGCGCTGCTTTTCGATGGTTTAGAGATTATGTGTTAAAAAGGGGCTTTTTGGACGGCAAAGCCGGATGGACCATCGCTTACGAAAACGCCCGCTACACCTACCTCAAATATCACTTGAAACCATAAATTGCACCTTTAAACGCAACGCACATGAGAAATTATTTCCTTTTCCTAATCGCCGCTGCGCTGTCCTTGACGGCTTGCAACCAACCAACGCAAACGACCACCACAACCCTAGACCCTATGTCCTTTGAGTGGAGTGGTCCGCTCTTTGAAGGCAGCAACCCCGCTCAAGTGACCGTTAAGGTCAACCCCCAAGAACTCTTGGGAGATCTTTGGAAAGAGGGCATGGAGATCAAGAAAGTCCAACTCCAAAAAGCTGAAATAACGGCCGATAACAATGCGGATTTTGGAGGCATTCAATCCCTGGTCCTCAGCATGGCAAGTAACAACCCCCAATTGCACATGCAAGAAGTCGCCGCCTCCTCCCCTCTGCAACCTGAATACAACAAAGTCGTCCTCACCATGGCACCCCAAGCCAAAATCGATGATTATTTTCGTGAAAAAGAATTTTACATGGTCCTGGATGCATCCCTTGCCGGGGATCGCGAGCAAAACCTCCGCTTGACTGGTCAATTTACTTTGGAAATAACCTTTCATTAAACCTAACCATTTCACAACACATGAAAAAACTTCTTTTTCAACCGATACGCGGATTGCTCATCCTATGTCTGGGAACCCTTTTGGCTTCGGCTGCATTAGCGGATCAGGATGGGGACCGCTTGTTAGGCGTTTGGGAACCCAGCAACGGCCGCGCCCGGGTCAAAATCGAAAAAATCGGCGTCAAATACTACGGCAAAATTGTTTGGCTCAAAGAGCCCAACGATCCCGAAACCGGCCTCCCAAAAACCGACAAAAACAACCCGGATGCCACCCTCCAAAAGGTCTCCCTCAAGGGCTACCGCATGCTCAAAGACTTTGTTTACCAAAAAAACAACGAATGGTCCGAGGGCACGATTTACGACCCGCTCAACGGCAGCACCTACAGTTGTACCATCAAGATGACCGACCCCAATACCCTTGAAATTCGAGGCTACATCGGCGTATCGGCCTTTGGGAGAACCGATGTATGGAAGCGATTGGCGATAAAGAAATAACATGACCAATTCCAAAATCTTATTCCTGGTCCTTTGTTTGTTCGGCCCCATGGGGTGGACCCAGGCCCAAACGGTTGACAGTTCCCGAGCCCCTCAAGCCACCGAAGACGAGGACTTTTCGATGTACGACCAGGTGGACTTTGCGGATCAAAGCGCGCGACGCTATTGCTCGCCCAAAATCGAAGGTCTCAGCCCAGCCAAACTCATTAGCATCGGCTACGATTATCAAGGGGGTTACGGACTGGGCGCCGGTGCTTTTTCCAACAAGGACGACAACTATTCATGGAGCCCTGACAGCGTCAACGTTCTAAATTCCCGTGGCCTGCGTTTGGGTTTCAATATTCCTGTTGTTTCCCGAACCAATTTGGTTTGGCAAATGGGGGCGAATTACTGGGAACATCGGTACGCCATCGAAGGCTTGAACGGTGAACCGGTCAACTCTCCCCATCCGTTGATCCAATCCCTGCAGCAGAACGGCTTGCGGACATTGGGCGTGAACACCACCCTTTTCAAGCCCTTGGACGATCGTCGATTCCTCCTGTTTCAAGGTTCGGCGGACCTCAACGGGGATTTTAGCCTGCCAGGACTCATGCCTTTGAAGTACCTCAAGTATTCCGCTGCTTTGATTTATGGAATTCGACCCAATGAAAAAAAGCAATGGGGCTTGGGTATTGCCCGAACCTATCGGGTTGGCGAATTGAACTATATCCCGGTCTTCTTGTTCAATTGGACCGATCGATCCAACAAATGGGGCAGTGAAATCCTTTTCCCGGCCAGAGCCCATGTACGTTACACCTTCAACCCTCGGAACATGCTTTTTGGCGGCTTTGAATTGGAGGGTCAGAGTTACCGTCTATGGGACGGTCCATCGTACATTTCGTACAATCTCCGTGGGGAAGACCTCGAGATACGTCGCGGCGAAATCCGCCTCCGGGCCATGTACGAGTTTTCGCTGAAGGACTTTGTTTGGATGTCCGTCCAAGCGGGTTACCGAATCAATTACCGATACGAAGTGGATCGTTTGAGTGGTGGTCAAGAAATCTACAGAGCCTTTGGACTTCTGAGCGATGCACCCTATGTTATGGAAAATCGATTGGGCAATCCCCTGTACTTCCAGGTGAGCGTTAACTTGGTAAGCCCCTAAGGCTGAC
>JACCDP010674192.1_pt1 | contig 18812 bp, 37 predicted proteins | sample 7445841 | NCBI WGS metagenome assembly JACCDP01 (sample SAMN15323441, study PRJNA562643) | freshwater metagenome | isolation source: river surface water | place: USA:Blue River Watershed | collected 2017-08-17
CTAGAAACTGTTAGAATGAAAAGCATTGGAGGAGAGCCTGCCGGATGGGCTATGTAAAATACACCGGAGATATTCTGAGTTTGCGGTAGTCTTCTAACTGGTCTAGGAACCCTGACTTTCAATCAGGCCAATGCGGGTTCGACTCCCGTCTACCGCACCAAGCTTGCCTGTATAGCACAACGGCAGTGCAACGGTTTTGTAAACCGTAGGCTGGGAGTTCAAATCTCTCTGCAGGCACCAAACTATCCATTGACTTTCCACAAGTGTATGATATATACATAATGACTATGGTCCTGTAGCTCAATTGGTAGAGCGGTGAGCCTATACCTCACGTATACACTAGATTGGTGTGCGGTTGTCAGTTCGAGTCTGACCGGGACTACCAAAATTTTGATCTAGCTCAGATTAGGAATTACCTGGTCTGCGATGATGCTAGACGGATAGATCAATACGTGAGGTCTATCAATAATTTGCTCCTGTTGACTAACTGGATAAGTTCACTGCCTTCTAAGCAGTTTTATGTGGGTTCGAATCCCTCCAGGAGTACCAAGCTGTGGTAAGGAAAGTCTACGCTAAATCGGCTAGCTAGCGATGATAAGGTAGAATGGATAGGATCAATCCATAAAAGGAGAATGGGCAGATAATATCTCATAAATATTATTGGATACCTCACCTGCCACAATAAATGATTTCTAATATAGAAAGGAATTATATTATGTCCTTCAACGTCCACGATCACTACAAGGATCGGAGTGTAGAAGACTTGAAGTTAATTTCTAATGCTACTCGACTACCATATGCAGTTTGTCTATTCAATCTAGAGTATGATCTAAATATCGGCAACTGCATTCGGTCTGCTCATATTTTTGGTGCAGAACAAGTTTTTATCTTTGGTCGTCGGCGCTATGATCTAAGATCAACTGTTGGTGCTAATCATTATACTAATATTGTTAAGTATCATTTTGATGAACTCACTGATGATGAAGTAATTTGCACTCAGTTTGAAAACATGGTTTCAGAATATAGTCTTTATCCACTTCTTATTGATAAGACAATCAATTCAAGAGATATTTCTGATTCCTATGTTTATACTAAGCCTTATGCTAAAACACCGTGCCTAGTTTTTGGAAATGAAAATTCTGGTATTCCGACTTGTCTAACGGATAAATATCTATGCTTTCATATTCCACAACGTGGTGTAATTCGTTCACTTAATGTTGCTTCTGCCGCTGCGGTTGCAATGTATGAGTTCTCTAAATATCTATAAGAATAAGCGGAATTGGCGTAAAGGTAACGTACTTGGTTTCCACCCAAGGGTTGCAAGTTCGAGTCTTGTATTCCGCACCATAAATAGGTACATCGTGAGGCGCTAGTTATCGGGCATATTTGAACAAACGATAACCCATCGCATAATATCAGCTGTAAAAGTGGTGAGCGATGTACTTTAAGAGACCCGATCTTCTGTCGGTATAGCAATTGGTGGCTTGGCTTGATCAGTCAAGATATTGTGGGCTAACCACCTACAGCCGAGTGTATTGATTTTAGATCGGTAATCATTGATTCTTACGCTCGCATCATGGGTTAGCTACCGAATTTGCCTTGTGTCCGGATTAAATCCGAGTTGATCTCGAGCCTCCTCTCGGGTCGAGGACATAGTAAACGTAAGAGTCATACAGTAGCAGGGTAGAGGAGCTCGGTCGTCCTCGCCTGGTTCATACCCAGGAAATCGTGGGTTCAAATCCCGCCTCTGCAACCACTTTGCTTTTGGATCAAGTGGTCTCGGTCGTCTCATAAGCGACTAGATCGTGGAGCGTTACCACGCAAAAGCACCATACTAATCACTCAGCCTGATTTGATCACAGGTCGTTTCTTGATAATGTCAACTATATCAGATTCTTAGCTGATGAAATATTGACTAATTTGGGGTGATTACTTTTTTACTTTTGAAGGATATACTATGCTAGAGACTTGTTGTGAACTTATGGTTGAAGCCTATGAAAAGGGACTAATGACTTCCAGAGATGGAAATGTATCAGTGCGATATAAAGGTCAAGACTTCTTTTATCTTTCACCGACTGATATACGAAAGCAGACTCTAAGACCAGATCAGTTTAAGAAACTAGATACTTCACTAAAAGAAGATAGGTCTCCTATTGTTCTTCCATATACCCCAATCTCACAAGGTCTAAAGCCATCTGGTGAGTTTCCATTACACTACATGCTTCAAAAGACAATCCCTGCTGATTGGGATACTCGAGTTGTAATGCATGTACATTCGACTTATACAGTTGCAGCAATGCATGCTGGTCTTAAGCTTCATAAGCTCAAGGATCATTTTCCAGAGATTGCTAGATATACACGAGTTGCTAAAAGTACCGATGATGTACCACCAATCTCTTGGGATCTAGCACATGCTTGTATGGAAAATCTAAAGCTTAATGAAAAGACTGGTGAAACAGAGTTTGATATTGTGGGTATTAAAGGTCATGGTGTAGTTGCTGTGGATAAGACTCCATGGCGTGCCTATGAGCATGTAGAGAGGCTTGAACATGTTGCTAAGATCATTTTGATTTCTGGTAAAGGAATCTGATTGACAAGATAAATACTCTATGATATATAAGTATTGGGAGCTGTTCTCTGCGGGTGACTGTAAATCACTTGCCTCAAACAATTGCAGAGTGGTCGGCGGTTAGGTTCAATTCCTTCAGTTCCCACCAACTATTTTTTAACATAAAGGACTATGAAATGAAGACACTAGTTATGGCTACCCTTGCTCTTGTTGGTATGACTGCAGTTGCTTCTGCACAAACCAAGCCTGTAGTAAGTACTAATGTTGATAATGCTGCTTTTTATACCGGTGCATTTGTGGGTGGTGCTATTCACAATAGTGATCGAATCACTGCAGGTGTAAATGCTGGTTACCAGTTTAATCGCTTTCTTCGTACTGAGGCAGTTTTCGACCATGGTTGGAAGTCTAATGCAGGTGCCGGTTCTCGTGCAACTCTAAATGCTATTGGTCAGTACCGTATTCCTGGCACAACTGTTACACCATATGTACTAGCTGGTGCTGGTTATGCTTTTGATTCTCTGGGTTCAGTCAAGCGTGGTGTTGCAGTTCCTGTATATGTACTAGGTGCCGGTACTCGAGTTGCAGTTTCTGAACGTGTTGATCTAGACCTACGGTACCGTAATGTTCGAGCATTTAATGAAACTAATGCCCGAGTACGTGATGGTCATCTATTTACTGTAGGTGCGGTTTATAAGTTCTAAAAAGTTGATGGTGAGTAGAGTCAGCAAGTGTGGACGGTGGTCTGTGAAACCATCTAGACGGGAGCGTTACCCGTTACTCACCCCAACCTAACTAATACGGAAGATGCCGGGGTTGGCTCCCCAATCTGCCTTGAAAGCAGCGGTGACCGCAAGGTCAATGGTTCGATGCCTTCATCTTCCGCCACTGGATTTACCATGCACGATATAGAACAACATATAGATACTAAAGAATTTAATAAGTCATTCTGGGAATGGTTTGATGATCTTCCTGAAAGTAAAAGAAGAATGTTTAACTATTATCGAAGTGACATGGCTAAAATAAACTTTTATTATACTGAATGGTATAAACGACTCCATGGCTCGAGCGGTTAGGCACGGGACTGCAAATCTCGAAAAGTTCGGTTCAAATCCGAATGGAGTCTCCAATAAGAAAAAATAACATGAATTATATTTTAGCTTTTCTATTACCTATATTTGCTGTTACAATTTCTGTTATAGCTTTACTATTAGCTATTACTTTTACGGCTTCAGCTAATCCATATCAGTACAGAGTTACTCGAGTACTTGATGGAGATACTATTGAGTTTGATGCTCCATTTCTACCTGTAGAACTAAAACAAGTCCTAAAGCTTAGGATTATTGAAGTTGATACACCCGAAAAGGGAAGTCTAGCTAAATGTCAAGCAGAAGCAGATAAAGCTCTTAGAGCTACAGACTTTACTAAGAGAATGGTCGGCACTGCTACTAGACATGAAGTCGTCCTTGTAGGATGGGACAAATATGGCGGTAGAGTTCTAGGTGATCTTCTTCTAGATGGCAAGAGTCTTAAAAGAATGCTAATAGAAACTGGTCATGCTAGACCATATGATGGCGGTAAAAAAGCTAGCTGGTGTAACTAATATCATTTTTTTGGTTGACAAAGTCTTCCGATAGTGGTATAAATATATCTCTACGGAAAACTTTTTAGTTAAAGAGGTAAATATGTCCGAGAGTTATTCTATTCAAATGCTAAAATGTTCTGCATTTGAACACGAACTTCGAAATGTACTAGATATTATGCCTCTAGATCAACAAGATGAAGAAGTAGTAGCTGTAAAGAACTATTTGACTAAACGAATGCTTGAACTTAAGAACTAAATATTAACCGGGTGTAGCTCAGTTGGAAGAGTGCCTGTTTTGGAGACAGGAAGTCGCTGGGTCGGGACCAGCCACCCGGACCATTTTAATGCCTGAGTAGCTCAGAGGTAGTAGCGCCTGCTTTACACGCAGATTGTCGGCGGTTCAATCCCGTCCTCAGGTACCATAAATAATGCCGCCTTGGTGAAGCTGGTGCTCACGTGCCTCTGAAGAAGGTGAGAACTCTGTTCGATTCAGAGAGGCGGCACCATACTAATATAGCCTCTTAGCATAATGGTAGTGCAACAGACTTTGAATCTGTCAGGTCCAAGTTCGAGTCTTGGAGAGGCTGCCACAGTTTTTGCGGGTATAGCTCAAAGGTAGAGTACTTCGTTGCCAACGAAGATGTTATCGGTTCGAATCCGATTATCCGTTCCACTTTATACTCTCGTAGCTCAACTGAATAGAGCACTAGTTTACGAAACTAATGGTTACAGGTTTGAATCCTGTCGAGAGTACCACTTTATGCCCGTGTAGTCCAATTGGTAGAGACGTTAGTTTTAGGAACTAAATGTTGGCGGTTCAAATCCGTCCATGGGTACCACTTTTAATGGGGGTAGGGCAGAGTACCCGGGGTTCCCTTGCACGGAGCCAGCCTGGTGGGTTTGAGTCCCACTACCTCCACCAATATGCTCTGTTCGTTTAATGGTAGGACATCCGCCTGTCCAGTGGATAGCAGGGGTTCGATTCCCCTACAGAGCGTAACCAAGGAACATTAACCGGGCAGGCGTACCGGTCACGCTTGGAAAGCGTTGAGGGCCTAGCAATAGGTTTGTGGATCGAGACCACAGTGTTCCGCCAAAGCTTATGGAGCGTAAACCGGACAGGCGATGCCGGACTTCCCTGCTAAGGAATGTGGGCCTAGGAATAGGTTTTAGTTTCAAATACTATGCGCTCCGCCACTAGTTTATGTCATAAGCTACACTTATATAAGGTAAGTCTCTTAATACCGGTCGAAAGAGAACCCTATAAGGAAGATAAGGCTTACCATGCGAGGTGCAGACATAAACCATTACTATTCTTTCTTAATAAGAACAAGATTTTCAAGAAAAATATCGGTTGTTTTTTCCCATGAAAAGTGATTACTGTTATCTATAACTTTTTGTCTATCTAAAGTTAAACATTTCTGAATTGCTATATCCAAATTTAAATCCATATACCCAGTAACACCTTCATTGATAACATCAATGGGTCCTGTTACTGGGTATGCTGCTATTGGCGTCCCACAAGCCATGGCTTCAAGCATTACAACACCAAATGTATCGGATTTACTTGGGAAAACAAATACATCTGCATTTACATAGTAATACGCTAATTCTTGACCTTTTTTGAATCCTAAAAATAGAACATCAGGATATTTTTGTCTTAAACTATCTAGATAAGGTCCATCTCCTATCAAAATTTTAATTCCATTAGTTTTTAAACTACAAAAATCATCTAGACCTTTTTCCTTACTTGCTCTACTAACACATAGTAATATAGGTTCTTTTTTTAAAGATTTTACTCTTTGAGCATTATTGAATATAGATCTATCTACACCTCTACTCCATACCACTAAATTTTTAAATCCTTGTGCTTCAAGTTCTCTTTTCATACTATTTGTAGTAACTAATATTTTTTGCGAGAATTTATGAAATAATCTCATTAAGGAATAGCCACATTTTAATGGAAGTCCAGTATGAATTTTTAGATATTCTGGAAATTTTGTATGATAACTAGTATTATGTGGGATATTATTCTTTTTTATTTTACAGTACCATCTAGCGGCAAATCCTAAAGTACCTTCAGTGCTTATATGAATGGCATCTGGTTGAAACTCTTCAATAAGATCAATTGTTTTCCAGAAATTAATAGCAATATCATTATCGGGATAAAACCAGGGACTGATTGTCTTAAATAAAGACGGTTCTATTATTAGAACATCATGACCACGGTTTTTAAGTTCGTGTACCAAAGCTTTCATGGTGGTTACTACACCATTAATATTATTCCAAGTATCTGATACTATGCATATTTTCATTAGTATACTTGAATTACCTCCATTTTATTATTTTCTAATATTAAAAGATGAAATTCACCATCATATGTTTCTGCTATGGCTGAACAAGTTTCCACCCAATCTCCAGTATTCATATAGATAATACCATTCAATTGTTTTATTGCTGGTGTATGTATATGTCCACAAATTACACCATGATATCCGCCATCTTTGGTGTGTTTAGCTAAATGTTCTTCAAACTTATATATAAAATTTACAGCTTGTTTGGTGCGAGTTTTAATATATTTACTTAAACTCCAATATCCCAAACCAAATTTAGTTCTTATAAAGTGTAAAATTCCATTAGTAGAAAGAAGAAGATTATAACCTATATCTCCTATTATACTAACCCATTTCCAATGTCTAGTAACCTGATCAAATAAATCCCCATGAGTTATTAACCATTTTCTACCTTTGATATCAATATATTCATAGTTATTGACTAAACTAATATTTCCTACTTCAAGTTTATGTTTTAACCATTTTCGTAGAAATTCATCGTGATTGCCAACAATATATACTATTTTTGTGCCTCTTTTAGATTTCGTTAAAAATCTTCTAATAACATTACTATGAGTTTGATTCCAACTCCACCCACGACTTAACTTCCACCCATCAATAATATCTCCCACCAAATAAAGTTCCTCACAATCATTTTCTTTTAGAAATGAGCATAGTTCATTTGCCTTACATGAATTAGACCCCAAATGGATATCGGATATCCATAAAGCTTTATATTTCATCTAAAAATGTCCCATAAATATTCCATCATTATTTAATATAGGAGTTCTCATGGGATGGAAAGTATATCAACACTAGGTAAACATTTGATTCTAGAAGTTTGGGGAGCCGAGGGCTCCTTACCTTTTTGGCAAATGGATGAAGCAGCCGAAGTACTAAAACAAGCTGCAATTGATGCAGGTGCAACTGTTCTATCAGAACGTTGGCACCACTTTGGTGAAGGCTTTGGTTATACCGGGGTTGTTATATTAGCAGAAAGTCATATTTCTGTGCACTCATGGCCTGAACACGGTTATTCAGCACTAGATATCTTCATGTGTGGTATTGCCGATCCAATGCTTACTATTCCTGCTATAGAAAAGTTCTATAAACCTCACAGAATGGAAACTACTCTTCTGGAAAGAGGTAAAAAATAAAGGGGCAGTGATGCCCCTTTTTAGCATTCATCATAAAGTTTATGATATAATATATTAAGAATATTGCTGATTGTGTCCCAACTTTCATGAAATACTTCATTATCAATATATTGAACCATTTTAGGTTCAAAATCAAATGTAAGATTTTTATAGATATTATAATCTACTGTCATATTAACTGGTTTCATGTTTTAATTCTCTGATAAAGTTCTTCATTGAGAAGATCATTGATATTTTCTAGTATATCCCATATAGAGTTCAAATGATAAAGTTCTTCATAATACGATAGACTATTATCTTGTTCAAAAAGTTGATAAAAGATTTGAATATCTACTTTGTCACATACTGGTTGCATACTCATACTCCGATAATGCTTCATGAATAATATAGACAAAATCTCTATTATAAAAGGTAGTGGATCTTACTTTGTGTTGAATAAAGACATTTAATGTATCATCTATAATATAGGAGATTTGTCTAACTGGTACTGAAAATACATCATTAAAGACACTAGTCATTTGAGTCAAGTTCTTCATATACCAGAGTGATAAGATCATTGAATAGAAATATTCTCATATTTTTTTCTGTAGATCTGTAATATCTATAGTTTTTTTCTATATGTTTAGTACTATCATTGTAAACGGAAATGATAGGGGTGAATACTGTTTTCATTAGTCTTTATGCCATCGTTGAGGGTTATCATCCCAATCAGGTTGTCGCCACTGACCATTAATCCAAACGTAGTTAGAGCCAGGCTTTTTAGGCCTAGGCTCTGGTTTATGCCATGACTGTGGATTGTCTGGTTGATCATCATAATCTGAACCAGAATCAAAGTCATCTTTCCAACGATCCATTTTAATAGTCCCTTGGTGGGTTGATATCTACATCAACTAGCCTAGGCTTTTCGGCATAGATATAGTAGTCAGGTACATAAGATAGATTGTTCTTGGCATTCTCTGTCTTGTAGTAAGCTTGCGCTGATTCTAAAGTTTCAAAGTCCTTATCTAGAAAAGGCTTCCGACCCCACCCTCGTTCACTTTCCCAAAGAGTCACCCGATACTTTACGTTCATGCTTTATCTCCAAACTTCTTCTGCAGTCGTTCGTATTCATTACGTTCACGATTTACAGTCATATCACTTAACTCCTGGCGCTTTGATTTTAAAGGTATCATTGGTGATATAATAGTACATAGCTTCGTACTTATCGGAGTTCATGCTAAGATAATCCATCTCAGTGTAACCAAGTCGATCTACACCTTCCCCAACGCCAACAAATGTGCCATCCGCAAGCCAAGCCGAGTAGCCGTAGGTGTCATAACCCCACTTGTCATAGTTGACAAAATGAATCTTCTCATCATACTCATCAACCCCCACCTTGTAGGGAGGTGGGATCTCGCCATAGGCATTGCGATCAAACTTATGATGCTTGATCTTACGGGGATAAGCAGGGCTATACTTACCTTGGCTCATCTTCTTATTCCTCAATCACAGTTGAAAGTGACATGAAGATCATGACCAGACAGCTTGGCATTCCAACCATCGACCACGAACCCAGGAGAGCAGCCGCAGGAACAGCCAGCCTTCTGGCTCCACTTGATCTCGAGTTTGGAGGTATCGACCTCGAGCTTAGCCAGAGCATCCGCAGCAACCTGACGGAACAGCTTCAGAGGACGGCTCCGACGATTCTCGAGGTTCTCGAGAATGGTTTCACCCTGTGGCCAGATGTAAATACGGCTCTTGACCTTACGGCGATAGCTTCGGTTAGACGTTTCAAAAATCGGGATCAGCTTGGTTTCGGTGATGTTCATCTTGACTTCCTTGTTCATAGTCATCTTATAACCCATTCTGGGATTAAAGTCAATAGGTATTTTCAGTCCTTGCGGCTGACGTAGAGAGAACCATCCGGTCCGACCACGGCATCCATCTCGGTCAGATCCAGACCACGACGGCTTACTTGGTCGAGCAGGTCACCCTTCTTGACCTCAACCCAGAAGTAGGTGTTAACGCTATTCACCAGAACCATAACAGAGCCACGATGTGCCTTGATGGTAGAGTAGAGGTCGGTCATGTTTGTTCCCTTCATCATAGTACCTTTATACCACCACCTGATTTAAAAGTCAATACCAACAAAATCAATGACTTAGCCATCCCGAACACCTAACCCATTGATAAGATTCAAAAATATTTTTTCAAAAAAGTTGAGCGTGTCGATCTCGAGGTCGGTCTTAGAGGCGTCTAGAACCATAAACTCAATCTTTTCAATGGGTTAGCCGTTTTATAAAAGTCAATGATATCAATAGGTTAGGTGCTCACAACGTTTCTCAACGTCCTAAGCTTACCTAGTCGGGTTATCATACCGCTAGGTCGACTTAGACTGCCCTGAGCAGCAATCTCACTAACCCATTGATAAGATTAGGCTCAAACTTTTTTCAAAAAATCTGAAGTTTTTTTCCTCAATGATATCAATGGGTTAATCCGCTCAATGACCTAACCCATTGATAAGATTAGGGTTGACTTTTAAAGCGGTCGATGGTATAAAGAGACTATGATGAAGGGAACAAACATGACCATTCAGACTGATATGGAAAAGCTCACCGACGTTCTCCGTGGTAACGGCGGCTCTGACTACGCCATCGGCTGGTTGCACTCCATGGTGGCTGATATGGCGCATGACCCCGATCTCAAGCTCACCAAGAAGCAGACCGCCGCTCTGAAGGCGTATGTCCAGAAGAACATCAAGTGGGCTGAGGAGTGGGCCTCGCGGCGAGGCGTCAAGTGACAAAGCCGCTCACCTATTGACTTTAATCTCTGGCTATGGTATAAGATGACTATGAACATCACCAAGGAACAGGACATGACCTTCTACAGCGACGACGTCTGGGATGAACTTGAGGTCTATGGTAAGTCAAGGACTAATATCTTTGACTATGTTCAGATCAATCAAGCTGAAGATGATTTTATCTCTCAGTTGTATTGTGAAGCAAAAGATTTTGGTGTTCTTCTATCCGTCAAGTGTAACAAATATACTGGCGCCCTGTACGTCTACCTCCGCAAGAACCGTGGTTAAGGATCAGGACATGTCCGTGAACCGTGAACGCAAGATGATTGCAGTCGAGCATGCTCAGATCAACCTCGACTACGATACTCTGGATGAAGTGCTTACACGCCTTCAGAAGTATCGTGAAGAGGTTGGTGGTAACGCTTTCTTTGAGACCAGGTTTTATTCGTATAATGATGACACATACATGGCACTCATGGCGATTCGCTCGGAAACAGATGCAGAGATGGCTCAACGTATTGAAATAGAAGAATATGCCGCTGTGAAGACAGAAGAGGCTGAACGAAAAGAATTTGAACGTCTTGGCAAGAAGTTCGGCAAGGCTTAAACTAACTATCATTACTACTACTCAACCAGGGATAATCTCCCTGGTTTTTTTATGAGTGATGTACAAAACTAGGTTGACATTTATCCAGAAGTATGTATAATCAGGTATTGAGCCAATGGTAATGGTATAGGATCACTGGTATGGATAGAATCGAGAATCAAGTCTGGAATCAAGTCTACGATCAAGTCAGGAATCAAGTCTGGAATCAAGTCTATAATCAAGTCAGTAATCAACTCCATGATCCAGGGTCTATATATAGCTAAAACCAAAAAAGGAATCCGCTATGCTTACTCGCCGAGACTATCTCTACAATCGCTGCACTCATCGTGAGTACTACTCTCAGTTTGTCACTGAGGAGATTAGAAACTATGTTCAGCGTCGAATCGGACTGAATGATATCCTGAATAGTACTGATGAATGGTTTAATGATATTCCTCTCAAGTGTTGGGATAGCATTGCCTATAATCTTAGAGTTCTTGTAGACGATCAACTTCTGACTGAAACACAAGCTGGTTGGTGTCTAGCTACTGCTACTTGTATTTCTAAGGAAGCGGCTCGACAACTGAAGGAGATGGCATATGCAGATACACGTTGAGGACTTTATCTTCTTTATTATCATCATGTGTCTTGTTGTCTTTATGGTGGTCATATTCTAATGCAAGTTGTGGTCAAGAACCCAATGTGGGACCGTCGGGATCGCTATTTCTTTTATATTCCTCAATACGAGACGTTTGAAGGTGTTAAGCTTCCTGTACCATCTTGGGCTGATCCTGCTAGCATTTGTATTAGTGCTAATATCCCTTCAAGAATGAGGATCATTCCTCTATCCGACGTTGTTTCGATTGATGATAAGCCACAAGAACAACCCAAGACTTCACCTTATATTGGATCTAAGACCATTACAGTCAAGGGTTCCAAGGGCGACACGTATGTAGTCACTATTGAAGGTAAGCGTAAGACTTGTACTTGTGCTGGTTACGGATTCCGTAAATCCTGCAAGCATATTTTACAAGCAGCCTAAATAAGAATAGGTTTCTATAAACTATACAGGGACCCAATGGGTCCCTTTTTTTATGAGGTAAGAATGGCTTTTAACTTTGACCTAGAACCAGAATGGGTGGTTACAGAACCAGGTATACTCAATCTATGCACAACTGATGTATCGGTTGCTTACCATCCAACTTATGGTGTATATTATATCACATGGAAGGGTAAAGCCGTAAATACCAAAGGCATGCACTATTCCTTAGAGTCTGCTAAGGAGTTTGCTATATCACATGTACATGATCTATTGAGAATGGGATATGAACCATAAAAAAAGAGCCTTGCGGCTCTTTTTTAGTTTGGCGAAGGTGCCCGGATTTGAACCAGGATCTTACGGGTTTGGAGGCCGATGTGTTACCATTACACTACACCAACAGTTTACTTTTTACATTCTACAATCTTATATTCAATTTCAGAGCCGTGCTTTTTAAAGACTGTATTCATGTGATTTACTGTATTTATCTCTTCTCTACAAGATGTAGTACTCTCTAGCTTAATTGTGGAGCCTTGTTGGACTCCACTAGAAAGCATAATAACAACAAGAACTGCATTCATTAGAAGTTATACCTTTCGGACATAATGGTCTTTAGCATCATTGCTTTCGGTGTAAACTGTTCAATGTCAGATGATAGAATAGCCTTGAGGATAGAAGGACTAAAACCAGACACTAGAGCTACACCAGCTTCATTCATCTTAACTGGCACATTGTCATGTGAGTTAAGGTTCCAGAAAACAATACCTGGCATTTGATAACCAGCATTTTCAAACTGATGACGGAAAGATTCCATTGCAGAATGATCAAAGCGAGCGCATTGGTCGAACTGCATATCAGAAAGAATGAGTAGCATCTTTGGCATATCCTCTTGTGGCACATTACCATTTCTTGCAGTACGAAGAACTAGATTCATTGCTGCAATGATATCGGTATTCATAGCCCACTTAGACTGAACCATTTGGTCAATCTTTTGTAGGATATTACCACGAAGAGTCAGTAGTTCTGGAGAACCAGAGAAAGTAAGGAACATGTCCTTAAAGGCACCTGGATTCTTGTCTGCACAGTATAGACCAAGAGAAACGGCTACATCAAGGCAAGATGTAGAACCTGAACCACCAACTGGTGCAGTCATGGAACCTGAAACGTCAACCAGAGGTAGAACGTTAGTTCCATTCATGTAGTTTGGTAGTGCTTCCCATTGTGCTAGAACTGCATTTAGTTCTGCTTGAGAATAATCCTTTGCAGAACGATGATGGTTAATCTTTCCCTTTAGTACATCATATGGATAGACTGCACCAGCATTGATCTTGACTTCTTCACGAACCTTTGGATCAGTGCTAACAAGCTTTGTAGTCCATTCCTTGTACTTTGGTGTATTACGGTTGAAAGCCTTCTTGTATCGAGAAGAAGCTACAGATGGAACATGATTGAAGTTGATATTATCCCAATCCTTAGCACACATTTGGCTTTCAACAACTTGTGTAAGATTAACCAGAGTCTTGCGATATTGCTTTGGAGTAAATCCAAGAGCATTACGTAGTTCAATAGCAAGTGGACCCTTACGTGGCATCCACTTTGCCGCAAGGCCATCACGAGTTGCTAGTGCTCGACGAATCATTCCGAAACCAATGTCACGTGCTTCGCCAGAAGCAGAAAATACATCATCCCAGCGACCAAGCTCTGGTACACGAAGTACTAGACGAGAAGCCATATTAGGATCATTATCGGAAAGGTATCGTAGAATAGAACGGAAGATTTCACGTTCACCAGCACCAGAGCGAATATCACGAGCCCAGAGAGCAATACGGCAAGCAAGTTCCTTATCGTGAACATATGCTGCAATAAAGTCTGGTAGGATATTCTTACCACGTGAAGCACCAATCTTGTAGAATAGATCCACACAAGGATTGGTTGTAGTCTTTAGAGCCTTCATACCATTTGTGGTACGAGCAGTTTGATTGAGAGCTGCCTTAGCAAAAGCGTTCATTATATAGTTCCTTTATTGTCAGATTAACCGATCAGCAGGTTATCATGCCTGCCCCAGACCGATGGGTTTTTGACGTCACAAAAAGTGACTGGAGATTGTTGGTTGCGGAAGTTAATCTAAAGTTAGTAAACAGAGTGACTTTTTCTCCGGGTTTAACCAGGCGGATTCAAAACCCTGGTTGTCATTTGTAGAGCCGTAGCTCTTGACTTTTCATAATAGTCCTCGTGAAAGGACTGATAAGGTTTGCTGAATGGTCACTCTAAAGTTTATCAGAATAGCATGCTTTTCCTGGCACCAGCCTCGCATCGGTCGAATCGAACGACCACGGTCCTTGTTCAAAAAGAAGATTTTTATGTTGCTGTAACTATTCTTTATTCTTGTTAATAGACAGGATGTTGTTTTTTAGGTTGGATTTGAACCAACTACCAGGTGTTTTGCGGACACTTTGCTCTACCAATGAGCTACTATTTGGTTTGCTGTAAACATCCTTAAAGGGATCGGATTGACTTTTTGTTTTTTCGAATAAAAACTTTTTTGAGTTGCTGAAACCAATCCATAACTTATTTATTAGATCTTAAACACTCGCATTAGTTGAAGTGTTGAATGACCAATGCCTGGGACTTCATCATAAAGTGGGCGTTCCCAGATATAATCTTCATATCGTTTAGTTTGATAGTTATAGCGCTGATGTTGTGTAGGTTCCGTCTTACCATTTGGTACACGCTTAGTAATGGGATAAGAAACACGAACGGATTGAACTTCACCCTTCTGATTCTTATTTACACCGTCAAAAACACCCGGTTCAAGACGAGTACGTTTCCAAGAAGTTGCGGCAAAGACAACTTTATCCCCAGGCTTTACTTCCTGGTCATATTGGTTATTGAAAGATTCAACATGAAAGGTATTAACTCGACCACGACTACGACTCATTTTTCACCTCATTCATTATATAGTGTATTATATATCAGACTTTAGTACTTGTCAACCATTATTTTCAGTCTTGTTCATATTTGAATGTTCAAAGCATGTCCATCTATAACCTGTATCAGTAGGAAATCCACAAGATCCAGAGTCAAAACAGTTTGGTTCATCACAAAGACCGGCAAACTTTTTTAGTCTAGTATTTTCAATCTTCTCTTCTTGAAGAAGAGTTTTTAGATCACTTCTAAGATTGTAATCAAACTCGTTAGTGATTTCCATACCACCAGCATAATACATTGGAACATATGCATCTGGACCAAAGCCCATAAGACCATAGATCAAATGTCGAAATGAACCTGGATTCTGTCCATGCTCATGGATTTTAGATACAGTCCAAGCAGCTACAGCTAGTTTAGTATCATAATCACATTTTTCTACTAGTTCATCATAAGTATCTTCAGACATATTATATTCCTTATTGGTACCCGTATCCAGATTTGAACTGGAACTGATCACGTTTTGAGTGTGATGCCTCTGCCAATTGGGCTATACGGGCTTATTTTACTTGTTTTGCTTGTGGATAAACTTTTCTTGTAAGATGCCAAGTATTATCTTGGCTAGTTGTCCAGGACTTACCACAGTCATGACATTTCCAATCAATCCAATACTTATCGTCTGACTTATCCCAGTTACCAGAAGATCCACCATATTTATATGTTAAATCTTGATGTGGACATTCTTTTTCAAGTTGATCAAGTTCAGCACAATATTCTAAATACTTGAGTGTAAGTTGTTTTCTTTTAGCCTTAAAAATATCACTTGTATTACTCAAGAGAATCTCCAAAAGCTGAAATGACATAGTTACCATTAGATGGATCCAAATCAACCCGAATCTCAGGTGAATAACCGGCGTAAACATACCGGTATCCACCTGCTTCATTAAATGTATCCACAAAGATTGCGGGCTCACCCATCATTTCATAATATTCAGGATCAGCAGTGGCAGCATCATATTTATTTTGAAGTAATGCAATGAAGTCTTTTAGTAACATTATATATTCCTTTTGGTGCGCCCACCCCGACTTGCACGGAGGATCAAAATCGTCAATAATATAAATACATTTGTGGATCACGGAACTGGCATTCCCACCCACTCTATGTCTATATTTTAACCTTGGAGACACAGCATGTCAACAACTATTTATAAATCTTGCCCAAAATGTTCAGCTGAGCATATTAAACCAGGAACATTTTGTTCTAGAAAATGTGCTAATAGCAGAGGACCTAGAAACGAAGATTTTAAACAAAAAGTTCGTTTCAAGTTAAAAGGTAAACCTTCAGCACAAAAAAATATAAGAAAAGTCTTAAGAATAGAAAGTAACTGCAGTATATGTAATACTGTTATTTACATAAGATCTAAAGAACTAGAAAAAGCAAAAAATAAAAATGCTAGTATTACATGCAAATCAGATAGTTGTAAAAAAATCTTACGTATTAATGGCGGTAAAAAATCTGCTTCAAAACGTGTACTTAGATCTAAAGATGAAATAAAACTTTATGAATATTGTTTCAGTGTATTTAAAGATTCATTATCTAATCATATCATAGCAGATGGTTGGGATGCTGATATAGTCATTCCAAGCTTAAATCTTGCTATATTGTGGCACGGACCATGGCATTATAAAGATATGAAAATGAAAAACCATTCTCTTTTACAGGTTCAAAATAGAGATAATATTAAAAGAAAACTGTTTACTTCTTTGGGGTGGAAAGTATTAGAATATAAAGATTGTGATTATACACCCGAAAAAGCATTTACCGATATTTTGGTAGAGAGTAGAGGTTACGCTCCCCTTCCTTAACAGTTATGAGCTGCCCGTGCTGCTAGTACACCAACCCTCCAAAAAACTATTTGACTGGCGCCTTAAACCACTTGGCTATACTTCCAAAATATTACTTTCTAAGTTGCTTGATTACCATATCCTTAGTATAATCCGAAAGTGGGATAAAGTCAAGGGAAATAGCCGATGCATTTCCATTTTTGTAAGCCCAATCAAGCCAAGAAGTAACATCACTTAGTCTCTTAGAATCTCTTGGAATAAGAATATAGGTTGCGGAAACAATAGGATAACACTCATCACATGGACGATTAAGCACATTTGCTTCATTTGTGCTTGTCCATTCTGCTTTATTTGCAGCTGCAATGAAAGTCTTATTTGTAGGTGCTACCCAAGAGCCTGTAGCACTCTTTAGTAGAGCAGTAGGAATATTACCATTTGTAGCAAAAACTTTTTCGACGTAACCAATGGAACCTGGCATACGCTTTACAGTTGCTGCTACACCATCATTACCACGAGCACCTGAACCGGCATTCCACTTGATTGATACTGCAGGTGCACTAAAATCTTTATCTTGTGAATGTAGATAAGAGACAAATACAAACGTGGTCCCTGAACCATCTGCTCGATAGACTGGTGCAATAGCCATATTTGGTAGCTTTAGTCCAGGATTATCAGCAATAAGTTTTGGATCATTCCACTTGGTAATCTTACCTTGGAAAATATCAACTAGAGTTTGCCCCGAAATCTTAAGTGTATTGGTAGCAATACCAGGAATATTTACAATAACTACAACTGATCCCATGACAGTAGGAACTTGGATAAGATTATTTTGAGTAAGTCTTTCTGCGGTTAGAGGCGCATCAGAAGCACCAAAATCTACAGTTCGATTAATGATTTGTGTTTGTCCTGCACCAGAGCCTACAGCCTGATAGTTGATTGTAAATCCTGCGCTTCTGGATTCCTCTGACCACTTAGAATATAGTGGGGCAGGAAATGTAGCACCAGCACCATTTAGTACTTGTGCATGTGCTGAGGTTGCTAGTAAAGTTGCTGTTAGACCTGCAATAATATACTTCATTTAAACTCTCCAAATAGTTTCATAATACGTTGTTCGTGTCGACCACCTTCATATTTAGACTCTAAGAAAGTAGTGACACACTTCCAGACTTCTTCCTTATTAGTGACAAATCGAGCACCAAGTGCAAGAACATTTACGTCATTGTGTGCACGTGCAATCTTGACAATCTCTGGATCATTTGTATTTACACAACGAATACCACGATGGCGATTAGCGGCAATAGCCATACCAACACCAGAACCACAAACTAGAATACCACGACTTGTTGTATGTGATTCTAGTGTCACTGAGGAACAAGTTTTATAAGCATAGTCTGGATAATCCACTTTGGTATTTGGTGCTGGGAAGAAAGTGTGGATAACATGACCAGCATCAAAGAGCCAGACCGAAAGTTCTTTGGCTAACTCCAACCCGGCATGATCTGTACCAATAGAAATGGTATAACTCATTTTTCTTTCCTTTTATATAGATTTTTAAGCATTTCTTCTCTGGCTTTCCAGTATTGTTCTGCTTTGGTTTTAAGACCAGAAGCTTCAATATCTTTAGACCATTTTTCTACATATTGTTTATCATAACCCCAATATAGTCTTTCTTTTGCAGTTTTACCAGAATCATCCTTCATAGACTTTATTCCTGACTTTATTCCTGACTTGACCCGAGACTTGAATCCAGACTTGATTCCTGACTTGATTCCTGACTTGACCCGAGACTTGAATCCAGACTTGATTCCTGACTTGATTCCTGACTTGATTATTAACTTGATCCCTGACTTGATTATAGACTTGATCCCAGACTTGATTATAGACTTGATTATAGACTTGATCCATTACCTTATACCATCCAAGACTTGATTCCTGACTTGATCCCAGACTTGATCCAAGACTTGATCCCAGACTTGATCCAAGACTTGATTCCAGCC
>JACCDP011187985.1_pt1 | contig 18812 bp, 21 predicted proteins | sample 7445841 | NCBI WGS metagenome assembly JACCDP01 (sample SAMN15323441, study PRJNA562643) | freshwater metagenome | isolation source: river surface water | place: USA:Blue River Watershed | collected 2017-08-17
CCCACTACCAGATATATTCACACCGCTTATACCAGTTGTTTGGAAATAAATTGTATTTGTTCCTGAGCTATTTGTTGTTATTACAGTATTCCCCCCACCATCTACTATAAAACTACTACTACCAGCTAGTATAGCATTTGGAGATGAAGTAACAGTTAATCCAAAACTATTTATAGTTACCTTATTCACATTATTGTAACCTAAATATACTGAACCTAACTCATCAGAAGCATTATTGTTATTACGAATATATACAGCATTGCCAGTCGATTGAATTAACGTTGTGTTACTACTGTTAAGATATAGTGTTCCACCGCTAATATTAGCATTTCCATTTACATCTAAAGTATAACTTGGACTAGCGGTTCCAATACCAACATTGCCGCTATTATAATAAATATTTGTTCCAGATGTGGTCCATTGACTTCCAGAATATGGAGAACCATTTTGATACAATAACCCTGAAAAATTTATATTACCGCTTACGTCTAATGTGTAGGAAGTAGAACCTTGTTTTTTTATGCCAACATTACCATATTGATCAATAGATAACAATGTTGAGTCTAATGTATATGGATTTGAGCTTGAAGACGTGTTATTTATACTAAAATAGTTATTACTATTACTTATAGTATAGTTTTGCGATCCAATATTATTCATTTTAATTTCAGTTGTAGTTCCATTTGCTGATAAAATAGTTCCTTCATCTATTGAACTTGATCCATAAGTAAAAGCTCCTTGTGTAGAAGTATTATACACTTTTAAAGTGCCCCCACTCACATCTAAAGTTCCATAAACCGTGGTTGTAGTTGTTCCATTACTTTTGCCTATCTTTAAACTAGTTGCATTTGTAGTTCCAATATTAAGTGTAGGTGAAGAACTTGAAGCATCTAGCACTGTAAGAAAATTCAAGTTAGTTTTTACTTGTAAAACAGATTGATTATTTTGGAACACAGATTCTAACCCTTGACCAAGTGAATAAGGAACATCAAATGGCGTCCATGATACTGGATCTGTGCCAATCACAACAGCTGAACTATCAGCACAAATGAATCTATAATTTTTATATGTAGTGCCTTGTAATATTGCTGTTACAGTGCCTGTCGCGTATGAACCAGCAGGTAAAAATGGGGAGCGTGGCCATGTTCCGGATGATATGACATATACACCATTCTCAATTGGATTTGTTTGAGCATTCACTAAAATATAATCACCAGAACTATCTACACTGAGAGTAACTCCATCAATAGTCTGACTATAACCAGATAAAGTAATATTTGACACATTAGAAACACATAAACAAGCAGGCAATGGTTTAATACCAGATGCGATTGCGTCTACATAACTTTTTGGAACAACACCATTTGGACTTGAATTATAAGTTAGTGATGACAAATACATATTATATGCTGTAAGATTACCACTTATATCGACATTGCCATTAATATCGACATCTTGACCAACTAATAAATTGCCACTAATATCAACATCTTGACCAACCGATAAATTGCCACTAATATCAACATCTTGACCAACCGATAAATTGCCACTTATATCTACATCTTCTCTTACAATTAAATTACCACTTATATCAACATCACCAATTATTTTAATATTCCCACTAATATCACTTAGAAAATTAATATAAGAGTTTGGTTGACCCACATTTTGAGTAACTAATAAATTATTAGAGGTATTATAATTGCTGGATACTATATTGTGTCGTGGTGCGTAATTCATTCCTCCAAATTGTCTAAATGACATATATATATAATGGTTTAATAAATATAAATAAACAAAACGATAAATATTATTTTAGATAGAGAGAAATAAAATAATAACAACAATTAAAGCAATTCTAAAATTGGACTACTTTTTCTAGACGTTTTAGTTTTCGATTTGCTTGATTTCGTTCTTTTACTTGATTTGGATTTGGTTTTTTTATACAGCCTATGAGTGACGTGTGTTTTACGACGTTTATGATTTTTTTTAGACGTAAGTGTATACTTTTTTGCTGGTCTTACATCAAGTGTTAATGGTAAAAATATTTCATTTGTCTTCGGACTAGAAATATGACGATCTACAAATTCTTCTTCATATTGTGGCAATTCAATATAATAAGGTTTATTCATATAAGTCGGTTCTTCAAAATCCATTTGCAAACGCTTATGAATAGGCATATCGATGCTTTCAACGTTTAAAAGGTTTGCTAAATCGTTATTATCCAGTTTAATATCAAAATGTTTAGGTTTTCCATCTACTTCAGCATCGATTGATATATTAGCTATATCTCCATCATAATCAGCATCCCAATTCAATTCATTCGTGTAACTGTGATTATTTTTATGAAGGATGGTTTTGGTAGTTCCTCTATTTTTAATATAAGTATTAAGCATTCTTATATTAAAAGTATATTATTTTTTAAGTAAAAGAATATGTAATAAAATATTGTTTATAGTATGGAGTTGAATATAACTGAACTAAATAACGTGAATACAATGAATCCATACGATACATTTGATTATAACGCTTTTGAAGAACAAAACGCAATGAATTATTGGGAAAAAACAACATCAAACTCGGAAAATAGAGGAAATACACAAAATAAAGAAAAGAGAAAAAAAGTATCTTTTGATGATATTTTGTCAAATATGAATTTACTCGTGAATAAACAAGGTGTTCTACAATTTATGACTATAAATCAGAATGAAGCAGTGACTCCACAAACAAATCACAATCAAAATAATTATTCAATGCCTAGTCAAAATCAAAGACAATCATTTGTCCAACACAGTGTTGTTAAAGAAGAGCCAATAAACAACTCTGTAAAGCACAGTTATATATATAACAAGTATTTTAAAGATTACAACAATTCAGTTGCGGAACAACCAATCGTAAGAGTTCCAAAAACAATTCAAGAATATCGTCAGATGTTGTTAGAAGATAGAATCAAAGCAATTGAACATAAAAAAAGGATAGAACAGATTAAATCAACGAAGATGTTATTTACGACCACAGAAGGATCCAATTTGAATCCTAGAAATGTTGTGGCTAGTAAGAATAATTTACGAAGTATGAATTTTATGTAATGTTTATAAAGAATAGTGTTAATTCTTAATTTGGTTTTTAGATTCTATTGTTTGCGTTTGAATCGACATAATATGTGTTCGACAAAGTGGACAGCAATCTTTTTGATGTAAATGTTGATTAATACAATAGACACAGAATACATGTTTGCAATTGAGACGACATATTTTGTCATTTTGTCTCTCTTCCATACAAACGCAACAAGTTTTTTCTTCTTCTGTTAATTCAAAAGGTTCAATTATATAATGGAGTGCCATACTATCAGATTTATTGAATGGAATAAAATTATCATCTATATTTGTATTTGGATAATCGGCTAAATAATGCAAAATATTAAAATCAGGCACGCGATCAATAGACCATGAAATAATAACGCTATCATGATTCGTTTGAGACATTGTATTTTTATTATTTATATTTGTATTGTAATTGTTTTTTCACTTAATTCAATTTTATTTTATTCAAAAAAACAACTTAAAGACAATTATTCAAATATAATTGTAAGTTAAGTTTATAACACGGACTTAACTTATTGTCCGGGCTTAGCTCATTTGGTAGAGCATTTGACTGTAGTAGTAAAATAATTGTTATCAAAGGGTAGCTGGTTCGATTCCAGCAGTCCGGATTATATTTAATATGTATTTTTAATATACTTATTAAACTTTGTCATCATATTGTTCCGATTTAAACGCGTTATAATCAACAAATAATCCTTCTTCATCAGAATAAGATATGCTACTATCACAGCTTATTAATTGTTTTCTTTTACTCATATCAGAATTTAAATCAAAACCACTTGTTAAATCTAACCGGTTATTTGAACCGAATAATTGAACAACTCTATTTAATGGATTCCTCTTTAATTGTATAATATTTGACTCTTCATCATAATCATAATCTTCATATGTTTCATATAAATCTTTTTTAGAATGTTTGCTTTCAGTTATATCCGCCTTTTGTTTTAATAATTTATTTGCTTTTTTAAATTCACTAGCCGTTTTATTTCTTCTTTTTAATTCATTTTTTTGTTCTTGATCCAGTAATTTTTTAGTTTTATATAACGTATTGACCAAATCTTCTATATTATCACCGCTATTTCCATTTTTCGTTGATATATCATCCGTTCGATCTTTATGAGGATTCATTATATTTTGAATAAAATTGTTCAATTCGCGTGGATCTTTAATTTTTTCATCAATTCCATAATTAAAACACAATTTTCTAAGTTTCATTCTTTTCAGTTTTTCAGCATTCTCCATTTCTTTCATAAACATATCATCTATTACAGAAAACGCTGATTTTAACATAATGATATTATTTATTTGTCTTTCTTCTTCATCATCGTAATCTTTTAATCTTGTTTCTATTTTGATACGATCCTTGTCACCTAATTTATGGCTTATTAGTTTACTTTGAAGAACTTTCCATAAATATCTTTTATCATTTCTTATTTTCTTTATTTTATTGATCTTCTGTTTTTTTAGATCTTCTATTTTTTTTATAATCAAAAATATGTTTGTGTTATAAATAATAGGATACATTTTTCTTATATCTTTTGGCACAATAAATTGATTAGTTTCTTTGATTTCTTCTATTTTTTGTTTTACATTATCTAATTCTTTCTTGATATCTTCTTTGGTATGATCAAATAAAAATGTTTTTCCAGATAGAAATTCAATTCTAGTTTGTAGTTTGTCATATTGATGTGCTGATATTTTATGTGCCTCCGAAGCAGCATCTAATTTTAGGTAATTTACAATAGCTAGCAAAAATGCTATAATACCGTTTACAGTTGCGATTAGATAGGCTCCCCAATAAAATTCTCTAAGGATTGATGATAACACAGTCGCTGCGGTAGAGAGAAATATCGACGGCATCATCAGTCTGTTTAATTTTTTTTCACAGAATGTTTTGGATTCCATATAAATAAGTTTTTGACCTCTTAAATAGGTTGCTAGAATATCCAAAGCACTTGAATATGTGCTTTTTTCGTCAAAGAATATTTTTTTTAATTCATCCTCTACCTCTTGATAATTTATTATGTGTTTGTAGTTATTATCTATTATATTACATGATAAATCATTTGTCTCTATTGTTTCAGTTTCAGTATCTGTTTTTTGTTTTATCTCTTTCTCTACTTCTTGTTTTTCGATTTTTTGAGTAATTGACATTATTTCATCACTTGAAGACTCAAATAATTCTTCCATAATAATACTGCGTATATCATCTGTTATATGAACGTCGTCTGAATTTAAATTATTAAAACCACCGCATATATCTTTATCAGTCATTTTATAAGTATCTATATTTTTATTTGTTTTATTTCTATTGGATGCCAATTCATCTATATTTGGTTCGTCTAAAAAATAATCAGAAACAATGCTATCCATATTGACCGACGGAATTGATTCTGAATCATCTGTAATATTTAGCGATAAATCATTTTCCATTTGAAATATATATATATATATATATATATGACGTTTAGACAAACGAGAAAAAATAAACGTAAAACTACAGTATCTAAAAGAAGATACAAAACAAGTAAAAGGAAACAAAATAAAAGTAAAAGAACTCGTAAATTAAGGAAAAGTAGAAGACAATACGGTGGTAAATTTAGCGATGATCAACTTGAACAAATAAAAACTGAATTAAGAAACATCGGTTTTAGTGATGATCAAATGCCTAGTATGCTTGAGAAAATAAATCCTATATCAAGTGCGTTCTTAAGACACGGACAAGGTTTTGATGGTTTATTGGTTATGATACGTCGAGGTGGTTTGTGGGATCGTTCTGATCAAGAGCCAATCACAGATGAACAAAAAAGGCGAAACCTGATTGATACATTGAGTGAAAATCGGTTCGATTATCGTCGTTTATTAGCATTTTCAGAAATGACAGATTCTGATACTGAATCTGAGGATGATTATTATTACATGAATGAAGCATAAAATAATAAAAATAATTTTATTATAATATATTATGACTAAAACTCGTAGAAATGGACGTGGTTCTGCTACTCATGGTTGGAAAAATGAAAAACCAGGATATCATCAACGAACTGTTATGTTAAAAAGATGTGGTAAAAAATGCTTCTTAGGTCCCAAGAAAAGTTATCCAATTTGCACCAAAAATACATGTAAGATTAATCCCAAGGGTGTTTATTCAGCATTTATTCGTTCAAGACAATATCATCATAGAAATATTTCTCGTCGAGCAAATAACATGTTGAAAAAAATGGGTGCTAAACGTTAAAATAAATAAAATTGAATTATATTTATCTAAAACTTAATATAGATATAATTTAATAAATCAATCATGAGTTCAAACTATCATACTTTATGTGAAGATTGGGGGTGGTATGTCGATATTGAAATGGCGAATCCTATTTGTCAACCAAATAAAGTAAGAGTGTCCAATAAAAAAAAAACTACAAAAATTATCAAATTAGATACAATTGAAGAAGATGAATATGATTATTATACATTAAATCAAAAAAATTTAGATGATTACGATAATGAAAATAATAAAATTCAACCAATTAGCAAAAATAATGTATTGATTATAAACATTTTAAATATAAGTTCAACAACAATGATAACAGCATTATTGACATATATAATATTCTTTATTTTATAAATTATCGATATGATCAGGATTATTATTTTTACTTGGAGGATTATATACAATATAATTCTGGAAATTATCTATTCCACATAATGTGTTACCAAATAAATTACCACTTGGATCAATATTATACGTTAAATATGGTTCAACAAATTCTGTATTTGTATCAATTATAACTGGATATGTATTTCCACTTAAATCAGATATAATAGGATTTACATCAGTTAGATCAAGTTTAGTAATAAGGTTAATATATAATTGTGTATGGTCAATATAATCACAAGGATTATTTTTTTGTTGATTTGATTTTTTAATAAGCAAATGATTGCCTTCTGAATTAACATTTGTATTAATTCGACAATAATTTGGTTTACAAAATAAATTTTTCATTTTTTTATTGGCAATATAATCACTCGCATATAATGGTTCTTTTAATTGAGCAAATGTAGTTTTTGCAGTATATTTAGCATATGGTCTTGACATATTATATATTTATATTTTTAATTACAAAAATGTCTTAAATATCATATACAGTTATTAAACCTAAACAAAAACTGTAATCCATATTATTTAAATTTACAATTCTACCATATTCATCTAACAATTGAATCGTTAAATTATTTATATTAACAGGGCCAAAATATTCTCTCGGTGTAGTAACAATATTTAGATTATTCTGCTGTGTTATATTGAAAGCAGATCCTTGTAATGAGATTCGAGCTAATATATTTTTATTTAATATAGATGAATTGAAAGCGCTGTAAAAACTATTATTTACACTTGTATTGTAATCATCTACCACTAAAAATAAATATCTTGGTCCTGAGATATCAATAACTCCTTCAGATACATAATTTACATTTCCTACATAAATTCCATTTCTAAAACCTAATACCCAACCTAATTTTAAAGGTAACGGAGTATTTCTATCATCTATGCCAAATCTATCAGATTGAAAATTTAATTCGATACTTGTAATTGTTGGATTAGGAGCAATTGGTGCTGTTGCGTTTGGACCAACCATTGTCTGACCACTACCAGTATCTGTTAAATTCACTATAAATGATACATAACTAAATGGTGTTGATGATAAGGTTAATTGTGTATTTATTATATTCATAATAGTTTGTTGATTGTAATTTCCATCAGGAATATTTATAACTTTACTTTCGCTTGTCCCATCACTAAAATTTACTGTGATTGAAAAGAAATTATTTCCATATTGTTTAGAAATGATATAATATGTATTTGGCAATTCTATTGAAGTTAGTTGCATTTGAACTACATCATTAAAATTAGTAGGCAATACCATGTTAAAGTTAGTTGATGAGTTTGCGTAATAATTATCTCTAAATCTTGTGTCAATATTTAGATTTTTGCGAATAGTTCGTTTTTTAAGAGGATTGATAATGCCAGGAAAAAATTCACTTGGATATGAAGATAGATATGGTTTTTCACCTCTAACTTGAACCATATGTTCTTGATTATCTTCAAGTTTAGATGATTTTAATTCATAACTTGAATTATAAAAGTCCTGAATTTTGTCTTGAAGTGAATTAGATTGAGTATGTTCATTTAAAATAATATTTTTTGCTTTTGTTAAAAAATTAATTGTTTGAATTTGAGTGTCTTTTTTAATTTGTTTATTATTCAAAATGCTCTCCCTCAATTTAGATTCTTTAATTTCAACTATATTTTTGTCAAAATGTTCTGGCAATTCGAACATCTCAATCAATTCATTTCTTGTATAATTTTCAATATTTAAATCAAAGTTCATATATTATATCAGCAAATTTTATTTAAGATATAATTTTATAAATTAATTATTTTCAATATAATAAAATTGATATTGGAAATATTATTAAAGACAATGTAACAATATATACATATGGAACTTTCGAGAGAACAACAAATCGCATTTGATAAATATGTTAGTGGTGAGAACATATTTATTACTGGGCCTGGTGGTGCTGGAAAATCAGCATTAATTCGTATGATAAATAAGCATGCTTATTCACGTTATAAAGATATTCACGTGACAGCATTAACTGGTTGTGCGTCTATTCTTTTAAATTGTAAAGCAAAAACACTACATTCGTGGGCAGGAATTGGTTTGGGAAACGGAACAACTGAAGAATTAATTTTTAAGATTAGAAATAATAAGTTTGCTAAGGCTATATGGAAAGATACAGATATTTTAGTTATTGATGAAGTAAGTATGCTTTCACTAAAGTTGTTTAATACATTAAACGATATTGGCAAGGCAATCAGAAGAAATCAAAAGCCATTTGGAGGAATACAGCTTATATTTTCAGGTGATTTTTATCAGTTGCCTCCTGTGGGAAATAAGGATGATCCAGATACGCAGAGATTTTGCTTTGAAAGTGATGATTGGAATTCTATATTTCATCGTGATAATCAAATTGAATTGAAAAAAATTTTTAGACAAACTGATGAAATATATTCCACTATTTTAAATCAAATTCGAGAAGGAAAAATCAAACGAAAATCAAATGATTTATTGCTTGGATATGTAGGACGTGAAATCGATAAAACATTAGTGACTGAACCTACTAAATTGTATCCTACAAAAAATAAGGTACAACAAATTAATATCGCAAAAATGACAGCTTTAACAGGCGATGAAAAAACGTTTATACTTCAGTATAAAAAAGATTTGGAAATGACAAAAGGTGAAAAGGAAGTGAGAAAACAATTTACTGATCGTGATATACAAATTGAACTGGATTTTTTGGCAAGTAATTTATTGTGCGAAAAAGAAGTAAAAATGAAAATAGGAGCACAGGTTATGTGTATAATAAATATTAAGTCTGAAACAGGTGATATCTTAATTTGTAATGGAAGTCAGGGAATTATTATTGAATATTGTTCTGTATATGGCTGTCCAAAAGTTCGTTATAATAATGGAATTGAGATGGTAATGATGAGACATATATGGGCAAGTGAAAAAATTCCTGGCATTGGCGTTTCTCAAGTTCCCCTCATTTTATCGTGGGCACTAACCATTCATAAGTCTCAAGGTGCCACGCTAGATGCTGCGGAGATTGATGTAGGAAGTGGCATTTTCGAATGTGGACAAACTTATGTTGCGCTCTCTCGTGTTAAAAGTTTGGATGGATTGTATCTAACATCATTTGATGCTAAACGCATCCGAATTAATAAAAAAGTAAAGGAATATTACGAATCATTGAAATTGTATCATGAGTCAAAAGAATCAAATGAAGAAATTTATGTGCCGCTTGTTATTGCTGAAGAAGTTCCAACAGCTATATCAGTGCCAACAACTGCTAATCCGTTTATAGATTATCAATACGTAGATGCCCAGGCAGAATTAGCAGAAGAAAAGTATGAAGAATTAGATAGTAATCAATCAAATGTCAAAATTATTCATTTACGATGAAAATTCATCTTTTACTATAATAGTCTTTAAGATTTCTACAGCAGATTTATCGGTTCTAATTTTACCGAGTAATTTGAATATTTTTTCATGTGTTTCTATATCAAGTTCACATATATTAATACATTGCGAACAATAAGATTCGATAATAGGTTCAACTATATCATAAATTTCTCGGACTTCTCTATCTATCTTACTAACTTTAAGCAAGTCAAACAAGAACTTCTCAAATGTTTGTTTTCGTTTATTTGTTTCTTCGCTATAATCTTTTAAAATTTGTTCTTCATAATTTCTACTTAAAATGTCTTTTTCTCTCATTTCCTGACAACTTAAATAAATAGCTTCATCAATTTGTTTTTCATATTCACTTCTTGTATCTTCTAATAGTTGTTCATTTATTACTCCATCAGGTGGTCTAATATTATCTTCGTTGTCTATGTCCATTTTACTTTATATGTTCAATGATAGAGTAAGTTTTTTAAATCAATTTTTTAATTTATGTAATTAATAATCAACCATTAAATGTTTTGCTGTGTCATTATTCAACTTATAAAAAAAATTGATATGCTAAATTAACAATAAATACAATCAAAATAGTTAGAACTAAATTCATAAAATGGAAGTGTGTAATGTTACCATTAATAATAATGAACATTTTGATAGAATTGATAGAGTGGATAATAATATCAATAGTAATGATATCAATATTGATAATTATAGAACAAGTTATGATAGATTGGATTCATTTGAGGATACCAGAGTGGATGAATGTGCTAAAGAAAACAATATTCAAAGGATTGATAATTTTAATGTAAATATTTATAGATATAAATTTACAGATGATTTTACAGTTGAGTTATTTAAATTTTCAAAAATTCACCAATATGATGATAGAAAAGCGTTTAAAGAAGCTTGGAACATATGGTTAGAGGATAATGAAGATATTGTAAATGAAGAATATAAAAGATTAAAAGATATGGGTTATGATGGCGATATTTTCGATAAAATGTTTAAGAGCGCAAGATACTATTTTAGAAAAAAAAGCACTGAAAAAAAGGAACCAGTGAAGCGTCGTAATTATGTAGGTTCACAGAAGAATTTACTTGAAGCAATGGATGAGCATATTATGTCTAATATAGTATCTGGTGATTTCAAGCCTTCAGAAGGGTTTGATGATTTTTGTAAACAGAATGTCAATTTGTTAAAGGAAGAGATTGCTGTTTTATGTAGAGCTGGGTTAACAGACTCAAATGACATTAAATCAAAAATTAAGAAGACATATAAAAATAGATATTTCTTAGCTATTAGTAAATAAATGATTTGCAATAAAATATAAAATTGACTTCTTTAAATTATTTTTTAAATATATTATTAAAACAACTTAAAGAATATATCAAATATGTGCTGTGATTACTACATTCAAACAGAGATTATTATTGAATATCTTGATACGTTGGGACGAAAATCTGTTATTTATACAAATTTAGAAAAAACTAAAGGTTATATATTCAGTTACCAGTATTATGATTCAGACGATGATTCTGAATCATTAGACCAAAAATATAACAGAACAATTAACCGAATAATTAAAGAAAATACATATAAGAAAATAATATACGACAATAATATTTGGATTGAAGAAGCATACAAAAAATGTTATTGGGAAAAAATTCAGAGTGAATTTAATTATATTACCAATATTAAAAAAATTTATAAAAAAGTTACCGCGTGGGAAAGTAATTAAAGAAATATTAAAATAGTAATAAATGGAAACAAATATTAATATTTCAAATATAAAAAGTCATTTTATAAATAAAGAACAAAAACATAAACTAGATTATCGCAATAAAATTGTTAATTATTCTTTTTTTTCAGTAAATGAGGCTAATATTTGTCATAAAATAAAAAAAATACCATATTATTCTAATTTTTTCACTATTTTAGAAGATCATGAAGCTTTAAATATTTCTCAATTAAATGATGATATTATAGATAAACTAGATAACTTGGGTGATATACAATATTTTTTATTTAAATATAGTGATAAAAATGCTTTTAATTTTATATATTTTCTTTACAATTTTACTAGTATTAAACAACTTGTATTAGGAAATATTAACGCGTTTCAACATCTTTTAAATGGACTGATTGTTTTAAACAATAATGATATTTGTTTTTTTAATATATCACCTAATAATATTCTCTTTCTTGATAATTATAGAGAGAAACCAGTATTTAGTAATTTTAGGTTAAGTTTAAACATAAACAAGCTTGATTATAATTATATTTCTCATATTTTAAATAAAATGGATGATTTTACTTACCAACCATTAGAAATCCATATTCTATATTATTTTACAAATCATAATATGTCATCAATTTCTTATTCATTTATCGAAGAATTTTGTGAGCAATTTATCGGAAACTTAAATATATTGCGGTTATTTTCTGAAAATTATAGAAAAGAATACAAACAACAATGTGTTGAAACTATGAGAAAATATATAAATCGTTCAAGAAAAGATATTTTAGATGACATACTAGAGAGAAATGATAAATGGGATGTATATGGAATTAGCTTGATATTTCTTCATATTTTCGGATGTATTTCTCGTGTTTTCTCTCTAAAAGAAACTTTTATAAGTAAAATAACGATTGTGCTATCAAGAAATCTTCATCCTGATTCGGATAAAAGAATGACTTTGAAAGAGACATTAAACGTCTTTAATAAGCATTTGAATGAATATAATAATTGGAGATTTGTAAACAATTTAGATAATAATAAATTACCTCAATTATTTGATGAATTAGAAAAATAGCTTTGATTTAACCGAAGGTAGCTTTGATTTAACCGAAGGTAGCTTTGATTTAACCGAAGGTAGCTTTGATTTAACCGAAGGTTTACTTTACTTTATTATTTAATGTTTGTGATGTCTGTGTTTGCGACTTTTTCTTCCTTTTGCCATAGAAGCACTTCTATTTCTCTTTGCGGTTCTATTACGTTTGTGATGTTTCTTAACTGACGCAGTGTGTCCCATTTCAGACTTTCGTTTACTAGCATCCTTTAAAGCTTGTTTAAACTCATAATTAGAATCCTTTGATTTACCCTCCTCGTAAATTTTCTTTACAAACATATTCCAAGCGCTTGGCATTTTATATAATAACGCAATATTTTATTATTTCTAAAATAACAACTTTGAATTATGTGGAAAATCATTTATATTTAAATTTCATTTAAAAATAAAATTGAGACAATTCAAATAATATAACAGTAAACCCATATATAGAATCGAAAATGGTTAAGAATCTTGGAGGAAATAAAGCTAAAGGATTTGCTCGTAAGAATCTTGTTAAAAGAGAAGCTGCGTTACGAGTAGCTACTGAAGAAGGCGAAATTTATGCCCAAGCTGTTAAAGTTATGGGTGGTAGTATTGCCAGCGCAATTGACCTAGATGGTAATCCATTAAGAGCACATATTCGTGGAAAATTTAGAGGAAGAGGTAAGCGCGATAATTTTATTGCTCCTGGGACTTGGTTGTTAGTAGGTCTTCATTCTTGGGAAGCAGGTAAAACAACTACTTCATCAGGTGAAATTAAAAATTGTGATATCCTTGAAGTGTATAATGATATTGATAAAAATAGGTTAAAAACATCTGTCACTTCGGTTAATTGGACAAGATTTATTACAAATGATACTAAAACTTTAGGCGATAATACTACAAGTGATGATACAGGAGGAATTGAATTCATGGATGAATCTACACAAGAATATGAACAACTTATTGCTAATCAAGCTTCTGCTGGAATTTATAATGCCATTGTTATGGATGATGGTGAAGAAATTGATGTTGATGATATTTAATATAAAAAAATATAACAATTATTAATAAATTTATTAAATTTTGTATTCATTTTTTATTTATTTGATTTATCACATATATACCAGAAATCATTACAATAAATGCTTTCCAATCTGGCCCATTATTTGGACCATTATTTGGGCCATTAGCATTTGATGGAGGAATATAACCAGATGATGAACCAAATTTTCTTTTAATGATCATATTATGATTTATGTTTTTTACATTCATCAACTTATACGATTTTTTAGTATTTACAAAATTCACTCTATTAAGCTTCGAATTTTGTAAGATAGATCTGATAAAATACTGAACTCTGTTTGCTGACATGTTTGAATGCTAAGTATACATTTTAAAAATGTGATAAAACGCATTCAATTTTTTTAGATATTTGCTACCTCCTATAATTAATATATAATTATGTAAATTTGTATGGGGAACCGACTACATATATGTACAAATTGCTGTTAGGAGATAATTATACTTATTCTGTTATCTTTAAGTAATTTATTACATTACTTATTTAAATATATAATTAATATATTTAAACATATGAATACTAATAGTATATTATATTACAATAAAACCTTACCAAATATGACCAATATATTTAAGACAAATTCGCGATTCGCGGCATTAGCGGAAGATATTCCTGTATTTCGGGAAAAAAACGATCGTAAAGACAAATCAAAACAAATACAATCAAATATGGAGAATAGAAGTGACAATGGTAATTCTTTTAAATCAGTTAACTCTTTTAAAAATCAAGGATATTCTAATTTTCAAGGAAGTGGGTATCAACGATTGAAAGAGCATTATGATGCTGAAGATAAAGCAAAAAAAGAGTTTGATAAGCAAGAACAAGAGAGAAGAATTCAGCAGTCTTTACAAATTGAAAATTTTCCAGAATTAGTTCAATCGAAGTCCAATATTGTTATAAATGTTGAACAGAATTACATAGAAAAATTGAAGAAATTCGACACAATTCAAGATGAAAATGCGAACATTGATCCAGATTTAAGAAATTTGAAGCCAGGTTGGATTATTTTGAAGAAAGACGCTTTAACAAATAAAACTATTGTAAAAGGTAAAACTGATATTATTCAGGACCAACCCATTACAGAACAACAAATTGTTTCAAATGTATTTCATGAATTGTATGAACAGCATGAAAGAAGAACTCAAGAATACATTGAACTTAATGGATATGATGTTTGGGAAAAGCTATTTAAGAGTCCGAATTGGAGAGAATGGGAGGCTGAATATGAATATGAGGATGATAATGATACAAGCGACGATGAATATGATGAAGATGACGACGATTACGAATATGATGAATATGATGTAAATTATATGCAATAATTAGTTTAAAAGTGTAATGTATTATATGAGATGTATATAATACAATATGGATACATATATAAATAATAGTAATTTAGAAAACCACATTTTAAATGACGACTGGATTACTAATTTTGAAAATACCGATAAATTATACAGAGATTTTTATAAAGATGATCTGTATTATATCAATTTGATAGTTATTTATGTAAATAGAAATAATGAAATCGATAAATTAAAACAAGAATCTTTTTTGCTTTCAAAACCAAATATCGTTACTCGTGAAGAAATACTTGGTATTATAAAAAAAAATACTACAGATAATGATAAACTATATTCGCTATTATCAATATTAAAATACAATATAATTTTAGATCCAACTGATATCACCTTATATTTAAAAAATGATTACAATGAGGAATACTTATCTGTTATTAAAAATATTGACTCGGTTCCGTTTTACAAGAGCATTCATATGTTTCATGATTTAAATGATCTAATACTTATTTTTTACGAAAAGTCAAATGAACTCAAACAGCAAACAGATCATAATAAAACTAAGAAAATATACTTGAGTTCTTTAAGTTGTCATAAAAAAACTATTCGAAAAAGGTATAAAGATTAACCATTATTTTAATATATCATCACAAATGGCAGCACTTGTAGACGCACTAGACAACTATACACCTAGTCAATATGGAGAGAATGGTCATGTAGAATATGGATGGTCGAATAATATGCAAGAACAAATTTTACAATTCAGTTTTCAAATTACTAGAACAAATGAAGATAATATCGATAAGTTATCTCAAGTTCTTTCTAATTTGCTTCGCGAGATACAAAATGTGCTACATACAGGTTCTTTACCTGTAAAAGAAGTAGCCAAGGGGTATCTTTCACTTCTTTATAGAATGATTGGATATACGCGTGATATTATTGATGGAAAGGGTGAATATACTTTAGCTTATATGATGATTTACACTTGGCATCATTATTTTCCAGAATTAGCAAAATTCGCCTTAAAATGTTTCGTAGATCTTGGAAACAGAACTATTCACCAATATGGCTCTTGGAAAGATCTCAAATATTTCTGTGAATATTGTAAATCCAAAGGGGATAGTAAAAATTCTGAATTGATACAATATTCAGTATCACTTACAAATGAGCAACTTAAGAAGGATTATGCCAACTTTTTGTCTAATAATAACGATATTTCATTGGCAGCTAAGTGGGCACCTCGCGAAAAGTCATCTTTTGGTTGGCTCTATGAAGTTCTAGCCACCGATTATTTCAAGGAATTTATCGAAACCGCGCATACTATTGAACAAACTAAAAAGGCGATTTTAAAGTGTAAGACTGAATATCGTAAGGTATTGTCTAAACTTAATCGTCATCTTGACACACTTCAAATTAAACAATGTTCACACAACTGGAAGTCAATTGACTTCAATAAGGTAACATCTATTTCTTTATCTAAGCAAAAGAAGGCCTTCTTAAATATTAAAAAGAATGGAGAAGTCAGATATCCTGAAAGCAATGATAGAATCATGTGTGCTACAAATTTTAATGCTCATATTCAACGTGCTATTAATGGTGAAGTGGAAATGAAAGGCAAACATGTTGGTATGACAGATTTTACCAAGCAAGCTTTTGAATTATTACATAGACCAAATACTACCGAAATAGAGTTACTAAACTCTCAATGGCGAGATAATGCGAGTCAAACTGGCACACTTGGTAAGATGATTGCGATGGTAGATGTTTCTGGTTCTATGAATGGAGATCCAATGAATGCCGCAATTGCTCTAGGTATCCGTATTGCGGAAAAGTCCCTTCTTGGAAATCGTATTATGACTTTTAGTGCTAAACCAAAATGGGTTAATTTAGATGGTTACGAAGATTTCATTTCCAAGGTCAAAATCGTTCGTGACGCAGATTGGGGTATGAATACAAATTTCCACGCAGCATTGGACATGATTCTTGATGCTATTATTCAAAATAAGATGGCTCCCGAGGATGTACAAGATATGGTTCTGGTAATCTTATCTGATATGCAAATGGATCAATGTGATAGAACTAACAAAGATGCTTTATATGAGACAATGAAGCAAAAATATGCGGATGCAGGTTTAAGAGTTCATGGAGTTCCTTATAAACCACCTCATATTCTCTTCTGGAATTTGAGAAGCACAGATGGGTTTCCTTCCTTGGCAAACCAACCTAACGCATCTATGATGTCCGGATTTAGTCCAGCTCTTCTCAATTTGTTCTGTGATCAAGGACTAACCGCGCTCCAAAGCTGCACTCCTTGGTCTCTATTAAACAAGAGTTTAGAGAATGAGAGATATACAATTATGGCTAATAAATTACAAGAAATTATTCTATAATGTATATATAATGAAATACAGTGATTTAGAATATCTTAAGGTTTATCAGTTTGATTCTACATTTAAAATTAGATTAGGTAGTAAATTTGATGGAGGTTATGTTATTGGTTTAATACCAGGAACATATGATTGTTATATTTCTGCTGGCGTTTTTAATGAAGAGTCATTTTCACGTGATTTCATAAAGTTATTTAAAATGAACAAAAATAATTCTTTTGCGTTTGATGGAACAATTGATAATTATCCTTATAATTATACTAGGGATATTACTTTTATAAAAAAAAATATTAATAATGTATTAAATGATTCAAATACTAATTTGCTTCCATTAATAAATAACTTTAAAAACATTTTTTTAAAAATGGATATTGAAGGAGGTGAATATCCATGGTTATTATCATTAGAAACAGAACATCTAAAATCATTTAAACAAATTGTTATTGAATTTCATGGATTAAACGATGATTCATGGAATAGCTCATATGATGATAAAATTAAATGTTTTGAAAAATTATCAAAAACGCACTATATTATACATGCTCATGGAAATAATCATGCAAAATTAACTGGGAAAATACCTAATGTAATTGAATTAACATATATTAGAAAAGATTTATATAATCTAGATAATTATCCTAATAAAAATCCTTTGCCTAATAAATATTTAGATTACCCTTGTGATTATTTAAATCCATCAAACCCAGAGGTGGATTTAAATTTTTATCCTTTTGTAAATAATTAACTAAAATACCATACTAATTCATTTAATCTATGTGGTCTATAAATTGCCATTTTGGAAATTGTATCATTTAAACTATATCCAATTATCATATTTTCATCTTTAAATTCAAAACCAATACAAAATTCAATTCTATAGCCTTCAAACTTAAACTTTTCAGAATATTTTATTAAATTCATTTTTGAATCAAATACAACAAAAAAGTGATAATAGTTTCCTTCTTCGTTGAAATGAACGATAAACCAATTATTGTTTTGATGTTTTACACCGCATGTAGAACCTCTAGCATTTGTAAAATAATTTGGCATATCTACATTTTTTTTTAAATACAACTTATTATCTTTAATTTCACA
>JACCDP010325279.1_pt1 | contig 18806 bp, 16 predicted proteins | sample 7445841 | NCBI WGS metagenome assembly JACCDP01 (sample SAMN15323441, study PRJNA562643) | freshwater metagenome | isolation source: river surface water | place: USA:Blue River Watershed | collected 2017-08-17
ATCATCAGGCTGGCGTTGGAGCCGTCGAGCACGAGATCCTTCACCATCTCCAGGGTGACGATGTCCTTGCCGAGCTCCGGTTCCTGGACGGCGCTGAGCGCAGACATCACCTGGGCCTCGCTGATCTGGCTCATTGCCCCTCCTCGTGCTGTCGAACGGGCTCCGAACGTGCTCGGAGTGGTGCCGCCCTCTTCTGGGACATCGTACCCCGCAACGCCGTTTGACCCCACCCCCCCTGGGTCATACGCTTCGCTCATCCTCATGTTGAGGAACGACGCGCGGTGCGGACTGTGGAGGTGAACCCGAGGGTGGCAGAGGTCGACGTCCGTCTGGTCAACGTGACCAAGAAGTTCGGGGATGCGATCGCGGTCGACGCGATCACGCTCGACGTGAGCGACGGCGAGTTCTTCACCCTGCTCGGACCATCCGGTTGCGGCAAGACCACGACACTGCGCATGATCGGTGGCTTTGAGCAGCCTACAAGCGGACTCATTGAACTCAAGGGCGTTGATGTGACCTTCCTCCCGGCGCATGAGCGGGACGTCAACACCGTCTTCCAGAGCTACGCCCTCTTCCCCCACCTCACCATCTATGAGAATGTTGCGTTCGGACTTCGTCGCTCCGGCGTAAAGGGCGACGAGATCAAGCGCCGCGTTGGCGAGGCGATGGAGCTCGTGCAACTCGTCGGCTTTGAGAAGCGAATCCCTGCGCAGCTCTCAGGTGGTCAAGCACAGCGCGTTGCCCTCGCCCGCGCACTGGTGAATGAACCCGCCGTGCTTCTCCTTGATGAGCCGCTCGGCGCACTCGACCTCAAGCTGCGCAAGCAGATGGGCATCGAGCTCAAGCGCATCCAGCGTGAGGTCGGAATCACGTTCATTTACGTCACCCACGACCAGGAGGAGGCGATGACGATGTCTGACCGCATCGCAGTCATGAACAAGGGCCGCTATGAGCAACTCGCGGGACCGGAGACGCTCTATGAGCGCCCCTCCACACGTTTCGTGGCTGGCTTCGTAGGGGCGAGCAACCTTCTCGAAGGGAAGATCGGGAGCGACGGTGACCACTGGACGATCACGCTCCCATCGGGAGCGGTGGTGCGCGCACCGAAGAGCCTCGGCGACATCGGGAGTAGCGGCGCGATCGGCGTCCGCCCGGAGAAACTCACACTTCTCGAACCTGGACAGGAATCAAAAGGAAACGCACTCGAGGGGACCGTGGTCGACACGAGCTATCTCGGCGTGATCACGCAGTACGTGGTTGAGGGAAAGGGTGGCCTGAAACTTCTTGTAAGCGAACAGAACAGGGATCGGACCACACGGAACGACACGTGGAGACCGGGGGAGCGTGTCACGCTCACATGGAAGCCGGAGAGCAGCTTCGTCGTAGGCGATGCAGTAGGCGCGTAAGCGCAGAAGGGGGTAACGGATGGACGCAGAGAAGAAGCTCACAACGGAACTCGATCGGAGAACGCTCCTGAAGGCGGGCGCCGTCGCTGGTGCTGCCGCCTTCCTTGCCGCATGCGGCACGTCGGGAAGCTCAACGGCGCCGAGCCCGTCCGGGGACGGTGAACAAACGCCGAGCGAAACGCTGAATTTCGCGAATTGGCCGTACTACATCGACGTGGATGACGGGGTAGACACGGCGACGGCAGACACGTCCGAGAGCCTTCGCCGCTTCCAGGCGGAGTACGGGACCAAGATCAACTACCAGGAATCAATTGATGACAACGACACATTCTTCGGCACGATCAAAGCGCCACTGGAGGCCGGGCAGGATCCGGGATGGGACATCATCACGCCGACGACGTGGATGGCGAAGAAGATCGTCGATCTCGGGTGGGCCGAAAAGTTTGACAAGGCCAACATGCCCAACTTCGTGGCGAACCTGGCCGACGAGTTCAAGGGTCGCACGGCTGACCCGGGAAATGACTACCTAGCGCCGTGGCAGTCACTGATGACCGGCTTGGGGATCAACACAAAGAAGACCAACAGTTTCAGCACGGTCAACGGGCTATGGAACCCGGCGCTGAAGGGAAAGGTTGCCCTGCTGACGGAGCTTCGCGATACGGTCGGTCTGGTCATGCTCGGCAATGGGGCGGACCCTTCAGCGCCAACCCGAGCAACTTTTGACGCTGCGATTGCAAAACTGCGCGAGCAGGTCGATTCGGGCCAGATCAGGAAGCTCTCGGGAAACTCCTACACCGTGCTCCTTGAAGAGGAGAGTGCACTCGCGGCGATTGCGTGGTCTGGTGACGTGGGCATCATTCAGGCGGGCAAGCCAGAACTCGCATTCGTGGTTCCCGATGAAGGGGGCATGTATGCAACAGACAACATGCTCATCCCCAAAGGGGCGAAGCACAAATACACCGCAGAACTATGGATCGATTTCTACTATCGCCCTGAAATCGCTGCCATCGTGGAGGCGTACGTCCAGTACATCTGCCCGGTGAAGGGTGCAGCAGAAGAGATCACCAAGATCGACCCAGCTCTGGCAACGAATCCGCTGATCTTCCCTGACGAGAACACAAAGGCTCGTCTGAAGGTCTGGGGTGAGGTCGCTGCCGAAGAGCAGTCGTACTTCGACGAACAGTTCAGCGCCTTCGTTGAAGGCGTTGACTCCTAGCTGACGCCGGGACGGGACGAGCGCGTGCGGATCTTCCGGAGCCAACCGGCGCTCGTCCCAACCCTGCTCCTCGTCCCGGGCCTCGCGTGGCTCGGCTCGTTCTACCTCGCACCGAATCTGCAGATGTTCGCGTCAAGTTTCTGGAGTGGCACCCTCGAAGGCGGCTTTACCTTCAGTTTTGCTAACTGGGTCAACTATCCGAACGCACTGGGGACCTATGGCGAGCAGTACCTCCGTTCAATCCAATATGGGTTTGCCGCCACGCTGCTCTGCTTTGCGATCGCGTTTCCGCTCGCCTACTACATCGCCTTCAAGGCGGGGCGTGCGAGAAGCGTCCTCCTCTTCCTGGTCGTCGCCCCCTTCTTCACCTCGTATCTCCTGCGAACGATCGGGTGGCGCACGATCCTTGGTGACGAATCCATTGTCCTGGGGCCGCTGAAGTCCCTTGGTCTCATCGAGGATGGCGCGCGCATCCTCGACACACCGTTTTCCGTCGTCGCCGGGATCGCATACAACTTCATTCCGTTCATGATCTTGCCCATATACGTTTCGTTGGAGAAGATCGACCGAAGGCTCTTGGAGGCCGCTCAAGACCTCTACGCAAGCAGCTGGGGGGCATTTCGCCGCATCACGCTCCCCTTGGCCGTTCCGGGAATCTTTGCAGGTTCACTCCTCACCTTTATCCCCGCCATCGGCGACTTCATCAACGCAGAACTGCTCGGGAACCCAGAGACGGCAATGATCGGCAATGTGATTCAACGGCAGTTCCTGGTCGTTCGGGACTACCCCACCGCCGCGGCGCTTAGCTTCATGTTGATGGTCTTGATCCTTGCTGGGGTTACGCTCTATGGGCGACTTCTCGGAACCGAAGAACTCACCTCGAAGGCAATCTGATGAACGTCGTACAACGGGTTGTCACTGCGCTCGGATCTCGGATCCTCACCGTGTACGCCGCGCTTGCGTTGGTCTATCTTCTCTTGCCGATCTTCATGGTCGCCCTCTTCAGTTTCAACGATCCTGTAGGTAGATCCAACTATTCATGGTCCACGTTCACCTTCGACAACTGGCTCACACTGTTTCGAGATCCCACATTGGTTGCGGCGGTCGGAACGTCGCTGCGGATCGCACTCGTCTCCACCATCATCGCCACCACCATCGGAACGCTCATGGCGATGGCACTCGTCCGCTATCAATTTCGATTCCGAAAGGCGATCGACCTCTTCGTCTTCCTGCCGCTTGCCACGCCCGAAATCGTCCTTGGCGCGTCGCTCCTGACCCTCTTTGTCACACTGCAGATCCCTCTCGGAGAGCTGACACTGATCCTCGCGCACGTGATGTTCAACGTGAGTTACGTGGTGGTGACCATGAAGGCGCGCCTCTCTGGTTTCGACATGCGCCTTGAGGAGGCCGCGGCAGATCTTGGCGCAACACCGTGGCAGACCTTCTGGAAGGTGACCTTCCCGTTGATCCTCCCTGGGATCGCCGCGAGCGCGGTCTTGGCCTTTGGCCTCTCCCTTGATGACTTTGTGATCACACGCTTCAATGCAGGACAGGTGCAGACCTTCCCCGTCTACATCTATCTCAAGGTGCAGAAGGGGATCCCACCGCAGGTCAACGCCTTCGCCACCCTCTTCTTCGTGGCGACGGTTTCACTTGTGGCGATCGGTGCACTCCTGCAGCGCCGCCGCGCTAATCTGAAGCCATGAGCGGCAAGGGCAGTCCAATCCCGGGACACGAGGTCATCGCCCCGGTATGGGGTCGCGCTGGCAACGTAGACGTTGATCGCGGTGAGGGCGCGTGGCTGATTGACCGATCTGGCGAGCGGTGGCTCGACTACACCTCAGGGATCGGCGTTGTCAACACGGGACACGCGCACCCAAAGGTGGCAGCGGCCATTGCAGAACAGGCAGCAAAGTTGATCCACGGCCAGCAGAACATCGTCTATCACGAGCCGGGGCTGCGACTCCACGAACGCCTGAGCAGGGTGCTCTCCGGTGGACCGTGGGGCGTCTTCCTCTCCAACTCTGGGAGCGAAGCGGTGGAGGCGGCGGTCAAGTTGGCGCGCCGCGCAACCAAGCGGCGCGTCATTCTCGTCTTCCGTGGCGGATATCACGGTCGCACTGCGCAGACCATGGCGATGACCACCGCCAAGAACGTGTATCGCGGCCACTTTGAACCACTCCCGGGCTCCGTCTATCCAACCGCGTTCCCGTACTGCTACCGCGCACCAGTGGCTGCGCGTGATCCGGGGAATCCAGGGGGCGGCGGCTCCTGCGCAGGCTGTAGCTGCCGCTGGGAAGAAGAGTGGGACCTGACGCTGCACACACTTGCGAACGCAGAGGATGTTGCAGCCGTCATCGTTGAGCCCGTCCTTGGTGAGGGTGGCTACGTTGTTCCGCCTGCAGGGTTCCTCCCCCGACTCCGCGAACTGACACGCGAACTTGGCATCCTGCTGATCGCCGACGAGGTACAGACGGGGTTTGGTCGCACGGGGAAGATGTTCGCCGTGCAACATCAGAACGTGGAGCCCGACATTCTGGTGATGGCGAAAGGGATCGCCTCAGGGTTGCCACTCTCCGGGATCATCGCGCGCAAGGAGCTTCTTGAGAGTTGGGCTCCAGGCACCCATGGCGGAACGTATGGGGGCAACGTGATCGCGTGCGCTGCTGCACTCGCCACACTCGACGTGATTGAGGGTGAGCAACTTGTTGAGAACGCGGCGGCGCGCGGTGCGGAGATGCTCGCCGGCATGAAGAGGATCGCCGCAGGACGGCGGGGCATTGGCGACGTTCGCGGCCTCGGACTGATGCTCGCCTTTGAGTTCGTGAAGCCGAGTGATGCAGATGCTCGTACTCCAGACCCAGATGCGGTCAAGCGCGTGATCGCCGAAGCGAACAAACGAAAGTTACTCCTTCTGTCGGCGGGTCCGTATGGTCAGGTGATTAGGATCATCCCGCCACTCGTCACCACGGCGGAAGAGATTCAACTTGCGTTGAAGATCCTCGAGGAGTCGCTCGACGCAGCTGGGGTGACGCGCAACTAGACGCGCGCAGCGCCGATCAGCTCGCTCGGCGCCGCTGGGAGCGGATCAGGCAGTTCAGGGACCCACGTGGTGACGAGCGCGCGCGTGCCCGTCACCCCGAGTTGCGTGAAAAGTGAGTGGAAGCGCGCGCGCTGTGTTTCAAGGATCTCCGCCTTACTCGCAACCTCCCAGAGCTGACGCTTAAACGGTCCAAGTGCCTTCTTCCGTGTTCGATAGATGAACTGCTCCTCGCTATCGCCAGGCTTCGCCTCTTCTGCAGCATTCGCCTTCAGCCAGGCAGCGATCTCGGTGCGAAGCTCTGCGGGGAAGGCGGGGTGGTCATAGAGCGTGTTCTGGAATCCTGTCGCCAGGTGGACCTCTGCAGTCCCCACCTCAGGGAATCGATGGAAGAGGTTTTCGGGGAGCGTGGAGGCACCGTGCTGCACAACTCCGGCAAGGCCGCGTGCGCGCGCGAGCGCGCCGAGCCGCTCAAGCACGCCAAAGTCCAACGCCACCTCCGCAACGCCGGCGCCAGGGGGTGGGATCCCACCGTGGCTCGTCCCCGTCTGGACGGACACCTTGCTCAGACCCCGCGCCCCAGGGCGCAGTCGCGCGAGTTCCGCATCAAAGCCATCCAGATATGCGGTCAACTCCTCTTCGGTGGAGTTGTTCGTCCCCACCTCGCCGATCTCCCCACCAATGCTGATCGCCACGCCGCGTGGTTCGATGGATCGGATCAGCGCCGCCGCTGCTGCGCTGCGCTCCACATTCACTCGCTGCTGTTCAGCCACATCCGCATGGGAGAGATCGACAAGGGTCGATGCATCAATGTCGATGTTCCGATAACCCGCTTCAACGGCGAGGCGGCATGCGCGCGCGATCTCTTCAGTGACGGCGCCAGGGTCCGCGGCGTACTTCTTTGCGACGAATTGATAGTGGTCTCCCTGAATGAAGAGCGGACCGCGCCAGCCAGCGGCGATCGCGGCGGCGAAGATACTTGTGGCGTAGTCAGCAGGACGCTGGAAGGTGTACGTCTGCTCAGAGCGCGCGAGCTCAAAGATCAGCGCCGCTCCATCCATGCTCGACGCGCACTCCAGCGCGGTGCGAGCCATATCAAACACCTGCGCCCGAAGGTTGATTGCGGGGACACTGAGGCCCTCGTACACGCCCTCCGCTCGCGCCGCGTAGAGCGGCGCCGTGCTGGCGCTATAGATGCCGCTCGCAGCGGCGGCACTCCGTGCCAACCACTGCGCACTCTTCACTGTCGCCTCGTCCGTCGAGAAGGCCGCGCTCCAGGCAATGATCGCCGCCCCCTCGGTGCGGAGCCGTGCGGCGTCGCTGATCGACAGCGTGCCGTCCGCTGCAACGTGCAGTGAAGGTCGCAGGGCCGAGAGAAGTTCGTGCGGCGATGAGGCAATCTGTGTCATGGGAAGAGGATAGCGGAGCCGCTACTGCCGCTCTCCCTGTCGCAAGATCGCGAGGCGCTCCTGCAGTCGCAACTCGTATTCAGGCTGCGTGACCCCGCATCGTTGCGCGATCTCAGGCACCGCCGCCCAGGCGAAGTCGTCCCACCCGTGTGCGCGCGAATCCCACACCGCAAGGAGCGTCGGCGCGCGACGCTCGTTCGCCTCACCCTTATGCAACAGGTGCGCGGCGGTGAGTCGCGACTCATCAAAGAGTGCAACAAGTCCGAGTCCACGGAGGTCACCCTCTGGAAGGCGGTGCGGATCGCTGCGTAGCTGCTCAAGCAGCGATGCAAGGTCTGGTGCGCTCGCCTCTGTGATGGCGGGGAACCCACGACTGAGTGCGCGAAGTGCGGTGCGCGCCGTCAGAGGATCCAGTTCAGAGAGGAGACCTCGAATACGGAGGCGGCTGCTGCGCGGGCTACGAGGAGCGCTACCTGCAAGTGGATCCATGCAGCCGATCCCCGTTGGATCTGCAAGCCACTCAAAGTGATGGCCGCTCTCAATCACGATCTCGCGTCCGTGCTGCGAGGCTCCTGGCACTGGTGACGCAAGCGCAACAGCCTCGGCCACTCGAGAGGTGAGGTCGCGTGATGGAGAGGCGATGAGTATTGGAAGCCCTGCGTCGGCGAGTAGCGAGAGGTGCGCCAAGAGTTCAGCATCGGCAACGGCGTCGGTGACAAGGGCGCGGAGTGCGGCCGCCTCGTTGCTCATGCGCGGGTCCCCTGCAGGCGACCGCTCTTGACCACTTCGTTGATCCAGTGGAGTTCGTCCCCAATCGTGGTCGCGCCACCGTGACCTGGGATCACGCGCGTTGCGGCGGGAAGCCTTGCGAGTCTGCCGAGTGAGTCGACCATCGCCGCATCATCACCCCCTGGAAGGTCGGTCCGTCCCCATGCACCCTGGAAGAGTGTGTCGCCGCTGTAGAGGATGCCCGCCCCCTCGTCGTGCAGGGAGATGGATCCTTCGGTGTGTCCGGGCGTGTGCATCACAAGGAGGTCGATCGCACCAGCACGAATGCGATCCCCTTCGGAGAGATCGCGAGTTGGGACGACTGCAGGGATTGGAAATGGTGCCGCTATCGGTCGAGGATCCACGAGCCGATGACGATCAAGCGGATGCGAACCAATCGCGAGTTCACGTGACTCATGCGCGCGCACATGCCCTGCAAGTCCAGCGAGCTCTCCCATGTGATCCCAATGGCCATGTGTGGCCAGTGCCAACACAAGCCTCCACTTGCGTTCTGCAAGCGCTGCGACGAGCTCCGGTAGCGAGGGGATCGCCGGATCAATGACGATTGCTTCGTGGCGCTCGGTATCTCCGAGCAGAGCCACATTCGTTCGGAGCGGCCCAATTGGTAGGAGAAGAAGTTCAGCGCTCATACGTTCACTCTCGCTTTCGAGCAGCGAGTCGGGAGGCTGCGGGACTGATTGAACGTGGATCCAGCTCTCGCTTCAGTGTCTCAGCGTCTGCAGAGGTGAGGCGCAGCAGATCGGCAAGGGCGTCGAGCGTCTTCGCCACGTGTGCGCGGTTCACGCTCCCCTGTCGGGCCGCCGTCACCTGTGACGGGCGCTCGGTAAACCCAACACGCACGCCGCCACGGCCTCCCAGTGAAGCGGCGTACTTGAGCCCCCAGAGCAGGACCTCACGCGCCTCGATTGGATCTCCTCCTGATCCGACGAGCGCAAGGATGAGTCCGCGATCACCCGGGAGGGTGGCTGCGGCGCGCCAGGCATCTGGATCTGCGATCGGGTCGATCAACAGGCTCTCCGCCGGAAGTTGATCCCACTCCGACCCGCTGAGCGGCGCAAGTGGCGCATCAACACAGATCAGCATACGGTGCCGCCCCGCACCCGCAGTGAGTGCCGCGGCGAGACGCGTGACCTGAGTCGTCAGATCGCTCTCGGTCGCTCGCAGTGCACTCGTACGAATCGCAATGATCTCTGCCTCCGTCTGCGCTGCAGCAGCGACAGCCGCCAGTAGGTCCGACGATCCGCTGTCATGAACGATTAGTGCCCCTTGCAGTCCAGCCGCACGCGCCGCTGCCAGCTCATCGACGCGATCGGTGAGGTATGGACCGCCAAGCGCAGCGACGGCGGCAACACGCTCTTCGACGGTTGCGGAAACGTCTGACGTTGAGAGGAGTGTGGCAAACAACGCTAGATCGGAAGTGTGGTTCGCATCAGGGCAAGCGGATACCAATTCAGGAAGATGAACAGAAGCCCGATCGCCACGAGTGCGATGTACACCTGTTCTCGTCCCGCACCACCGCTGATCACGCCCGCCCACCGACTTCGCATGGACTCTGCACGCGTTGGGGGGACAAGCACACCGAGCAGTAGCCCGAGTGCCAAACCGCCGAGATGTGCCGCGTTGTCGATCCCACCACCCACGACATTCAGCCCAAGGCCAAAGACGAGGTTGATCGCAATCAGACCGCCAATCTGTGCCAGCGCTGCGCGCACCCCGCGCTCCACGAGCGGACGATGTGCCCACTCCGCGCCGAGCGCAACTCCGAAGAGCGCGAACACGCCACCTGATGCCCCAACGGATGGGAGTTGCGGTGTCCAGATCGCGCTTGCGAGTGACGCTCCGAGAACGCCGAGCAGGTACCAGAGGGCGAGCCGCTGTGTGCCGTAGAGGCGTTGCACCAGGCGCGCCCCAAGATCTAACGCGAAGAGATTGAAGAGGAGGTGGAGCGGGCTGCCGTGCACCAGCGCAACGGTGAGCAGACGCCATGGTTCTGCACTCAAGAAATCGCCGCCTGCACTATCCACCTTGATCAGCGCGAGAGGCTCAAGAACTCTCGGGAAGGCGAGCGCGGCAGCGGATACCACTCCAGTGATCAGAAGCGCTGCTGTGGGCGCGACGCGATCCATCACGCCCCCGCGTGAGCGGGCAAAGGCGAGCCGTGCGCGCACGCCACTTCCGCCAGTCTCTTTGATCAGCCAGCCGATCCGTGATGCCACCTCGGCTCGCGCGCGATCGTTTGGCGCATCGCGTTCTGCGCGCTGGTACTCGCCGAGGGCATCTTGTAGGCGACCTGCCGTCACGTGAAGTGCGGCGAGACGCCTTCGAGCGACGAATCGAACCTCCTGCTCCCCGCTCTGCGATGCACCGTGCAGTAGCTCGCGCGCCTCGTCGTCACGGCCGAGGCGAACCAGTGCCTCTGCGGCGCCAATTGATGCACGGCCGGCCAGGTTGAGATCTCCACTCCCTGCGGCGCGCCAGAATCGCTCAAGGGCGGCCTCTGCATCGCCAGCATCAAGCGCATCGGCGCCCGCGTCGATCAGGCGACCGGCCTCTTCGTGGCTGATCGGCCCACTAGAGCGCAAGAGTTCGTTCAGTTCCACCTGGTGAGCGTATGCGATCGGCTACGCCTTCGCCGCCCCGCCCTCATCGGAGGTGAGCAGTCCTGCAAGGACTGCGTCGAACTCGGGAGTATCCGGTCTGGGGCGCGCCAAGAAGAGTGGCGGCGCAACGTCCCGCACCGAAATGACAGTTCCAGAGGCACCGCTCGCTACCGCTGACACCACTCCCTGCTCAAGGCCGGCGTCGCCGACCACCACCAGGTGCGCACCGCTGTACGCAGCCTCCTCCGCCACACTCTCAATAAGTGAGACGCTCTCCGGATCTACCAGAAGTGCTGCAGAGTAGCTGGTCAGATACCGAAGTCCGAGTTGCGCATCGCCACGATCAAGCGGAACCCCACGAGCAGCTGAGCCAACTGGGGTGGAGAGTGCGGCGTCGCGCAAGAGGGCGACGTGCCCAACGCCATCACGCGCAAGCGAAAGGGTCAACTCCTCTCCGACTCGGTCCGCTCCAATTCTGCCGATCAACTCAACCTGCTCACCGCCACGCACGAGCAGACGTGCGACGCGCACACCGAGCCCACCCGCTACATATGAACCCTCCCCAGCATCCACTGCGATTGGACTGCCGATGATCGCGATCACCTACGACTCCCCTTTCACGGGCTCGCTGCGAACCTCAACTGAAAAGCCGGCGCTGCGCAGCGACGCTTCAATTGAGGCGGCGTCACCGACGACAACGATGCGCTCGCGCTCCGCCGCGAGTTCCTCCGCAACCTGTGCCACAGCGTGGGGCTGAACCGCTTCAACGGATGACTGGAACTGATCCATCTCTTCAACCGCGAGGCCGTTTGCAACAAGGGCAACGACCGCACCCGCAACTGCGTTGGGGGTGCCGAAGCGAAGTGGGAAGGTGCCACGAAGATACTGTCGCGCCGCGTCAAGCTCCTCCTCCGTCGCAGGATCCGTCGCGAGTGATGCGAGCTGCGTTCGAGCCTCCATGAGCGCTGCTGCTGTCACTGAACTCTCCACCGCAGTACGTGCGGTGAACGGCCCGCGACCGCGGCGGAATTCGAATCCTGCGGCAGCACCGTAGGTGTACCCCTTCTCCTCACGAAGGACGCGATTCAGGCGCGACCCGAAGAGTCCACCCAGAATCTCAGCATGAACGAGCGCGGCGTGGAAGAGCGGATCAAGACGGGAGCGGCCGAGTCGACCGATACGCAGCTCTGACTGCACAGAGCCGGGTCGATCGAGCAGGAGGAGGTACGGCGCACCGTCCCGCTCGCTTCTCACCGTAGAGGCGGCATCGGCGGACCCATTCGCCGCGCCGCTCCCACACGTGAGCGCGGCGAGTGGACTCTCCTGCACGGCGCGGATCACTGATGCGGGATCAAGTTCTCCCGCAATCACGATGGTAGGGCGGCCGGCGGCGAGCAGCTGTTGGTGCCGCTCGAGAAGCGCGGTGCGGTCAATGGCGGCGACACTCTCGCGGGTTCCACCAGCCGGACGCGAATACGCAGCCCCTTCGTCATAGATAGCCGCGATCAGTGCCTCACTCGCCCGAGCGCGCGGGCTCGCCTGCGCCTGATCGATAGCGGCGAGGCGCAGTGCTTTGACACGTTCAATCTCGCGCTCCGGGAGTCGTGGGGCTACGGTGATCTCCGCGATCAGTTCCAGAATCCCCGGCAGTCGACCCGCAGGAAGCGTTGCGCCAACGACGAGGCTCTCCCAGCCCGCCTCCGCCCCGATCTTTGCGCCGAGGAGCTCGCTCGCCTCCACCAGTGCATCGGCATCGTGTCGCTCTCCCCCTTCGGTCAGAAGTCGAGCGAGTGCGGTGGTGATGCCTGATCCCTCACGCGTCTCCGCAGCGGCGCCGCTCGGAAGGATCAGTTGCGCAGATGCGAGTGGCCGCGCGGGCATTGGGAGCACGATGATGCGCAGTCCGTTCGCCGTCTCGCCCTCGATCGCTCGCGGAAAGCGATACGGTCGGCTCGCGCTCGGTCCAGGACGCGCAGCGCTCATGCCGCCTCCACGGGTTCGTACCAGAGGACCACCCGTTCGTCGCCAAGATACTGGCTCGCCACTCGCTGAACCGCAGCGGCGTCAACCGCCTGGTAGATCGCAAGATCACGATTGATGCGACCTGGATCGTTGAGCAGGGTGGCGTACATCCCAATCTGGTCAGCGATGGACTCAGGGTCTGAGCGAAGCGCCATCTCCTCCGATTCGATCAGTGCACGTGCGCGCTCCATCTCTGTTGAGGTCGGACCGCGCTCTCCGAGTCCACGCACCTCCTCAAGAAAGAGTGCCTCCAGGCTCGCCGCATCCGCGCCCGGCCGCAGCGTCGCGGAGCCGACAACCAGCGACGCCCCGCCGACGAACGGCAAGACCGAAAGTCCAGCATCTTGGGCCACCTGCTCTTGCCGCACGAGGCGACGCGTGAGTCGACTCCCGCGACCCCCAGCCAGAATCTGACAGGCAATCTCGAGCGCGGGAAGGTCGGGGCTTGCAAGTACGGGGGCGCGGTAGGCGAGATGGACGCGTGGATCTGGGACCTTATCTTTCACCGTCTTGCGAATCTCTCCGGCCAGTGGCGTGGAGATCGTCAAGTCTGGGTGTGCTGGCAGTGCAGGGTTTGCAGGGATTCCGCCAAAGTGCCTCTCAACAGCCGAAACGACCTGCGCCTCATCAATATCGCCAACAACTGTGAGCACTGCATTGTTCGGTGCATACCAGGTGGCGAAGAAGTCACGCACATCCTGCAGGCTCGCTGCATCAAGATCTTCCATCGAGCCGATCGTCGGGTGATGATACGGGTGCCCCTTCGGATATGCGAGCGCGAGCAGCTCAAGATAGGCGGTGCCGTAGGGTTGATTGTCGTAGCTTGAGCGCTTCTCGTTCTTTACGACATCACGCTGGTTATCGAGATTCGCCTGATCAAGTGCGTCAAGAAGTGTGCCGAGTCGATCCGCCTCCATCCAGAGGATGAGCTCAACCCACTCCGCAGGAACCGTGGCGAAGTAGTTGGTGCGATCCAGCCAGGTGGTGGCATTCGCACTACCGCCGACCGATTCAATTAGTGCAAGGTGCTCTGCCTTGGATACGTTCGCTGAACCCTGGAACATCAGGTGCTCAAAGAGATGCGCGAATCCGGTGCGCCCCGCTCGTTCGTTCTTGGATCCTACGTGGTACCAGAGGTTTACGGTGGCGGTGGGTGTCGTGCGATCGATGACGGTAATCAGGCGCAGTCCATTCACGAGCCTCCGCTCGTTCAGCGGGATTGCTTGCGGTGCGGACATCGCGCGGGCGCGACTAGTTCAGGGGGAGGAGCGCGAAGATGAGTGCTCCGGCGAATCCAACGAGTAGGCCCTGCGCTGCAATGATGAGCGCGGTGCGTCGATCAGCGGCGAGTGCGCTCTGATCCGTCACTCGACTCATCTGGCCGATCTTTCCAAGATTGAAGGTTCCTGCGAGGCCGTAGGCCATGCAAAAGCGACGACGCGCCTGGATCCAGCCGATCGCCGCGCCCGTGAGTGGTAGAGCGATCAGGAGTCGCGGGCCGATACCGCTCGGGGTACCAAGCACGATGAGTGCAACCGCAAGGAGACCAGTGGCGACAAGGCCAGCGTACGCGGCGCGCGTGCGACGCCTGATCTCTTCCGGACCAATGTTGCATGCGCCAGCGACGTACTCAAGTTGCATACCGCTATCGTAGCGGCTCACGCAAGCCTCCGTTGCCGAGCGGGCCAATCGCCACTCGGTCAAGAGCGCGACGCACGGAGAGCGACTCGGCAGCCGCCACTGCGGTCTCCATGGTGGTGAGGCAGAGCAGCCCCTCCTCTACCGCGGCGAGGCGAATCTCGAGTGCGTCGCGCAAGACGCCACTTTGCGGCGAGGGCGTATTCACCACCGCACAGATCACACCAGACCGAATCAACTCCACAATCTCTGGCGCACCGCTCCCTTCGCCTGCGCCAAGGGGTGCGGCAAGCGTTGCACTGATGCCGATCTCCGCGAGCGAGTTGCGCGTGCCCGGCGTCGCGGCTAGCTCGTAGCCAGCCTCAACGAGCGGTCGTGCCAACTGCGGGAGGAGCGCCTTGTCGCGATCGGCAGCGCTGATGAGGATCGTCCGTTGCCCGTCACGGGGCGGCGGCGGGAGCAGGTTGGCAGCAATCAGCGCCTTCCCGATCGCGTCGCGCGCGTTCGCGCCGATCCCAATCACCTCGCCCGTGCTCTGCATGAACGGCCCGAGCGTTGGGTCAACACCGCGCAACTTTGTCGTACTAAATGCAGGCGCCTTCACCGCGACGCCAGTCGGCGCAGATGCCACACCTGATCGGTAGCCGGCGCTCGCCAACGTATCCCCCAGTGCAATGTCTACGGCGAGTGGCACCATTGGGATACCCGTCACCTTGCTCATGAATGGCACGGTGCGACTGGCACGCGGGTTCACCTCGATCAGGTAGATCCCCTCATCGCGCACAATGAACTGCGCATTTACCAGTCCACGCACACCGATCTCGCGCACCACGCGCATGAAGATCTCAGCTACCTCCGCCTGGCGCGCTGCGGAGATGCGCTGCGGCGGATAGACGGCGATCGAGTCGCCAGAGTGCACGCCAGCGAGCTCCACATGCTCAAGGAGGCCAGGGATGAGCACCGTCTCGCCATCCGTCACCGCATCAATGTCTATTTCGATCCCTTCGAGGAATCGATCGATGCGAAGTGGGCGCGTCGCAGCAATCTCGCCGATTCGCTCCAGTTGTCGCGTCAGATCCTCTGGCGTGTAGGCGAAGTCAATCGCGAGCCCGCCGATCACATACGACGGGCGCACGATCACCGGATAGCCAATCCTCTCGGCGAGCGCGAGTGCGTCGGCGCGACTGCGGGCGAGGCCACCCTGCGGCTGCAGGATTCCGAGACGATCAAGGAGCGCGGCGAAACGGACGCGATCCTCGGTCTCGTCGATCGCCTCGAGCGACGCACCGAGAAGCGGGACCCCCGCAGCGGCGAGTGGTGCGGCGAGGTTCAGCGGCGTCTGACCACCGAACTGCACGAACGCAGGGAGCGTCTCCACCCCATCTGGAGACTCGGCACGAATGATCTCCATGATCGATTCGGCGTCGAGCGGCTCAAAGTAGAGGCGCGTGGAGGCGTCGAAGTCGGTCGAGACCGTTTCCGGGTTGCTATTCACCATCACGGCCGACCAGCCACGTTCGCGTAACCGCTCTGCGGCGCGAACTGCACAGTAATCGAACTCAATCCCTTGACCGATGCGCACGGGCCCCGAGCCGATCACCAGCGCCGCCGGCCGCGTCACGGGCGGCGCCTCAGCGGGCGAGCCGGCAGCGGCGAAGGTGCTGTAGAAGTACGGCGTCACCGCAGCGAACTCAGCCGCACACGTATCCACCATTGCGTAGCCAGGAGTGAGGCCGAGCTGAGCGCGCCGCGTCGTGATGCGCGCTTCGTCTAGACCAGCGATGTGCGCGAGATCCTCGTCACCGATCGCCGAACGTTTCGCCGTGGCGAGAAGCGAGATGGATGCCGGATCGGGCCCGATCAACGAGCGCCCCGCCTCTCGCACACGGTGCTCGATGGAGATGAGTCGCTCAAACTCAGCAAGAAACCAGCGCGTGATGCCCGTTGCCTCATGCACTGCATCCGCGCTGACGCCGCGCCGCATTGCCGCAAGCAGTCGCCAGAGTCGAGAGTCGGATGGTCGCAGAAACTCCTTGAGGCCAGCACCGCCGCGCGCCGCTATTGCAGAGAGCTCGCCGTCCCACGACGCCTCTTCCGCGGTTGGACCACTCCCCTTCTGCTCCATCGAGCGAAGCGCCTTGTTTAGTGCGGCACCGAAGGTGCGATCGATCGCCATCACTTCACCCGTCGCCTTCATCTGACTACCGAGCAGACGATCTGCGCCAGGAAACTTGTCGAACGGGAAGCGTGGCAGCTTCACCACGATGTAGTCGAGCGCCGGCTCAAACGCCGCAACCGTGGTCCCCGTCACCGCGTTAGGAATCTCGCGCAGCGTGCGACCGATCGCGATCTGCGCTGCGACGCGCGCGATCGGGTACCCCGTGGCCTTGCTCGCAAGCGCAGAGCTGCGGCTGACACGAGGGTTCACCTCAATCACCACGTAATCGCGGTAGTCAGGCGAGAGTGCGAGCTGCACGTTGCACCCTCCCTCGACGCCGAGCGCGCGGATGATGTCGAGCGAGGCGCTGCGCAGCCGCTGATGCACGGGATCGGGGAGCGTCTGCACGGGAGCAACCACGATGCTATCGCCCGTGTGTACACCGAGCGGATCAACGTTCTCCATAGAGCAGACCGCAATGCACGTCCCCTCCGAATCGCGCATCACCTCGTACTCAATCTCCTGCCAGCCGACGAGGCAGCGCTCCACCATGACCTGACCTATGGGGCTTGAGCGGAGGCCGCTCCGAATACGCTCCCAGTACTCCTCTTCCGTCACCACGATCCCGCCACCGGTCCCACCGAGCGTGAAGGCGGGTCGCACGATCGCTGGGAGTCCGATCTGCGCCAGTGCAGTCTTCGCCGCCGCGTCGCGTGCCTCCTGCGTCTCTCCTTCGATAATCGCGCTCGGCGCCGTTGGCTGACCGATGCGGTCACACATTGCCCTGAAAAGCTCGCGATCCTCCGCCGCCTTGATCGCCGCAAGCGGAGTGCCGAGGAGGCGAATCGGATGTCGCTCGAAGACACCAGCTTCAGAGAGTGCAACGGCGAGGTTGAGGGCCGTCTGTCCGCCGAGCCCTGCGAGCAGACCTTCTGGCCTCTCACGTTCGATGATGCGTTCAATCACCTCAACGGTGAGCGGCTCCAGATATACGGCGTCAGCGACGGATGGGTCGGTCATGATCGTCGCAGGATTGGAGTTCACCAGAATGGTGCGAATCCCCTCCGCCCGCAGCGCACGGCACGCCTGTGTCCCTGCATAGTCAAACTCCGCCGCTTGCCCAATCACCACGGGGCCCGACCCAATGATGAGAACGCTCTTCGGCGTCGCTGGTCGCACGCCGCTCATCTACGCGCCTCAATCGCACGTGCGAATCGATCAAAGACTGGCGTTGCGTCCAACGGCCCTGGCGAACCCTCCGGGTGATACTGCACCGTCTCAATCGGAAGGCTGGTGTGCCGCAACCCTTCAACGGAGTGGTCATTGAGGTTGATCTGGCTCACCTCAAAGCCTGAAGAAACTGGGAGCGTCTCGCCCACCACCTCAACTTCGTGATTCTGTGCGGTGACATAGACACTTCCGCTCGGCAGATCGCGCACTGGGTGATTCGCACCGTGATGACCAACGGCGAGCCGCCGCGTTGATGCCCCCGCAGCGCGACCAATAATCTGATGCCCGAGACAGATGCCGAGGAGCGGCGCACCGTTATCGATCAGCGCGCGCGCCAGTGCAACGGGGCCCTCAAGTCTCGCCGGGTCGCCCGGCCCTGGCGAAAGGACCACGCCGCTCGCGCCACCGTGTAGCACTTCTCTGGCTGTTGCCGTATGCGGATGGACGCGAACGCGGAAGCCACGGGCGCGGAGCGCGCGCACGATGTTCGTCTTCAGACCAAAGTCGATCACCGCAACGAGTGGCTCACTCGCATCTCCGTGTGTCTGCACACTTGTGGGCGAAACCTGCCCCACGAAGTCTTGGTCCTCCCAGCGTGGCAGCGCACGCGTCGCAGATATCGCGACCTCAGCGTCCGACTCCCACGGGGCGGAGATGCGGGCGCGCTGTGCCCCTGTCTCACGGAGACGGCGTGCGAGGCTGCGCGTTTCAACACCCGCGATCGCGGGGACACCATGCGTTCGCAGAAGTGCCGCGATCTGCGCAGCGTCTTCGGCGATCGCTGCGGTGGCGTTCGCGACGATTAGGCCGCGCAACCACGGGCGGGATGATTGATCATCCGCGATCAGGCGACCGTAATTGCCGATCAGCGGATAGGTCATCAGCACCACCTGGCCGGCATAGCTCGGGTCCGTGCAGATCTCTTGGTATCCGGACTGGCTGGTGTTCACCACAAGGTCGCCACCTGCGGCGATCGGCGCACCCCAGGCAACACCAGGGAAGACACGCCCGTCTTCAAGGTTGAGGAGTGCGGGGCCGTGATCGCCGATACGTGCGTCAACGACGGATGCAGACTCTGGAAGTGGGATGAGGGAGCGACGATACGGGGCCAGCGTTCTTCGTGCAGCGTCGCTCATACGTTCACTCCTCTCCGGCCTCACGGGACCGCCTACGATCTCTCAGGATCGACGCGAAAGGACACCAGTCTCCTGGTGAGCCGGGTGGGATTCGAACCCACGACCTAGTGATTAAGAGTCACTTGCTCTACCGCTGAGCTACCGGCCCACGCGGAAGGATAG
>JACCDP010016543.1_pt1 | contig 18801 bp, 22 predicted proteins | sample 7445841 | NCBI WGS metagenome assembly JACCDP01 (sample SAMN15323441, study PRJNA562643) | freshwater metagenome | isolation source: river surface water | place: USA:Blue River Watershed | collected 2017-08-17
ACTACGAAGAATCCACCAGGCTGTAGCCACTGATAAGCGTTATCTGAGAGGATCTTTGGATTCTCAAACTGATATATTGAGAAATCAAGTAGAATGCAGTGGGTCATTGACTTCTGAGGGAATATATGAACTTGAGTTACATCTCCTTCTTGGAACTTAGCCGTCGCACAATCTTTACGAGCTTTAGCGAGCATAGCCTTTGACGTATCTACTCCGATGTAGTCAACTCCAAGGTTCTTAAACCAACAAGCATGAGGAGCAGTTCCGCAACACATGTCTAATACTCGTACAGTCGCAACAGGCCATTCAGCAAGAGCTATATCTTGCATGGATACCTGTTCGAACTTCAGTTTCTCATTGGAATGCCATAGAGGATTATATACCGAAGCATATATCTCATCATACATCTGAGTGTTATCTTCGTAGCTAACTCCATCTTCATTCTCAAAGTTTTCTATGGAAGACATCCATAGAGTTGCCGAATAGAGAAGAAGAATTAGTATAGCCAAGAAAATGTAGGCAATATTCATCTTGTTAGATGTATAGGAAGTCTTTTTCCTCCTATCGCCGTTGTTGAACTAGACGTAAATTTGCTGTAGAGTTTGTATAAGATAAAAAGACCTAACACTGCAAGGATGATGTCTATTAAAATAGGAAGATCTGTAGTTGGTTCCGAACTACTTAATTCATTCATACGATTAAGTAGACGTGCTTTCTCTGCTTCTTCTCCAGCCTGATTTCTTATATGTTTTAAGTTTTCTACATCGTTCTCTTCATCGGCTTTTAGAGTAGCCATTAAGTTAACGAAAACTCCCTGGTTCTTCTTTTGTTCAGTAAGATTCTTGAACTCTGTAGTGTATGCAGATACTGTAGGTTCAATATCCCTCTTTGCAATCTTGTTCTTCTCTTCAGCAAGCCATCCTTGACCTTTTAGAGCTGTATAATAATTTATACGAGCTTGTTCATATCCTTCTGGATCTTGATCTCTAGTAGCTGATTTAGCGTCAAGAGCCGCTTTAAGTCCATCAAGCGTCTTTTGGCGCTGGCAAGCCGCATCACAAACCGGAGGAAGTGGCGGCGGTGTATTCTGAGGAGCCGGAGGAGTCGGCTGAGGGGTTGAGGGTTGATTACCCATTCTTACTTCTTACCTAGGTAAATAGCGTATCCTAATCCAAGGATTAACACGATCGCTGCAAGAGTGTGAATGATTCTTCCAAGAAAGCTTCCAACCAAATATAGAACTGCAGTAACTCCAAGAGTCATAACTATAATTGCAATGATCGGTTGAACTTTCTTCATCTGATTCAGTTGGGTTTCAGTATATTGAACTGAATTGTGTAGTCTTGATATTTCTTGCTTATCTCGTGCAGCATCGCTTTTGCTGAATTTAAACATCTTGCTGAAAAAGTCAACTATGTCGGTTACTTGCTTATTCATAGTTGATTCATCTACTTGTTTCTTATAAGTATCTTCAACTTGACTTACAATCTTGTTTCTTGTTTGGTCAAGAGGATCAATTTGATTCATAATGTTCGAATAATTAGGTTCATTCGTTCTTACAAAGATATTTCCACCATCTCCAGGAGTAGTTGTTGTCATCCAAAGATTCTTAGATTGAGGATCATCTGTTATGTTTACAGGAGTATAACCAGCAGTATCTACAGGCTTTACGTCATCGGTAAAAGCACACATCTCTCCACAACTAAATGCTTTAGAACTTGTGTCAATGCCATAAATGTCCATCTGATTTCCCTGACCAATAATAGACTTCCACTTGTATTCTGATAATCCATTAATAGGCGCCCAACCAGTTGTCATATTTTCATCTGTCTTAAAAGCATTTCCAGTACCATCCACACCATAAAGATAGGTGTAACTAGAAGATGTTATTCTAACATTCTTATCTGTTGAAGCAACCCAATTTCCAGTGGTACACGGCTTAGCGCATTTGTTTTTATTACCCGACTGATCCTGTACCCAGATATATGTGCTGGTTGAAAAGATAGAACTCGCATCTAAAGGAGATAGTACTTGAATCCAACTTGAAGAAGGTGTAGCAGGACCAATTAACATAAGTGTGTTATTACCCTTATCCTTTGCGAGGATGTATACATTCGTGTAATCTGTAGTTAAATCTAAAATTGAACCGACATTGTATTTAGTCAGATCAATCTCAGTCCAGTTCCCGGTACAAGGTAAGGGGCAAGCAAACACCATGCTCTCAGCATTGAAGCCCCATACATAACCACCTGGAGAAGACGATGCCTTCACCAAAGTACCGGGTATATTTTTCCAACTAAGGTTCGATGTGAGTTGTGTTGACACAATCTCATCAATCGTATTGGTTGCAGAATCATACTGGTTCTGAAAGTCCATTATTCTATTGCTAGGTATATTTAGAACTTAAGTAAATTCAGGCGAATCCCACGAATCATGTAATACTCAACAGCCTGAGTACCACCGTTCGGGCTATTACCACTCTGCTTTTGCCCCTCAGCGATAAACGGCTTACGATCCTGACGACCAGCAGGAGACTTCCAGATCTGGCCGTTCTGGGCGCCATTGTAACGACGCTTCATCTCCAGAAGCATGGAGTAATCCGTGGCAGGACCTTTCTGACGACCGTTCTTGATAGTTAAAGCGACAACCGGCATTTATTCTATCTTGACAAAATGTAATGGAAATCAAGGAGTTCCGAGATTCACGAAATTCAAGATTAGACGAGTTTCGTGAAACATATGGCTCTCTGAAAAGACAGTATTCATCTACACTGCTTGCAGCTATACAGGAACAAGATCCTGAAAAGCAACAGCAATTAGTATCTGAAGTTCTTGCAATAAATGCAGAATTATCCAATGAACTTCGGGGTATTATTTCTGACCTTAACAAGAAAACACCTGGGTTTGATCCAAAAACTTTAGAAGAACTTACGAATGACCTTATTGAATATCAGAAACAGTATCATGAAATTCAAGAAGGAAAAGATAGATTACAGACCCTGAAGATAATTCAGGCCGATAATCAGAAAAAGTTAAATGAGACTCGTAGCATGTTTAATATGTACTTATTAGCCCTTGCAATACTCACGATCGTTGTAGCTCTGCTTGTTGTAAGAACTTCATTTATAACAACAATTGGTGATGTTGTTAGTAGCGCTACCACATCGTTAACGCAACAGCAATAACTCCCATGACACCTAATGCAATATAGCGAGAGTTCAAAGATTGGGGGCTTCCAGAAACACCGCGAAGTTGAGCTCCTTCAAGTTTATCCTTATCACTTACTAACGCGGTTTCAGCACTTCTAGTCTGTGATTTTATTTCACGGAGTCTTCCCTCTACATCATCATTGTAGAATGAAGATATCTCCGAATCCTGACCCTGTACTTCTGAACGAAGGCTTGAGAGTATAGCTTCTATACCCTGCTGAGCACTTTTGTAGGAGTTTTGATACCCTGCATTTCCAGTAAGCTTATACTGTAAAAAATTATCATGATAACTTCGAATAAGAGTATTAAACTGACTATCCATTTACTTTAAACATCAGTAACATTTGCAACGCAATAGCGATAACGAGTATTTTCCGCAGAAGTTACGCAAAGTCCTTTGATTTCAATAATATTTCCTGGACGAGCACCAATCCACTTTGCCATAGCGTCCTGTGAATCAATTTTGGGGAATGATGCAGGAGACGGTACGTTCCAGGTCTTAAGGATATCTGGAAGCTCTTCATTCATTACGATACGATGAGCAGGAACCTTGCGATGCTTTGAAATATCAAAGTTCAGGTGGGACTGATAGAAGATTTGTAGAAGAGGATTCTTCTCGTCAGAAATATAGTCACGAACCAACTGGAGAATTGATTCAGAAGGCTTAGTAGGCGTTACAATAATAATTCCGGATACAAAGTTGTTCTCGGAAGCAAACGTTATAAAGTTCTTAAACTCTGATGCAGTTACACGAGTCTTATCGCTAAAGATGATAAGAATACCTCCAAATGTAAACATTCTTGTTTCATCCATTGCTCCGCCTACAGGATCAAAGTTCTCTGCCTTAATACCGCGGGCATTTAGCATTGCCTTTAGCGTTTGTAGGGAACGTTCCTCCATTCTTGTGTTATACATGTCATATGAAAACGTTATTCCATTTTTCACATGCTTACAGTAAATGAAGAACTGGATTTTTCTGGTCCTTGCTTTAGCAGTTGTATGGTTTGTTTTAACGAAACGCCGGGTTGAATCATTTACTCCGGAGTTTTTAGATCAGTCTGGCGTTCAGAAGACTGTTATGACCATGAAATCTTCTTACGACCAAAGAACAAATCATTTTGAACCATCACGCCCTCCTACAGGGCCTATTCCTGGAGTTGAAACTCCTTTCAGAGTTAACATGTATCGCTCCTATATGGAGTAGATTTAGATACACCATAACTCTATTAAAAAATGAGGTTCCACGCCCTATCCCTACCACATACTGTAACTCGTAAGGATTATTCAGCATGTGCTTTTACTATGAAAGTTCTGAAGTGGTGTAAGATGATGACTGAACGCGGTCACACCGTATACCATTATGGTCACAAGGATTCAGAGGTTGTTTGCACTGAGCACGTTCCGGTAACATTCGATGAGGATCTGAAGATCGCATACGGAGATTACGATTGGCGAAAGAACTTCTTCAAGCATAATACCGCTGATCACGCTCACCAGATCTTTAATAAGAGAGCTATCGTTGAAGTTGGAAAGCGTAAGCAACCTGGAGACTTCATTCTCTGTTTCTGGGGATATGCTCATCGTCCGATTTTCCAGGCGCATCCCGAATGTATTCCTGTAGAGCCTGGTATTGGTTGCACTAATGAGCCGTGCTGTCCTCAGAACATCTTTGAGTCATATTCAGTCATGAACCAGATTTATGGAATGTACAAGAAGTCTCCTCATTGGTATGACGCAGTAATCCCTAATTATTTTGACCCGGAGGATTTTGAGTTTAACGACAAGCCTCAAGACTATTTCCTTTTCATTGGTCGCATCATTGGATCTAAGGGTGTTGGAATTGCAGTAGATGTTGCGAAGCGTCTGAATAAGAAACTTCTAGTTGCTGGCCAAGGCGATCTTCATGATATTGTTGGAGCAGATATTCCCTCTAACATAGAAGTTATTGGTTATGTAGAGCCTAAGCAGAGAAATGAGCTTATGAAGAATGCTATGGCTGTATTCGTCCCAACCCATTATAATGAGCCTTTTGGCGGAGTTAGTGTTGAAGCAATGTTCTGTGGTACTCCGATTATCACTACTGACTGGGGAGCCTTTGCTGAGAACAACCTTCATGGAGTAACGGGTTACCGTTGTCGCACGATGGAGCAGTTTGTTTGGGCAGCTAAAAATATTGATAAGATCTCTCGCAAGGCTTGCCGTGATTGGGCTATGAATAACTTTAGCATTCAGCGAGTCGCTCTTATGTACGAGGAGTATTTTGAGACTCTAAGTAAGGTTCACAATGGTTCTGGTGGGTTCTATGCAGAGAACCCTGGACGTACCGAGCTTGATTGGATGGTTCGATATTATCCAGATGAGGCAGTTACAAGACCAGTGTCGCTTTCTCTTTCGGTGATTGAGGAAACGTCCCAGACGACCGATATTCCTGAATTTCCTTCCAAATCGTCTCAAATGAAGGAAGATTCCGAGTCAACCACTGCTGGTCTTTCTTCACAGTAACTGAACGCCAGTTATTGAGCATCCAATAGATGATGCGATACTCCATTCCCTTTTCTCCAAGCATTACACTTCTCCAAGTAGGAACATCTCGAGTGTCTAAATAATCTTTATAGATAACATCTCCTGTCTCTTCATGAATCGCAAAGAATGATTTGAAAGGAGCTGTAGAATCAATCCACTCACTATAACTCAGTTCCTTGAATTGCATTTCAACATAATCACACTCATCAATTCCAGTACACTCCATCTGGAGCTGCATTTGATGATAATAACCATCGGGGATAGGAGTATGTTCCGTAAACTCACGAGAAATAGGACACTTGAATTCAACAAGCTTTCCAAATCGGAAATCTGTCTTATCGTCAGTTACAATAACCCCATCTGGAGATGCGCCTAGAAATGGTACCGTCGGATGAGGGACGCAAGTCGTATCATAAATTTGAATGTTAAACTGAAGCTCACAATATATCTGCTTTGCGATAGGTTCAAACCGAGTTCCCCAAAGAAGAGCTCTAACTCCTGGTCCAGTAGAAGGAGTACGAGGAGTCAACTTTGACATTATAAGTTCATAACGTTGAGCAGGTGTTGCTTCTGGAAGTGCCTTATAGATTTCTGACGCAGTTAACATCTGTCCTCTCTTAGCATGCCACGCATCAGTTCTCTGATCGTTTTGGCCATAATTAGTTAATAGATCATCTACGATTTGAATTCTAGACATGGTTTGTCCTTACTGTTATCATAAAGTAAAAACCGTTTTACTCCTAATAATAGTTATCGTCATTGCCGATAATATGTCCATGTTTACGGAAAGTGAGAATACCTTTTTCGGTAAAGCCGCCAATGATAGCAACGAAATACGTCTGTCCGTGCATATCCATAATGTTCATCTCTTGCTTCTCGCGCTTGATGATAATCGTTGCAACCTTCTTAAAAGTTTCTAGCTCTTCGTCTGTAAGATTATAGACTTGCTTCATTTTCTCAAAACTGTTCTCGGTAAAGACACCGACGTACTCCTCCTCCTCCTCAGAAAACGAAGATGATGATGAGCGATCCGACATCTTGCTTAGGAATATCTAAGTATAATAACATAAATCCGTTTTCATATTTGAAGCAAAAATGAAGCAAATGGAAATCCACTCTCAAGAACAATGGGTATTATTTCGTCTCGAGCGATTCTACAACAATCAGGAGAACATTCAGCGAGTAAAAGACATTCTGGAAGGAAAATCCAACCTCTCCCTGCGTCTGATAGACTGGTTCGTGACGAATTACGCGAAGAAGTTCAATACCTCATTTATAACAAGCAATCAGAAACACGTCATAGTGTATCTGTCATACAAGTCGCACCTAAAAGCCTACAGTAAAAAGATGTTTGACCCATTCTGCCGGTCTAAGCGTATCAAGTTCAAAGAGTTTGATACTACTGTTGGTCAGCTCAATTTCTTTGAATGGGCAATCACAGATGAAATTCTAGACTACCTTGAGAAGAATTACGAAACCGTTCATTCAGACATGGAGTCTCGTCTCAAGGAAACTGAACCAGATAAAACTCGTAAGCGTCATGAACTTTCCAAGTCAGCTACAAATTCAATGAAGTATCATGATGTGCGTGTGAGTGTCAAGTTTGATTAACTAAATACGTAATAAGATGTTTTCAAGACTTCGCAAAGGTCTAGTATACCTAGACGTTTCTAAAGATATCGTAGAACATGATGAGGATATAGATGCCGATCAGTGGTCTTACGATAATCGTGACGTATATAGAGGAAGATTTGATCCTTCATATATTTCACTTGATCTGAATGTGTATTGGCTTTACGATGATAATCTAAACCGAGTAGGTCTTGCAGAACATGAATCGGATGATCCAGAGATATTCGAAGTTCTTTGGTTTCGCGAAAATGCATATGCAACTCTATACCAAGATGACCGTTGGAAATCCCGTGGAAAAACACTCTGGAGTCTACTCTCTCATGAAGCATATCTAGATTGCTTAGAGGATGACTTCAAGACTATATTTGATAGATGTTTATCTAGCAAATATAAGCTCGTAACACCTGCAATGCTTATTGAGAACCCCAATATTTACGAATGCAATGCTTGTGGAAAGAAATCTTTTTCCAAGTTAAAAAACTGTAAGGATATAACTGAAATTAAATATTTACCTACACAATCAATATTGTTTATTGATGATTCATTTATAATCTATGAACCGCCTACACCTGACCAGCCGGAGCCCGCTTCTTCCGAGCAGGAGCAGCGGCAGCCGGAGCAGGAGACTCCTCAGGAGGAGTCGTAGGGCGAGGCGCCTCAGTAGCCTCAGCGGCAGGAGCCTCCTCAGCACCATCCTGAGTCTCCTCAGCCATGAATACAGTGGCTGCATTCAGACGAGGGCGAGGGAAGACCTGAGCATAGGTGAGCTTCCACGATACGCCGAAACCACCACCTGAGATAACCCAGATGCTAGGAACGACGACCATGTTGACCTGAATATTGTTCTCAAACACCTTATCAAGCGTGTCCGGAGTCATATACACAGGATTACCCGACTCGTTAATCACATCAGTTCCAACCTTTCCGTCATAAGTAGGGATCTTAACGCGGAAGCTAGGAGGATACTTTCCGTTCGGAACAGTCTCGCCGTTGACCTTATCGGCCGACAGACGGAACATATCCTTGAAACCATCCTCGAGCGCCGCACGAGAACGCGGCTTACCAAACCACTGCTTGCTCTTCTCCTCCGCAGTATCAAGAATCTTCTGCTTCAGATCAAACACGATAAGGTTATAGAGCATATCCATATCAGAGGTGCCAGTCGCACGCTCACGAGCATAGTGATCACAATCCTTAAGATTAGTCGTCAGCGAATAGCTCATCTTATCAGAAGCGTTATCCATGCCCTGGCTCGCCCAGAGGCGAACGGACATCTTAGACGGAAGACGAAGCTGGAAATTCTGGCCATCATACTTTAGACTAATAGAAGGGCTGCGTCCAGGCTTAGTGGGTCCCACGACAAAGGAGACCCGATTGATATCAAAGTTACGAATGCTAACGATGGTAGGGGCACTCATTTTAGCTGTTTGTTGTTGTACTACATATAGCTCAGCTAAGCCGTAAATCCGTTTTCAACGAAAGAAACCGGTTTCTATAATAATGCCTAAGTGCGCATCTTGCAAGAACAAGTCCTCTACGGACCAGTGCCCAAACACTTCACTTCCAGGTGTTATTTTTTGCGGAAAACACCTGAAAGCTAAAGAGCCTAGATTATGGAGATATGTTAATCAGGCCGATGGAAAAGCTACTATCATCTCAAAAATCTGGAAAGGTTACGATATACGAAAAAGATTAAAACTATCTGGATCTGCTGTTCTCAAAAGAAGTATCTGTCACAACGAAGAAGAGTTAATGACTTTAGAAAGTATAAACACTGTGAATCCTCTAGACTTCTTTTCATTTGAAGATGGAGGTAAGATCTACGGGTTTGATGTTCGAACAATCCTAGAATCTCTTCACAAATCAACTCAACCGATAAATCCTTATACTCGTCAACCAATTCCCATGGAAGCAAGACTTAGATTACGTCAATTATATGGCTACAGATTAAGAAACAAACTTCCTGATAGACACGATATTGTTAAATTTACTAATGTAGATGAGTTTCTTACAAACCGATGGTTACAAGTCTGTCAAATAGCAGAAGAACATTATTTCTTCGGAGTTCAGCCAAATATATTTATGTCTTTGAACAGAACTCAGTTATTCATCTTTCTATCTATGATCTTTAACGATGTTCGAACTTGGGCATCAGAGCATAAACAGCTTCCTTCTAGAAGATTCAGATATGCCTTCTGGCTTCAGAATATCATAAACAAGTTCTCAACAACTCAAGATCCAGACGAGTATTCTTTTTACGTATCAACGGTCATACTTTCAATTTTATACGATTGTCCCGAGCCATACACCTTCTGCTTCATTGTTATGAGCTCCCTCTATAGGTTGTGATTTAAACAGGTCACGATAATACGTAGTATAACACCCGCGTTAGAAATGCCGTCCGCCAAGTCCTCCGTTAATGCAAACACGATGCCTGCTGACAAGAAGACCGCCCCGAAGGCTGTTGCCGCTGCCCCTGCCCCTGCCACCGACGCCGCCCCCGCCAAGACTCCTCGTAAGGCCGCTGCGAAGGCCGAGGTGACTGTCCCTGTTACTGCTTCTGCCCCCGCCCCTGCTCCGGCTGTTGATGCCGCCCCGGCCGAGACTCGCACCGCCGATGCGATCCTGTCTGCTCTCCAGGAGACCCTGAAGGCTCTGGGTGCTGACGTTACGGCCCGTGTCCGCGCGGCTGTCCACGAGGCGGTTGAGGCGACGAAGGCCCTGAAGCGCGAGGCCCGTGACTCCAAGAAGCGCCGCCGGAAGGATCCGGCTGACATGACTCCGGAGGAGAAGAAGGCTTGGGAGGCGCGCCGTGCGAACAACGCGTTCCTCAAGCTCCGCCCGATCTCCGATGAGCTGGCCTCTTTCATGGGTCTGCCGGCCAAGTCCCAGCGCTCCCAGACGGATGTCACGAAGTTCGTCTCGAACTACGTCAAGACGCACAACTGCTTTGACCCGAACTTCAAGCGCCGGATCATCCCGGACGCCAAGCTCGCGAAGCTCCTGCGCGTGAAGGATGGCCAGGAGGTCACGTACCTGAACCTCCAGTCTTACCTGAAGGCGCACTTCCTCAAGCCGGCTGCGTAAATGTTTCCAGTTTCGTATAAAACTGGTGGTGGACAGAGCAACTCGCTCCAACAAAAACATAAGAAGATATAGAGTTCCAAACGGAAACTATACTTTCTTAAAAATGGATTTTTATAACTCAACTAAATAGGTCTTAACATGTCCTCACACGACAAGATGTCCGACGCTAACGACAAGAAGGCGCAGCTGGCAGCTGGTCGTGAGAAGGCCAAGGAGAACCGGGAGAAGCTGAAGAATGCGCTCTCTCACAATCCCAAGCTCAAGAAGGAGCACCAGGAGCTGAAGAAGGTCCTGGCTGCCGCCAAGAAGGAGCTGAAGGAGTTCGAGAAGAAGATTCTCGGAAGTGAGAACGCAGACGACAGTGACACCGAGTCGTCCGAGGATGAGGACAAGCCGGCTGAGAAGCCGGTGGACAAGGTTAAGCGACAGACCAAGTGCGGTCTGTGCGGTCTGGTCGGGCACACCAAACGGAAGTGCCCGAGCAAGGCTGCTGGTGCCGGTGACGCGGGAGAGAAGTCGGACTGAGCTTTATGTTTTTTTACGAAAATGGATTTAACTATTGCCTTTTTTATTGTTACAACTAAAATGCAGAAGAATTCGGGTAACAAAAAAGCTAAACGCTCCATCTCTGGAGCTGAAGCGAAGAACAATCGGTTCTTCTCAGATATTCTATCGGATTTCAATGATCAGAAGAAACGTGGAGAGATTCCAAAACTAGAAGACGGTGTTCACATTGCTAAGGTTAAGCATAAGCTTGGCAATGGACGTGTTGAAGTCTTCTTTGTGACTCGCGATGAAACTGGAGAAACTCGTCTGCATGATAACAAACAAGCTGTTATCCGTGGAAGTTTCCGAGGCAAGGGGAAGCGTGATGTTTGGATTGACACTGGCAGTATTGTCGTAGTGGCAGATACTGGCATTGGTGTTATTGAGATTGTTGGAGTTCTCACCAAGCAGAAACTTGATGATATTGCTACTCATATCTTTGTAGATCCTCGTATTCTTAACGAAGATAATGTGGATGAAGCTATTAAGTTTGATGAAGATGCAGACGATGAGGAATTAGACGTCGATAATATCTAGATCAGTATAGATTACTTCATTTGGCATGACCAGATAAAGAACTGTACTGAAGAAAGGTGTTGTGCGTCCATCTAGAATCATCGCTCTTATTTTTGTATTTTCTAGAAGTGTTGAGAGAAGTTTGTGGAATAGAGGTTCTTTACGAACTACATTTCTAACTTCTACCTTGCAAGACTTACCATCCCACGCACACATGTTTCCACTGCATGTGTTCTCGGATTTGAACTGTCCACAAGGAGCTCTTATTTTTGATATGAAATTCACAGGTTCATTGCCTTTTATGAATACAGTTGATTCATCAAACCATTCACGAAGAAGAGGCTCTACTTCTTTGCGTTTGGGAACGGTTTCCATGAGAGCAGTTCTTAGTTTCTTCTGCTCAGTCTTTTCAAGATCTTTAGTCAGCTCAAAAATTAAGAACTCGTAAACTTCTGAAGCGTAACTTATATTCTTATAAGTCTTCTCTAGATCTTCAGACGGATCGCCAAATACAAGTTCGCTTTCAGTAACTTGATTCGTGGTTTCAATAACTTCAGTCGGAGAACCTTGAGTGATAGTTTCAGGCTTTACAGGTATACGAAGACCACTCTTTAGAGAAATCTCAATACGCTTATCTTGCTGGTTTAATAGATCTTCTTCCCATTCGTAACCGTCCGAGTATTTCTTAGCAACCTCAAGATATTCCATTACCTTTGCATGAGTCGGTATGTCATCCTTTTGTATGTCAGAAAATCCAGCTATCTTTGATTGGTTCATAGCAGGAAGAGGCGATGGTTGGAATGGAAGAACCATATGATTGCGAATAAAGAAAGCCTGACCTCTTCCGAATGGATCTAGAATAACTTGGAAATCATCTGCACCGCTCATTGCTAAAATATCTCTCATAGCCGAAAGAGCCGTATCCAGATTTGGTATTTTAGTAGAGCATGCTTGGTTTCTTAGTCTTTCAAGAGTTACGTATGTTTCCTTTTTGAAAGGTTGTTCGAACACATTTCCCTTGTACTGGAAACCACGAGATAAACGAGATACGTGGCAGAGTATATCAATTTGCCGACCAGTTTGAAGAACGATAATGCCACGAGATCTAGGACGAACCATTGGAGAATAGAAAAGACATCCGAGTGAATTTGAATTTGTGTAGATTCTAAACACATCACATTGCAGGAATAAGGCCGTGTATTCAAGTTCTTCTAAAACGGTGAGCCTCTTGTTTTCAAATGCTTCATCAATTCCAGAAATAATTTTAGCAACAGATTGTCTCATGAGATCATCTTTTTCGTAAGGAGATACTCGTCTCAGCTTATTTTCAATCTCTCCAAGATGCTTTTCTCCATGATTATTCCAAGTTCGAAGGAATGAACATTTTAGAACAGTTTCTACAGATTCTTTGGGAGAAGGTATTTTTGTTTTAAGACCAATCATTTCAGAAAGAGTTTCAGAAGGTCGTCCAAGACCAACTCTAAAGTAACCGGTCATTCCGGTTTGCAGACGGTTTGAGTTTCCGATACTTTCATACGTTTCAGTTATCTGGAGAGAATCTAACAGGCTTTTCTGAAGGAAAGAAATTCTGAACTCATTCAGTCGTTTATCAGGTCCTACAATGTAATACTTTGCATCAATATCAGTTGAAGATTGCTTACTCGGAGTTTTGAAACAGCAAGGAAGTGGTTTCTTGTTGAGAGGAGAAACATACGTCTTAACAAATCCAGGATACTTATATTCTCCAAATCTCTTTATGACTTGGTATTCACGAGGATTTGCTTTTTCAGAAGTTCTAACTTTCTTTCCACAAATTGGACAAGCTAGTTCTCCATCTACTTCTTCAAGCTGTTCACGAGTCAAAGGAATTTCATCTTTCATGCACCAATATTCAGGACAGATTACTAGACCATCTGGATTTTCCACAGTCAACATCTCGTTATCAGACAGATACTTGCGAGGATCATAATCGTAATTGGATAGTCTATTAAGAGCTCTGTCGCTAAGTATTACAGGCTGGTATTTCTGATTGCATTTCTTAGCATACTGGAAACCTTTTACATTTGGATTGAATGTTTGAGGATCAAATGTTTCAAGCTGTTCTTTGAAATAGCTATACTGAGATGTTCCTTTATCTACAGCTGTAGGCGTCTTCTTAATTTCTTCAACAGGAGCTTCTTCTTCTTTTACTTCTTCAGCTTGTTCTAAGAATCCAAACAGATCTCCAAATTGTTCTCTGAATGCTTGATCTATTTCTATATTTTGAGCAGGAGCAACTCCAGTATCTGCCTTGACAGTTTCTAGTCTTTTAGGGCAAATTTTATCAAGATTAGGATCTTCGAACCCTACGATATACCGAAGCAGATTAACATATTTCATCATAAGTTCAACATTCGTAACGAATGATACCTTTACATGTTTTTCTTCAATTTCAACAGTAGGATAGTTTCTGAAAGCTCTCTCTGCTAGGTTTGGATCTTCGTCTAACATATTTTGAACTTTTGCGAGTACTTGCTTAGCTGCCTCTTGAGAAATACCAAGTTCCTGAGCTACAGTTCCAGGTTTAACATCTTCGCTCTGAAGCATCTGAATAAGCTTCACATAAACTGGACTGATTCCATAATTTGTTCTATCGGTTCTCAGGAAATTGAACTTAGAAGAATTTGGACTTACTCGGTTGAAAATAGCAGAGATACAGTTGAGTCTACGAGGATCAATATCTTCAACAACACGTCCATATTTTGCATAGAATTCGCTATCAGTTATCTCCCATCTCTCGGAATCAATGTCATCTTTTTCAATAAAAGCCATAATCGCATCAAATGTCTTTAACCATTTCAGGGTCTCTCGTTTCATCTGATCAATGCTATCCTTATTATCATCATCTCTGTACATCGTCATAGAAATGTCAGTTGATGTTATAGCGATTCTATCCCAGTTTTCCTTGGAAGTTCCACGAAGAATAATGAGTGTCGGACGATTGCTTGTAGGTTTACGAGCCCACCAACGCTTCCACATATTCAAATCCAAATAAGGTGTCTTTGACTTCGTATCTTCAACATAAAACTTGTGGCGAGAGATTTCATTCTTCGATGTAAAGAATCCAATATAAGGAACTTCTCTAGAAAGTGTAAGTCCATAAAATATCTGCTCAAATCTAGTTCGTACAGCACTTCCAAAATCGGTATCTACAAATTCAGTATAGAACCGAAGTCTTGTAACAGCAACCGCTCTTGGAGGATAGACTTTATAATTCAAAAGATCATCTAGTAACTTTGCGTTTTTAGTCATAAGACCAACGTCTTCTTCACTCAGATGATCCGGTGTTTTAGCAGTTAATGTGGGAAAGTAAATAGACTGAACACTTTCTGCAGAAGCATCATATGGAATAGCAACAAATCCAGTTATAGTTTCTGGTTTGTAAAGACTAGAAAGTAGAGTAGTAACTAAAGGAATTGGATATTTAGCAGAAGGAATTTTAGAAACTAACGGTCCATCGTATTTGAAAGGGAGAACATAAGAATACTGTTCTTCTACTCCAAAAATACGAAGTTCAGTGAATTCCTGTGTAGGTTCATAAAGATCCTGCAGAGATTTAGGCTTGCTCATCCATTCAGTTTTATCATAACCAGAATACCCTACACTTGTACCGGGAATTCTATAGTTTGACTGGTATTCTTGAAAGGGTATTCTTTCAATAGGCTTTCCATCATAGGACATACGATCAAATAATTTTTCCCAACGACGAGGATCTTTTTGATAATAGTCATTCGGTAATCTTAATGAAACCAGAATGAAGAGTCGGTCGGGATGTGTGTTCATCGCGTTGGCGATCTGATGACGCACTACATCGATAGTGTCGTCCTCAAAATAACTGAAGTTAAATTTGGTTTTATTAGTAAAGTCTATAACCTCAGACTTTAACATCTTATTAATCTACTCATAAAAACGGATTTAACTTTAAGTTTTATAATGTACCTTACTACAGTTGAAATGGGTGTCTTCGGATACGAATGTGCTTGCGGTGGGAAGACGTGTAACAACGTCGGGACCCAAGAATTTGCAGATCATGTTATTATTGAAGTTCCCCTGAAGGATGGCAGTACTGTCTACCTTCAGGGTGTCTACGAGGGATATGGATCTGTGTTTGTGGGAGATGTTGAATTCTTCCTGGAGCAGTTTAATGACTATTTTGACAGCTGGCTTGATGACCGCCCAATCGGAGACCGAGAGGTGTATCTCGCTCGCCGTATTTGGACCCAAGAAGAGGATTATTGGCCGGTCAATGATGATCGCGATCTGGTTATCAAACCCGGACGGATGTACCGAACGTGTTTTGATAACACTAGAAACACGCTGACTACATATGCGACTATTTATCGTGACAAGATGGTTCTTGTTGACGGCGGAATTACTCAATCCGAAGTAAAGCGGTTGAAACACGAACTTCGTATGAAGGAACTCGCCGATCGTAAGAAGGAGCTTGAGGAGCTTGAGGCTCGTATTACTCGCCTTACAGAGGCGTGTCCGTAATCGTCATACCACAGTAATCTACTGGATTTTTTGCATAATTCACGTGTTGATAAATTCCACACTGTTGGGCATCTTGTAGAATTCTTCGAAAGTTCGCCCAGAACTCAGGAGTATGCCCAATAGTTGTTGTCATCAAATGAGCCATCTCATGAAGAATTACGAACATCACTGTATTCTCATCTACGAAAGGATAGTTGTCTCGTTTCTCACGAATACAGACAACCATCTTCTCTCCTTTATTTTCGGTATATGACGTACTGCTATCAGTTACATCATTCTCTTCCATGTTTTCAACGTTAAATCTCTCAATCATAGTTTTTACACGAGGATCGGCCATTGCAGATGTATCGCTCTTGTAACTTTCAATTAAGCGTACAAGATTGCTGTGAATCTTAGCCATCATATCAGCAGCCTGTTCTTTATCGGGCAGGTTCTGAACCGAGTACGTTCTTCCATCAATAGAACTCTTTACTTCCACATTATTTCTGGGACCTCTTGTCGTGGTATAGGCAAGAGCTCCGAGTCCAGCTAGAATGGCGACGGGCCACATTGTTAGTAACTGTTAAAAACGGATTTATGATAAATTCAAAATTATACATCAAAATTTGTATGTATTGGTCCGACCGCAACCATCTGCAGAAATGCAGTAAATCGTGGCAAAGTGCGCAATCCTGACACGATAACTGCTAGGGTGCCCGGAAAGATAACCGTGGATAACAAAACTCGCTAGGCTAGGGGTCTAGTGTATAATAAAATCACTGGGTGGTTTTCCCTACATGAGGTGTAGGTTTTTCAATTAAAATGGATTTTTTGAAATTAAATTTATTGATTAGCGGTTCGGGGTAACTCCCGTCCGTCTGGACAAACTGAGTTCGGAAGCAGTCTACTGGGTACCTAATATATTCCGTTCAGACTTGGAAGGTCATCGCCCTAGATGGCAAAATGTAAAACTCTCGGGAGGAGGGTTTGTCGTGCTGCACGTTTTTCAATTTAAGCGTCCAGGCCACGCTTGAACGGGTTAGGCTCAATCGTCGTGTTCAGGAACGGCCCGAGCTTGGACTGCGGGTTCGGGGGCTCAGAGCGAACATCCCAAGAGGCATTCCGGTTGGTCTGAGACACACCAGCAATAGCCGTGTTGGTGTGGTAACCGGCATCCAGGAAGTTCTGGCCAGCCAGGTCACCCATAGAAGACGGGTTCACAGCGGCCCAAGAAGCACCAAGCTCGCCCTTCGGAAGAAGCTCAGACGTGCTTAGCTTGGTATCCGAATACGTAGACTGGGAGGCGGGGTGCCGGCCCTGGACGGACTCAACCGGCTGCTCGTTTCCGCCACGGCTCCCAGAGGCGGTACCATACGGGCCCGAATCAGACAGAGGACCCTGGACTCCAAGAGCACCCGTCACCTGCTCGAGCCCCTCGCCAACAACTCCCTTACCAGAGGAATAGCTGGACATAAGATACGCCACAAGAACCACGCCACCAAGGACTAGAGCTAAACGAGTAGTCTGCGAAGATTTCATCCTTATGTTTATATCCAAACGTAGACAAAAAACAGATGAAAAAGCATCCTTTTACGGACCCGGTCGCCTTTTTTTCATCGCCTGAATTTCAAAATTATTTTGAGGCAAATATTCTTCGCCCGATCTTGGCGAAGGTATTTCAATATTTGTATCCATACCTTCTTGCATTCACACTACTTTGGGTCATCATGTTCCTTTGCATGATTGTTATCCTTGTTGTCCTTGTTCGGGCTCGGGTACAGTAGTTCTGTGAGTTCAGACTTTTTAAGCTTCCAAATGTTCTTGTGTCCTCGGTCATGAGCTTCCTTGCGAAGTTCTGCGATCGTCTTCTTCTGTACAGTATACTCTTGAGGAATCTCCTTCATAGTCAGAATGCGAATTAGATCAATTCGCTTCATGACGTAATAATGTTTAATGGGTAGCTTTCTCTCTCGCACGGCCTTCTTCAGGTCTACGAGAGACATTGAATGATACTCCATTTTTGCTGACATTCATAAAGGTAGTTTTAGTAAATCCGTTTTAGCATCATAAAACAATGGATACGGTCATATTCATAGTAGCAACAATAGTTGCTATAATTTCCAGTTTCTACTTGTTCGGCATAGGGCAAGTAGCCCATCTTAAAAAGAACTGGGTCCAATACCGATGCAATCCAATTTATATGCCTATGGCTGGTATGGTTGGAGATGATGTTGTTTCAAACTTCACTAAATGCACGATGAAAGGCTTTCACGATTACGCTGGATTCATCATGGATCCTCTTATGGCTGAATTCTCTATTGTGAATGATACTCTTGGCGAAGTCACATCAACTATGTCATCTATGCGTTCGATGTTCTCAGGAGTTCGTGGAGGATTCCTAGGAATTGTAGGAAGTGTATTTGGAAAGATTCAGAATGTCATGAGTCAGACTCAATATATCGTAATTCGTATGAGAACACTCATGAGTAGAGTTGTGGGTATCATGTTCTCATTCGTATACGTCTTCTACGGCGGAATGCAGTCAGGACAATCGTTAGTGAATGGACCTGTTGGTAAGACTATGTCGTTCCTCTGCTTTGATCCAGAAACTGTAGTTCAGACCTCATCTGGACCTAAACCTATAAGTCATCTTGCAATAGGAGACCGGTTACTACCAGATTTGGGAATGGTTACTTCAACTTATACTCTACTTGGCAATGATGTTGAAATGTACTCTATCAACGATGTCCTAGTGACTGGGTCTCACAAGGTTAAAC
>JACCDP011477042.1_pt1 | contig 18800 bp, 22 predicted proteins | sample 7445841 | NCBI WGS metagenome assembly JACCDP01 (sample SAMN15323441, study PRJNA562643) | freshwater metagenome | isolation source: river surface water | place: USA:Blue River Watershed | collected 2017-08-17
AAAATGAATTCCTGGAAATTTTTCCATCATATACGTATTACTAAAAAATGCATCTGGTCCATATCTTTTTGAAACACCATCAAAATATCCATGATGCTCCTGAATCTTTTGAACAATTTCATTACAAATTCTATTTCCATCGTCTAGAGTAAGTGGTTGTTGCCTATCTGGGTCTCCTGCAAGAAGTGCTCGAACTTCTGCTTCTGTTGGATAAACACTTGCTCTATATAATTGGCATATATACTCCTTATTAATAGCAGCAAGCCTTGGTTTTGCAACATCTAAATTTTGTGCCTCATGCGGCTCTAAAGCCTCCAATCTTGATTTTTCAGAAAGTCCTGAAATTTTAAACCCTGTTATAGGATAATCATTCTGGTAATAATTAGCAAGTGGAAAATAATTATTTACCACATAAGTATCACCAGGGTAATGGAATTTAATTCGACTTTCATCAGCATTTAGCCCTCTAAGACTCGCTAATCTTGTAGAACTTCCTATGTCAAGTATTTCTAGAATTTTTTCACGACATTTATTTATATAAGGATACTTTAATGCTTGATGACTAATTTCATTACGTATGCGTAAAGTTGCATCACGTGTTCGATTACCATAACCAAGTTTACCACATTCTGCAATAGTTACATAAATACAATTTTCTGGAACAGTTAGTTCAATAGGAGCATTTGTTTTTTCATCACATACATCTGCACCATGACCGTAATAAATATATGTTTTTATATCAGCCGGAAGTGAAAGTAACTTGCGTATAAATGGGTCTTGATTCTCTACTGCCATTCTTTTTTACTTTTAGTTTTTTAAATTAAAATACGAACTACATAGTAAGATATGGCAACAGCAATTTCAGGTAATGGAGGTTCAGATATTTTTTATATTCAACAATCAGGAAAAATACTGCCACTTGGACTACAATTTTCCATGTTAACCCTTAAAAATTACAAATGATACCTTCAAGTAGGTATTTTACTGATATTACGTTGTCAATAAGTACATCTCAATATGTTTCATGTAAAAGTGTCAAAGCACAAATGTTAAAATTAGAACTCTTAGCATTTTAGTTATGGTAAAATAGCCAATTTTATAAAGTATATTAAAGAATATTGAATATTTATATGTAGGACATGTATACGTGGATTTTTGTTTGTGGAATTTTAAATTCATTTTTAGATGCATGTGGTATTGGGAGCAATGATTTAGCCAATTCTTTTGGAACAACTTATGGTTCAAAAGTATTGAATGTTCGTCAAATTGTCATTTTAGCCGCTATTTGTGAATTTGCTGGTGCTATGCTATTAGGTTCTTCTGTCACTAGCACACTGGCAGGAAGTATTTCAAATGTTTCCTATTTCAAAGCACAACCTGGAGTCCTCATGTATGGTATGTTAACTGCTCTTGCTGGTTCTACTACTTGGTTATTTACTGCTAGTTATCTTGGTTTACCTGTTAGCACAACCCATAGTATTGTAGGTGGAATCATGGGATTTTCTCTTGTATATAAAGGTGTGGATGGAGTTATCTGGACAAAACCTACTACTGAATTTCCTTACACGACTGGGTTTGTTCCCATTGTTGTTTCTTGGGTTACATCCCCTTTGATTTCTGCTTTTCTGAGTTCAGGTTTATATCTCTCTTTAAAATATTTAGTTCTCAAACCCAAACGCAGCGCTGAACGCACAATCTATTTATTGCCTCCTATGGTGTTTGTCACTATTTTTATTGAAGCACTTTTTGTCTTATCAAAAGGAGCAAAATCGAGATTAGATTGGCCATTTGAACAAACAGTTTGGGTTTCTATTTGCATTGGATTAGCAGCAGGTCTTCTTTCCTTTGCAGGTGTTCCTTATCTCCAGAAAAAACTAAAAACATTCAATGAACCTTTGACAACTCGAACTGAAAGTCCATCCACTGAAATAGTTCCTATTGATATTTCTGGCGCAATTGTAAAAGGAGAGATATATGACCCTCGTATGGAATTTGTATTCAAATATTTCCAAATTTTTACTTCTATCTGCACTTCGTTTGCGCATGGAGCAAATGATGTTAGTAATGCTGTTGGTCCTCTTGCTGCTATTTATTATATCTGGAAGAATGAAAGTGTGGCTTCTAAAATAGAAGTTGAAGATTGGATTCTTGCTCTTGGTGGATTTGGTATTATTGTAGGATTGTCTACCTATGGAGTCAATATCATGCGGGTACTTGGTGAAAAAATTACGTATATTTCTTCCTCTCGTGGATTTTGTGCTGAATTATCTACTGCTCTTGTTGTTAGTTTTGCTTCTCGTTATGGCCTCCCTATTTCAACTACACAATGTATTACAGGAGCGATTATTGGAATCAGTCTTTGTGATAGAGACTGGAAACATTTAGAATGGAAACTCTACAGTAAGATTTTTACATCCTGGATTTTTACAATTTTAGTCACCATGGGAATTTCTGCAACTCTATTTGCCCAGGGTGTCTATTCTCCAAATATTTAGGGGGGTTTATAAGAAACATCAGGTTTAAATTGAACAAGTTTTGAATGAAAGTAGGCTGCTACTTTAATATCATCTTCGAGTCCAAGAGTTGTGAAAATCATAGCACAGACATTGGAATCAGGAGACTTACCAGGAAAGTAACGATGAGTATTGTCATGAATGACAACAATAGGAATATTTGATGTTCCTGCAATTTCATTTATAACAAAACTCTTTCCTGTAGCACCACCTCCTGCAATAACAAGAGGGCACATTTCTTCTCCACGTTCTACAGCAGTAAGATACTTTTGAACATAAGCCACCTTCGATTCATGGGTAGTAAGAGTAGTGGGGAACATTTTTTGTGACGTCCTCGATTGGATTGCTAGGGTCAATTTTTTGAAAATCTATATTTATCCTGTAATACAGCATCAATATAGTTTTTAAGAATTACCTATCTATCAATTACATACAACAATCAAGACTATACAAAAAGCAAAACCACACACAGTATCTTTGAAGATACAGGGTGCTTAATTTGAGTAGGCAAGACCACCCATACCGCTCATTACACGGAGAACGTTGTAGTTGGTGGCATAGACGTAGACGGTAGAAGAAGTGGTGGTACCGACGGCGTTGTTGGAGACAGTGAGGAGGAGAGTGGTGTTATCAATACGAGACAAGTTGCAAGTACCAGAAGGCTGGTGTTGCTCAGGCTGGAGAGCGAAGGAGTAGACGTTGATACCAACGGCAGGGACGTTGGTGTGGTGCTGGTAAGGCTGAACCTCGTTGAAGTAGCGACCCTCACGAACCTGGAAGCGATCGTGGCCGTTGAGCTGGAGGAGAGCAGTGATGACAGGGTTTTTACCGGCCATACCCTCAACACGAGTGACGGAGTAACCAGACTCGAGGACAGAGCGGTCCCACCAGTCAGAGAAGTTGAAGGGTTGCTGACCCTTCCAGGGGTTGATGATGGTGTCATCGCAGGAGACGAAAGAGTCACGCTGGACAACCCAAACAAGTTCCTTACAAGGGTGGTTGAAGTTCAACTTGAGCTTGTTGGAAGAAGAGGTGATGGACTCACCGCCAGTGAACTGGAGAGTCTCGATGAGGTACTCGTGGGAGACCTGGGCGAACTTACGACGCTCATCAGTGTCGAGGTAGATGTAGTCGACATAGAGGGAGGCAGCAGTCAAGTTGGCAGCAGAAACACGGTCACGGATGGTGTGGGTGTTGGTGAGCTGAGGAGTGATATCGAAGCAGAGGTTGCGGAGGTCGTTGAACTCGAGGTTGATACGAACTTCGTGGTACTGGAGAGCAATCAAAGGGAGAGCAAGACCAGGATTGCGGCAGAACCAGAACTGGAGGGGAATATACAAGGTATATTCGGGGGCGCAGTTGAGGACCTCGGCAGAAGAGTTGGGCTCACCGCCAGCGCAGTCATCGTCGCAGCCCTCACCACCCTGAACGAGTAAGTTGGTGAGTTGGGGGATGTTACCAACCATCTTGGCATAACCGGCTTGCTTACCAGGCTCCTGGGTGAGTTCATTCCAGATGTGGAGCCACTGGCCGTAGTGCTTATCGATACGCTGACCACCGATTTCGAGTTCAACGGACTTAACGAGGTTGTGACCAACCCAGTTGAGCCAGCGGAACTGAGCACCAGAACCGTCAGTGGACTGGAGAGTTACCTTAGGGAGAGTGGCCTGGAGGTAGATACGGTGGATCAAGTCACCGTTACGCTGGATAGTGCAGGTTACACGCTTGCCGAAGCCAGGGGAACCGTTGAAAGGGTTCTCAATGGACTCCATGGCGAAGTTGGTGTGACGACGGTAGACAACCTTGAAGAAGGTGATCTGGGGGTTACCAGTGAGGTAAACATCTTGGGCGCCATAAGCGACGAGTTGCATCAAGCCACCACCTGTCATTGTATATCCCTTGCCAAGAAAAAAATTTTGTCAGAGCCGGAAATGCGAAAAAAAGAAACTTTTTTTTCGAGACTCGGTAAGGTCTTTTATAGTGTCTAAACGCACCTATTTTTACAGGGTCTAAACATAAAAGTGTCAACAAAGTAGCAAAATGTCAGTAGAGGATGCTTTTTTTAAGATACGTCCCACAAAACGAAGCAATCCTGAAGCCAGAACAACCCTTGATGCTTTACATCAAGCACAAATGAGTGCAATTCAAACTCGAGTGAAACAAAAAGATGAATTAATTGAACAACGCAATGAATTAAGTACTCAACTTGAAACTATAACAGATGATATTGTGTATGAAAAACTTGAACAGCAACTGAAGGATTTGAATCAAGAAATTGAGAAACGTGAAGAAAACGCTGAAATCTATGATTATTTTTTAGAAACGGGTGAGATACTCTACAAATATTATGATATTCAAGAAAAAATTGCACATGGAGCAGAAGGTTCAAAGAAAGTTGTCACTAAGAAAGCAAATCCAGGAGATATTTTATCTGCTTTGCAACAGGCTGCAGAATCTGAAGGTGATGTTTTACAAGTTGAAAGTCAAGAAACATTAAGGCGCGATAAATTACTAGAATCTTATATTCAAAAGATAGATCCAGAATTTTCTCGTCAAGCAGTCGATGCGCTTAATGATCCTTATGGAGAATGCCCTTATTGTTCAATTGAAATGATTTTTAGTGCAAATGAGGCTTTATTCACATGTACAAAGTGTGGATATCAAGATTTTATTCTTATTGATTCTGATAAGCCTAGTTATAAAGACCCTCCTCGTGAAGTGAGTTATTATGCTTACAAACGTATTAATCATTTTAATGAATGGATTGCGCAATTCCAAGCCAAAGAAAGTACTGAAATTCCAAATGATGTGTATGAATCTATTTTGGCAGAATTGAAGAAAGAAAGAATAAATGATACACGTATGTTAAAGGCCGGTAAAATACGAGAAATTTTGAAGAAGTTGAAATTCAATAAATATTATGAACATGTTCCTCATATCCTGAATCGTCTCAATGGCCAGAATGCTCCTGTCATGTCACGTGAAGTTGAGGAGAAATTGCGTTATATGTTCAAAGAAATTCAACCGAGTTTCCAGAAACATTGTCCAGAGGGGCGAAGCAATTTCTTAAGTTATTCCTATGTTTTGTACAAGTTCTGCGAACTTTTAGAGTTGGATGAATACTTACCCTCTTTTCCTTTGTTAAAAAATCGTGATAAACTCTATGTTCAAGATAAAATTTGGCAAAAAATTTGTGCTGATTTAAAATGGGAATTTATTAAAAGTATTTAACGACGATTGCATAAATAATAAATAAATTCAATCCACATGGTTAGTAAACTTATAAAATGAATACATTCAAGAATAAAATACCACGTCATACATATTTATTGAATGTAGATCCATCCAATTTTCTACGAAAGGTTAAAGGTTTTTCACTATATAAATTTGATGAAACAACAAAGTCTTGATTTGTTCTTTCAAAAAGAAGTAGTTAGAAATCCAAAAAAATCTATGGATTCCGAGCGATCCGCAAAAGAGATTTTAGAACCTCTCTTTGTTCGTGCTATCCCTGAACATCAAAAATACAAAGCACAATTGGAAGAGGAATATTCTTTAATTGATAAAAATCAATTTGCACCTGTCTTTATTCAAGTCTGTACTATTTTGGAACTTATTCGTACAATTTCAGAAGAATCTGGAAATCCAATCCCCCATATTATTCGTGGTTCTGCTGGAAGCAGTTTAGTCTGTTTCCTTTTAGGAATTACACAAATTGATCCTATTCTTCACAATATCAAACTTGCGAGATTTATGAATACGAATCGCACAGATATGCCTGATATTGATATTGATGTTCCATATAATCGTCGAGAAGAGATTTATGGAAGAATTGCGAGTACATGGCCAGGGATGGTGGCACGAATTAGCAATTATTGTACATGGAGAAATAAAACAGCAATGCGTGAAACCATAAAAACTATGCTAAGAGAAGCAGGTGAAACTATCCCTCAAGAACTGAATCGAAAACACTACAATGCAGAGAAAATTATAGGAGATAAAGAAAAAGTTGCGCTCGCCAAACAAACAGCGGAAGGAATGGTGGGAAAATTAAAACATTATAGTAAACATTGCGCTGGAATTGTTATCTTTGAGCAAGAAGATGAAGTTCCTGAAGAATATATTTTACAACGATTGAAAGCGAACGGAAAACCGCTTGTTCAAATAAAATTAAATAAAGATGATACTGAGAAAAAAGGATTCATTAAGATTGATTTATTAAGTAATCGTGGACTTGCACAACTTGCTCAAATCTGTCCTGAACGACCTTTTACTGCCTATCCTTCTCGTGATGCGGCTACAGAACGAATCTTTGAAAAAGGATGGAATCTTGGAATTACATTTGGTGAATCTCGTGGGATGAGAAAATTGTTTATGGAAATGAAACCACGCAACGTTCATGATATTGCAGTTGCACTAGCGTTAATTCGTCCAGCGGCTGCAGCAGAGGGAAGAAAGCAAGAATTTCTAGATAAATGGAAACTTGGAAAACGAGAGAATCCTCTAGAAAGACCAATTATTTATGATGATGATGCTATTAGTAAAATTCAGATGGCCCTCCATTGCTCACCTGCTGAAGCAGATACTTGGAGAAAAGCCTTTGCAAAAGGAAATGCCAAAGCCCGTGTTGAATTTCGTCAAAAGATGGCTTCTCTAGGACATTCACAAAGTATTATCAATAGTATAGTGGATGACCTAAATCAACTTATTTACTATAGTTTCTGTAAATCTCATGCTGTTTCCTATGCACAACTTGTATGGGCACTCGCATACTGGAAAGCACATCGTCCACATGAGTTCTGGGCAGCGGCTTTGAATCATTGTCATAGTGAATATAGAAAATGGGTCCATTATCGTGAAGCCCGTTGTTCAGGACTTTTACTCAGTTTGTCTTCTCCTCCTTACAAAATTGGCACACGTGGAGGAAACCCTAGTCTGATTTCTTCCGCAGGTGAACAAACATTTCTCTTTCCTCTTCCACCTATCAAAGAATTTCGTCAGTATGGTTACTGGACATCTGAAGAATTTCTTCCAGGCTGTGGTGTTTTCCAAGACCCCCAAACAAGATTAGATGGTCGTAAAGGATTCTTCTTCCGTGGACTTATCGCATCTTGTCGAGCGATAACACGTGATTGGGGAGCATGTACATTAATCTGTTTGGGAGTTGATAATCGTAAATATATAGATTTAGTGATTCCTGGAAATCATAGAACAGATTTGTTCAGATGGGCTATTTTAGAAGGGGTTGGCCTTTTAACAAAGCAAGATACATATGAAGTACTAAAGATTCACGGTATTTCAATTACAAAATTAATACAATCCGGTTCCAGTCATCTCAAATAAGTCACGATTCACTATTCTAGGATACACATATCGTATATATCTTCATCTTCCTCCGTAGGAACATGAGAGGTTGCTAACTGAACCATGGTTCCAGGAGAAGTTGCTCCAAATCCCTCAATGCGCGGTAAAACTAAAATCATTAGAAGTAAAACGGTAAATGCAGTCAATAATACGCAGGTAGATTTCTTCATTCTATATAGAATGAGTAAAATAAAACTCCGTCTTTTTTTAAAAGGTGGATTGGAAAAAGCAATTGAAATCAGCGAACTCAAACCTACGTCCTATATTTTTGAAGAAGCCAGTAAACTTGCTGGAAGAAAGATTGAATATTTGGAAACCGAAAATGGAAAAGAAATTCCTTCGAAAGGTGTTATGATTAAAAATGTTCCTTTACGAAATGGTGTTTCTGTTCATGAAGATGCAGATGAAGTCCCTCAAATTGATCCTCGTGCAAAATACAAAGATCCTTATTTGAGCAGTGAGGTTTGGATTGGACGAGTTAAACGTGAGGATGTTTTTCATGTGAAAGTCTGGTTCTTAGGACGCAGGCAATATATAACATTTATGGTCTATAAAGATGCTACAGTGGATGAATTCAAATCCATTTTAGGACAACTCAAACGAGCAAATAGAATGTGGGATAATTATGTATACGAATACACATTTGAATATGAAAGAGAGGAGTGGGGGTCCAGAATGATCACAGGACACTGGTTGGGATGGGAAGGAAATATAGAACGAAATGCTCGCCGCTATGTGGGTTCAAAAACATTGAAAGAATCCAATGTTGTAGATGAACAAGATTTTTATGAACGCGGACTTCCTAAAACACGTGAGCAAGAAGATAGAGAATATGAGGAGGCTACACGTAGAAGAAGAGAGAATATAAAAAGAGAAAAAGAAGAACGAGCGAAACGAGGGGAAGATACAGAAGGAGATAAGTTCTGGAATGAATTTTGGAGAAAGAGAGGATATGGTACTGGAATCCCAAGTTCTTCCTCTGTTCCTAAACCAAAATCTTGTGAAGCAACGTTACAAGAGTTTAATATTAAATCAAGAAAGGACTTTTTAGTTTGGGCTGTAACGAATCATCCTGATAAATTTCCAGATGCATCTGAGGAAGAAGCAAAGGTCATTACTGAACGATTTCAAATTGTGAGTAATTGTGTGGATACTGTTTATGCGCGGAAAGGAGGAAACAAAAACAGAAAAACAAGAAAACTAAAACAAAAAAGAAAGCAGAAATAGAATGAGTTCTGAAATTAAATTGTTTGTTACATTTCAAGATGGAACATATCAAACAGTTTCCATTGGTGCTTTAAAACCGATTGGTGCTTTATTTGAAAAATTAAATGAAATAAAAGGTAGCCCAGTTCATTCTCTTTATAAAAATGGAGTCCAGATTCCAAAGAGTAAAGAAATGATAAAATATATTCCTCTCAAAAATGGGGATAAATTAACTGAAGGTGGTCCAAGTGGAAAACCTGTCAATTATAAAAATGTCCCTATGCATTCCTATCAAAATTCTATTCTACGGGAAAAGGTTACAAAAGGAACTGTTCCAAAAGAAAGTGTTATGGAGATAAGAATTTATACAGACTCACTCTATCCTACTGATGTTATGGTGATGAAGACTGCTACATTAGATGATCTGAAAGTTACGATTTCTGAAATTATTCAACGCCCTGTACAAGAACTCTCAACAAATCCACGACTAAAAACCTTTCTAGGTTGGTCAGATGATATTGAAAATGAAGGTCGTATTTATAATGGAAAACAGAAACTTGTTGATTTAGGAGTTGTCGATGGTAGTATTTTGGGCGAAATTCCGTTACCCAGAACAAAGCAGGAAATTCAAAGGGAAAAGGAAGAAATGGATCGAAAAGCGAAAGAATTCCAAGAAGCAGCGCGCCGATTTGCAGAGGCGCGTAAAAAGGCAGAGGAAGAAGCAAGAAGGCAATGGGAATTTGAAGAAATGATGCGAAAAATAAGAGAGGCTGAACGTGCAGCAGAAGCGGAAAAAAAGGCAAAAGAACAAAGAAATGTTCCCCCTCCTCCTCGGCCTGTGAATATTTCTCCTGATGAACAATGCAAGGCATTACTCCGTAAAAATAAAATACTCACAAAAAAAGAATTTTTGAAATGGGCTATTAAAAATCACCCTGATAAAGTTGGACCGAATGAAAAAAATTCTGCTACTAAGAAATTCCAAGAAGTAAGTAATTGCGCAGACAGAATGAAAATTTTGTATGGTACAGAAGATTGGGAGATTCCTGCACATGGTGGTAAAAAGAAATCCAAAACTCGTAAGGCAAAACGCGGGCCTAAAAATTGAAACCGTCCACCCCACCTAAGGAATCACCCAAACACACGCACAATGAACTTGTTTATCCTCCACAAAAACGCAATGGAATCTGCTAGGGCTCATGGTGATAAGCATGTTATTAAGATGTTACTAGAAGCATGCCAGATGTTGTACACTGCACATTGGACTACCGCTCATCCTACACTCCTTGAGTGTAAGTCGGCTGTTGCACTTTCAAAGTTTCAAAAGACACTTCCTTTGCCTTCTTATCTTGAAGAAGCGCCAAAGCGTAAAAATGGAGAAAAAGGATTTCGTCCTGTTCACGTTCATCATCCTTGTACACAGTGGGTTCGTGCATCTCTCCAAAATTATCTTTATACATGCCAACTCGCTATGGCACTCGCAGATGAATATGAATATCGTTGGTCTGGAAAGGGGGCTCATGAATGTAAAAAGCACGCACGTTGGTTGTATGAAAATCCTCCTGATATTGCCCAAAAGGGTCTAGACCAATTTGCGATTGCTATGGACGATGAATACAGAATTAGTTCAGACCCTATTGTCTGCTACCGCCACTATTACAAAACCAGCAAGAAAGAACGTGGATTGATGACATATACAAAGCGTACAATCCCTTTCTTTCTTGTATAATATCATGTCATGTCATAAAATAACATCACATTGATTATAATTATTAAATTATATCACTTTTTATTGTCCCATTGCCCTTAAGCATGCATAGGGTTGTCCTGTAGCGGCTTTTTAAGCACGCATAGGGTTGACCCGTTGCGCTTAAGCACGCATAGGGAAGCCGACGAGGTTGGCGCCGATACCGAAGCCAGCACCCTGACGAGCCGTAATACCGATACTAGGGCTTACAACATCGAGGATGGCGAAGACCGCAGCAGCGACTACACCGAGGGTAACGATGTCCTGGAAGGGGAGAGACTTGGTAGGAACAAAGATAGCAGCGACGGCTACAAAGAGACCCTCGACTAAATACTTGATAAGACGATTAACGATTTCAGTTGTGGCGTCCATAATTCTATATTTCTTCGCAAGATTTTTTTTGGAACGCAGAATTGTTTCTATTTAAACAAGTTCCACAATTCATGGCAGAATGCCAAAGCCGGACCGCGAAGAATTCCTTGAGGATGATCCTGAGATTTCTGGACAAAAGTTCTGTCTCTTAAGTTTTTTGAGCCCTGAGAAGGTTCTTGCCGATAAGAATGTTTTTCTTTTCCACAAGTTCATTCAGCAGTATGAATGGTCCCTTCGTCTTCGCAACCTTGAAGCATACATGGCCAAGACCATTCAAGGCATCAATGGTAAGTTAGATGAGCAAGCCGCGGAATTTGAAAAACGCGATTTGAGTGGAGTGGCTGACCTTTGTCGGGCTTCTCGCATCCGAATTGATACCCACATGGATAGTTTACAGACGTTTGTAAAAGAGAATGAGAATAACATCAAGGAGTCAACCCTTAAGGAAAATTTTGATGATTTCTTATTCAAGAATCGTGAAAAGTTAGAAGAAGAATTCTTTACAAAGAATAAATTCCAAACAACTGTTCGTGGATTGAAGGTTCGAGGTGTCTTTGGTTCACAGGGAGAGGCTGAACTTCGCTCGAAGAAACTTCAGCGTTCTGACCCTCTTCACAATATCTACATTGGAGAGATTGGTAAGTGGCTTCCTTGGGACCCTACTCCTGTTGATGTACCCAACCAGGAGTATGCTGAAGACCAGTTGAATACACTCATGAAGAAGTACAAGGAGAATGAAGAGGCTCGTGAAATGTTCATGCGTGAAAATCGTAACAAAGGTGGTCAGCGCTCGGGTGCACCCATTAGTATCTCTCGTGAAGAGGGTAGTGGTGTAAACGAAATGTTTAATGGACCTGCTGATTTAGCCATTCAACGCAAGACTGAGAAGAAAGATGAGTAGATAAAAATACATTAGAGAGTGATAATCATTTCAAAATGTATTTATTTATTTCTTTTCAGGAACACAATTGATTTGACCATTTACAGTCTCCATCTTTGTTCCTGCAGGACAGGCCATACCGTTCGATTGGAATCCCTCAGCAAAATAGTTATTGGTGTAGGGAGGATTGATATTGCGGCACACATTATCTTGGCAAAACTGTCCTTCCTCACACTTTACACCATAGCAGTTTACATCACGGAAGCCATCATAGTATTGAGGGAATACAGCCTTCAAGATATATAAAAGTGTTACTACACCAACAAAAACAACAACTAAACCAACAAGTCCATAACGTTTAGTACGAGCCATTTCTAAACAGGCATGAGAGATTCTATAAGTTCTCTTTTTGTGTGCATTTTCCTTCTTTACAAAAAGCATTTGAACCGCACTGACCTACCAAATCAGGAAGGCAATCATCTCCAATACCCTTTTCAAAAAAGATACTCACTTCTCCTTTGTAAAAGATATAACTGTATAGAAATATCACTGTAAGTATAAGCACTACAGCAAGAATAGCATACAAAATATGTAATGTGTTCATATCTAGTGCTCAAGAAACAATTTTTAAGGAAGAACCGGGAGAGATGTAGGTGGCAAATAAGGCATAGCCTCACTGCGGCAGAAACCATTCATGCAGCGGAGAGGGAAATTACAAGGAGGGAGGTCTACTCCGCAGCGGCTACCTGCTACAGAACTATTCTGGAATCCTTCAAGCAATGCGGAAATACGATAATATCGGTCAGCCACCAATAAAAGTATGGCAAATGTGGCTATTGTTAAAAGTGCAATGACAGAGTTTCCACTCATCTCTTACATCTTGCGAACTTGTATTTGTGGACCCTTGAGTCTTCTCGCATCATTCGGATTGTATTGGTTATAATCCTCTTCATCCTTATCACGGAAGTGAGCAGCAGAATGTGCCCAGAACTCGGGAGCACCGATTCGGAAGTCAGGGTGAATTTCTGCTTTGTAGTAAAATATACAGTCTTCTAATTTACTGCTTTGGCTTGTATTGTCAATCACTAAACATTCGTAGTTTTGAGTGCACTGGTCCATAATTTGACAGAAAAACTCAAAAGAAGGGAAGGCAGAACCATAGTTATCAAAAATGCGCTTACGATTTGACAAATAGGGTTCTCGTAAAATAAATACAAAGTCAACGTTTGTTCGTAGTGCCGGTTGAATACCCAGCGGGTACTGCATAGTGATTAAAAAGAAACACTTTAACCAACGACCGTTCATGAATAAATAACGAATATTCTTATCGTGTGTCCAACTATCATCATACATACAATCATCCAAAATCATAAATGAGCGAGGATCAATTCTCGAACGTTGCCCATTTTGCTGCTCTCTCATGATTTTTGCCATCACAAGTTTCTGACGTTTTACAAAGTTTGCTAAGATAACAGGACTATACTCACCGTGAATGAATAAAGGAGGAATCATTTTACCATAGGCACCGTTGGATTCTTCTGTACCTGAAATAACCGTTCCTAAAGGCATATCCTGGTGGTGAAACAATAAATCACGCACAAGCGTTGATTTACCTGTTCTTCGTCTTCCGATAAAAACGCAAACTGCATCCTGAGGAATCCGTTTCATATCAAAACGCTTTAGACTTACACTTACTGAGTCACTGACTGGCATTTCTGGTTCTTTTTAGAAAATTAATTGTGCGCTTTTATACGAATATAGGTTTGTAAAAATAGAAAAGATGACAGAAACGTATGAGAATGAACTCCGGGGGATTCAATTACCTCCTCCAAGATTTTATAATGCTCCACTTTCGTCACAATTACAATCTGTAAAAGGGTACAAGCATCTTCAAACATTCTTTCCGACTTTAACAAAACTCTTTCGTTTGAATAAATTTAGCGCAGAGAATGTTTGGTTTGATACCAAATGGAGAATTCATGGAATTGATTGTTCTGGAACATCTGGACATTGTGTTGTTCTTCTTGAAAAAAATGTGATGGATTGTTCATCTCAAGAATTTAAAACAGTGCCTGCTTATCTTAAAGTTTCTCATCTTCTTGATCCCGTTCGCTGGATTCAAGGAAAATACAGTCTTCCAAAAGAATCAGGTCTTCCCTGGCATTCAAGCACCTGGACAAATGCTTGGCATAAACTCCAAGACCCATGGAATCAAGCGTATGTAGAAACACTCGCCAGTTATGCACTAGGAAAATTGCGTGAAGAAGATATAAGTCCCCACTTCAATCATTTTTATGGTGCATTTTGTGCAAGAGCAGATGCTTATAGATATAATATGAATGATGAATTTGCAAGTTTTAGAAACAACAGATGGTTTTGGAAAGCCAAACAAAACAAATTGTACAAAATTATTGTTTTGAATGGCGATAATCCATCTGAACCAGTTGATGAAGAAATATTAGAAGAATTTTTGAATCCACCTGATTTTGAAGATGACTCTGAAGAGGAACGCTCACAACTCACTGAAATTGATATGGATGCTTGTGAATTAGATGAATTAAAAAGTTTAGAGAGTGCATCCCTCAAAACTGAATCAGAAGATGAGGAAAGTGATGAAGAAGAAGATTCAGAAATGGATGATGACCAGTATATTGTTTATGCTGAGATTGAAAATTTTCCAGTTATGTTACTTTTAACTGAAAAAAATACTGATACAATGGATTCTCTTCTTTCAGGAAAATATAGTAAATGTGTACCCAACACTCCTGAATGGGAACAACAATGGTCTGCATGGATTTTTCAAGTAATTTCAGCATGCGCAGTCATGCAGAAATTCTTTGGGATGACACATAATGACCTTCACACAAATAATATAGTATGGGAAGAAACTGATATTGAATATTTATACTATAAAAGTACAAATGGTCGAATGTATAAAGTACCAACATTTGGAAAACTTTTCAAAATAATTGATTTTGGAAGAGCGATATTCAAAATTAATGGTACTTTATTTGTAAGTGATGATTTCCGAAAAGGAAATGACGCTGAAGGTCAATACGCATTTCCTCCTTTAGTTCCTAAACCTACAGAAGTTGTAGCACCAAATCCTTCCTTTGATTTATGTCGGTTGGCTGTAAGTTTATTTGAGGCTCTTTTTCCTGTAAAACCAAAAGAAAAGAAGAGCAGAAAAATATTATCCGAGGAAGAAGGATTAATTGTACGTGAAACAGAAAATGAATTGTATAATATTTTATGGACTTGGATGATTGACGATGAAGATTGTAATGTTCTTATGGAACCTGATGGTTCAGAAAGATTCCCTGATTTTGATTTATATAAACATATTGCAGCAAAGTGCCATAAAGCAAAACCATCTGAACAATTTGAAAAACCGGCATTTTCTAAATTTCAAACAAAGAAAATTCCTGCGAATGCAAAGGTGTATTCCTTATTTTGTTGATTTTCTTTTGCCTTTGCCTTTGCTTTTGCTTTTGCTTTTGCTTTTGCTTCTTCTGCTTTTGCTTTTGTGTTTACCTCCTGCTATACGATATAAGACATCCATACAATTGCTTACCTCTTGGAAAACCTCCTTATTTCCTCCTTTATCTGGATGATTGATAAGAATCCATCTTCTAAATCTTTGTCGAACTGCTTGAGGAGAATTATCACCACCTCTTATCATTAAACCGATATTAAATAAGACAAGTTGACATCTTGCTGAATTTGCTGCTGCTAATTGACGTTCTCTCTCTGCTTGTTGTTCTTCAAATCTTGTTTGTTCTGCTTCCTCCGCTGCTTCTCTTTCTCTTCGCATGCGTTCTACCTCTTCTCTTTCTCTTCGCAAGCGGTCTGCCTCTTCTCTTTGTCTTCGCATGCGTTCTACCTCTTCTCTTTCTCTTCGCAAGCGGTCTGCCTCCTCTCTTTCTCTTCGCATGCGTTCTACCTCTTCTCTTTCTCTTCGCAAGCGGTCTGCCTCTTCTCTTTGTCTTCGCATGCGTTCTACCTCTTCTCTTTGTCTTTGCAAACCGTCTGCTCTATATGCTTCTTCTCTTATTCCTCTCTGACGCTCAGCCTGTCTTTCTCTTTCTAAACGTTCTGCTTGTAATCTTTCTTCTTCTTGTTGTTTTCTATATACATCAACAGGATCTGGTACAGGTGCAAACATATTTTGGCCTTCCCAGCCTCTTCTCATTTCTGCAAAAAAGGTCTGATTGCGAAGACGTTTTGCTTCTGCTTCTTGCTGTGCAACTCTATTTCGCATAAGTTTATCTTCTGCTTCTATTTCTTCAGGTGTCATTGAAGCCCTTCGTCTTCTTCTTGTACTCACATTCGGAACAGTATTTCTTTCATTATTGCTATTATTATTTACATTTTGTCCTAAAGCACGACGTACACGTCGGCATCGTCTTGTAAAGCATCTTCCTAGTGAATTTTTTACTTTTTGAAGGATACTTCTATCGTTACCTTCCATTCTATTTATTTTAAGAGATTTGTTCTTCTAAAATAAATAGTTTAAAACATTCCATGCTTTTAAAACTTGGGAATACCTGTCTGAATTTCAAAATCAGAAACAGCAGAACTCACTGAGGATGAAACAGAAGGAATAGATGAAACCGCATTGGAAACTCCTTCAAGTAAGGAAGAGGTTGTATCTGGCATAATTTGAAGTAACATCATAACAAGTACAGCACCAATAATAAAATCACGAATGATTGTTTTCAATTTGGGTTTTTGCTTTTCCATTACATACACGCTTGAGGCGCCAAGGGCAGAAATTACTGCACCTCCAAATAACATACCCATTAACATTCCGTTTGAGGTTGACGCTTCAGACATTCTGGCGCATTAGGTGAAAAATTTTTTAGGTTTAAAACGCTCATAGAGTGTCAAAATCACTTATTTCTTCAGGAGGATTGGAGTCATCAACAAATTCAATGTGCTCTTCATCTTCCATTATGGTTGGTCTGAATGTGTGTTTATTAGGATCCGAGGCATCAAATACTGTATCAACATTTGAAAAGCGTACACTAGGTTCAGTATCCACAACTATGGTTGGAGAAACAGGCTCAACAATAGGTTCTACCGGAGGTTTTTCTTCTACAGATGCGGGGGCTTCTGTAGATGCTGGAGGGGAGGAAACAATACTAGATTCCATCTTCTCCTCAACCTTTTCCTCAACCTGCTCCTCAACCTTCTCCTCAACCTTCTCCTCAACCTTCTCCTCAACCTTCTCCTCAACTTTCTCTTCGACCTTCTCCTCTCCCTCTACTTCGTTTGTGCTAGCAGGAGTCTCTTCAGTTGCCTCTTCATCATCAGCATCTGTTTGAAGATATTCGCGTAAGATACTCTTCACCGGAAGCATATTGCGAATTGTTTGTAAAACTCCATCATGAAGTAAACTTTCAACTTGATTGAGATTCTTTTGCTTTTCAATCGAAGGAATATTAGGTTTTAGTAAGAAAGCATTGGACCATAAGAGACGAGCACAATCACAAAGTGTTCTATGCAGAAAGTGGTCAACCTTCGGAACAGTAATTTGAAGTTTCTTTTGTTTACTAGTTAAACGAATAGCAGAAAGAACCTTGGTGTGAGCAATAAACACAGCAGTTAATAATTCTTCCAAGTAATCACAGTTCGTCAAATCCACAATTTTTTCAGTTTCACGCTTTACTTTATCAATGTTCCAATCAGGAATTTCTTTTAATAAATCCTGAAATGCCCAAACAGGACCCTTTGAATCCTTTGTATCTTTTACGCCCTCAAACATCTGAAGAAAGTATTGTTTCAAAGCAGGAATAATAAAACCACAAAGTTGTTTTGTATATTCACCTTTTGCTTCAGCATATACGCTAATGTTTTCACTGGATGAGTCCATATTTCTTCCGTAGTTGTTAGAAGTTCTTAGTTTCCGCAATCCGCATTGTACAAAAATTTTGTAATTTGAATCCAAGGAGAAGAACCACTTCCTATTCCACGTATGCACTCCTGAAGTTCTGGATTTTCAATTCCATACACTTCAATACATTTTCGTAAAATCGCATAGGGATCAGAACCTTTTTTTCTCAAAATATAAATATCTTTCCAAGAGGGAATTTTCTCAAATTTCTCTTCAATCTGCAATCCACATCGTTTTGCTATTTCTATATTTCGTTTCTGTCGGAATGAACTATTTGATGACATTGAAATAATCTGACATCTTGATAAAATAGGTGGTGAGAGTTTCCAAGGTTCACGCACTTCCAAAATACAGGTTACATTTTCAGAAGATGTTTCCAGAATTCGTCGTAAAAAAGCCTGTGCCTCTTGCGTTAAATCATCTGCTCCTTCTAGCCAAACAAATAAGACTTCTTTGGAACGAACTTGTTGATGAAGAATTTCTCGTCCCTCTCGCAAAGAACGGTCCATGCGGGTATTCCATCGAAAAACTCTTGCACCTTTTTTTTGTGCTTGTAATTGAATCCATTGACTTTTTCCTGTACCTGCTTCTCCTGTTACTAATAGTGTTGCTTTCGTATTTGTTATTTTTATAGGAAATGACATTGCCTATGAAAATATGTTTCAACGGTTTAGACTGGCTTTTACATACCCTTTAACATTTCTTGTAACAATGCTTCATCATGTTCTGCATTCTTATGTAAACTTTGTTGAAGAGGATTACGTTCTACAGCAGCGACCACATCAGCAGTGTTTCGCTGCATGGAAATATCCAATTTGAGAG
>JACCDP010381671.1_pt1 | contig 18798 bp, 15 predicted proteins | sample 7445841 | NCBI WGS metagenome assembly JACCDP01 (sample SAMN15323441, study PRJNA562643) | freshwater metagenome | isolation source: river surface water | place: USA:Blue River Watershed | collected 2017-08-17
TCCAAGAATTAAAACGAGATAGCTCTGATCTTGCATATAATCTTAGGCATCATCAAATGGCATTGGTTGCCGATAGCGTGTTGACCAGGTGGTCGAAAAGAGAAATAGAATTAGATCCAGACTCGTTAAAAATTTATACCAGCAGATCCTTGATCTTTACTTTTTTTGCCAGTAGTACAACAGAAATAGAAGCGCTTAAAGGGGCAGGTAAGCTTTACCTTATTGAGAACCCTGAGTTGTTATCAAATATTTTAAAACATTATAATAGATATGCTGATTTTAAAATCACAACAGATCTTTGTATGCGAATGTCGCAACAAATTATTACCCTTTATGAAGATAAAGCAACATTAAAAACCAATATCGTCAATGTTCAAGATCAATCCAGGGTATATGAGTTTGATCCTAAAGAGCTCGAAATATATCTAAGAGGGAATAAGAAATTTGAGAATTTATTACAGGAAAAAAGAGTTTGTGATGCGTTTGTAATTGGTCAAGCGAAGGCCGCTATAAAGAGTTTAACCAGGATCACTACTGCTTTGGTTGAGCAGCATTAGAATTTTAAAGTGTATTGACTCCTTTACTTTCCCTCTCTTCGATTATCTTATAATATGGATAAGTCAAATGAGAAGATTTCAGGGAACCCCAAAAAACTATGCCCCTTTCTTTGCACCCTAAATAGAAAACCCTTGTAAGTATTTAATTTACAAGGGCTATTCATTCAATATCTGTTTTCAGCATTTTTTTCATACTAAAAACGTATTAATAAATAATAAGGACTACTTGAGTAATTCAAGGATATTTCTTGTATCATACGTATTCCATTCTTCAACAATCTTACCGTCCTTGAATGCATCTACTGAATTCATAATGACTTTTACTGTCTTATCGCCTTTCGTGAACTCAGCATACTGATAAGAGATAACATAATTGGTAACTCCAGTTGGGGACGCCTTTTTATTTACAAGTTCCCAGATTGGCGCCACACTTGTGATCTTGAAATCGATGCCATTGGTTTTAAATGAAGATACCAACGCTATATTTTCATCCAAATTTGTTGTATCCAAATTATCATGAAAAATTGCATCAGCTGCATACAGCGACCTGTATGTATTTGTATCCAGTGTCTCCATGGCTTTTACTGCTTTTAACACAGTGGCAGTGTTTTCAGTACTGTCAAGATTATATCCAGTGGCATTTGCAGGGAAATCACCACTTTCTGAATCAACAGTTTTGGTTTGACATGCGTACAGTAAAGTAGCAATAGCTAAACAATAAAGAATTTTTTTCATAATACTTTTTTTAATGATTGAATATCTTTAAAACTAGTCAATTTATTTTTTTTAACCATTTTCTGTCGGTTCAATTAATATAATGTCAAATTTGAGCTGAATGAAAACTTTTTAAAATAATTAATAATATATACTTATAACAGGTTTTTAGAATTTACTCTTACTGGATATAATTTAATTTTTACATTTATGTAAATCAAAATAATCAAAAATGAAAAAACTATTCTTGCCTTTATTACTTGGGATAATTTTTTTCACTTCTTGTGAACCCAAAAATGAAAAAGAAGCAATATTTAATGTAGACGCAGCAAAAAAGGAATTACAAGCTTATAACGATGAGTTTGCTGCTACAATCACAAAAAAAGATTCTGTTGGTTTTGGTAATCTTTACGCTGCCGATGCTGTTCGCATGTATCCCAATCGAAATGAACTAGTAGGAAGATCTGAAATAGTGAGCGATTTTAACTTTGCTGTTAATAATGGTATTGGTGCGGGAAAACTGACTACAAAAGATGTGATGGGCAATGATGATCTAATTGTAGAAGTGGGTATTTATGAATTATTTGGAAACGATGGAGCCCAATTAGATAAAGGCAAGTTTATTTCATTATTTAAACGGGTAGATGGTAAACTTGTTTCAATCAGAGATATCTGGAATTCAGATTCACCAGCAGTTCCAATGGCTAAATAAATCTATTGCTCGAAATTTATTTGTATTTACAACTATCCATAATCGTTCTTAATATAAAAATCCACCCTAGTGAGGTGGATTTTTATATTACTTGAAATCGATCGATTTAATTGTTTATCCCTTTACTTACTCTCTATCCGCACTTATCTTATAACACGAATAAGACGAACAAGGAGATTTCCTAAACCCCTAATTGTTCTATTGTCCGCTTTGCATCCGCTAACCGTGCCCGCTTATTGTTTTCAATGAGTTTGTTTACTGCCCAATGTTCAAGTTTGTGATGAAATGGAATAATGATCGCTGCCAACCCAACCAAACTTAACAACATCAATAATGGCGAATGGTGTGTTATTTTTTCTAAAACAGGGTGAATCAATAGATTTAAAAATTCAAAAACGATTAATAGAGATGCAACACTCAAAAACTTAATAACATTTGTATTTGTAATATGCCTTCTGCTAAATAAAATAAATACCATAAAAAAAGAAACAATACCTAATGCAATAAATGTATACTCTAGGTTTTCTTTGCGTGCTTCCTCCGCTTTTTCTTCCTCCATTTTTGTTTCTGCTATTCGTGCTTCTTCTTCGACAGCCATTAATTGTGCCTGCTGAAGGGTTCTTACGTTGAATAAGCTATCTGTTGCTGCTCGATGAATTTCTGAATATTTAAATGCACTATCAATATTGTTGTCTTTATAAATATTTAATAGCAATTTTGCTGGTTCAACATTTAAAGTGTAGAAAGCAGTATTGGTTACACTTGTGATCGCTTTAGTCGCATATACTTTTGCTGAATCCTTTTGATTGGCAGTATAGTAGAATTGAGCTATCGCATTGTAAGCAGTGCTCGCAAATTTTGGAGAACCAATCCTTTTTGCCTCATCCAAGGCCAAATTCCAATAATTTAAAGCAAGACTGGAATTTTTCATTGCAGCATGAATGCTCCCAAATTGTAGGTAAGTAGAGGTTAGCCAGTAGGAAATACCTGATTTTACAGCAAGTTCATAAGCTTTCTGAGTATAAATCAAAGCGGAATCAATTTTTCCCATTGCCAGATATATTGTACCCATATCATTAACAGCACATACATATATAATATCAGTATCATACCTTGACCCAGCCTCAATCGCATCTTTGTTGTAGGAGACAGCTTTTTCAAAATCCCCCATTGTCAAGTAGGTTAATGCTAGCATGGCCTTTGCAAATGTTTTTAACCGATCATCTTTAGATTTTTCGGCAGTTTGATTTGCTTTAATTCCATATTCCAGACTTTTTATTTTATTACCAAAGGCTATATAATCGTAACATAGACAACAATAGCCCAATACTTGACATACCAGATCATTGTATTTTTGACCATGGCGAAGAATGATCTCTGAATTATGCATATCCTCAACAGGATTTGTTTCAGAGATAGTCAATGCACTCATAGCTAAATAATATCGTGCGCTGTCATTTTTTTCAGCCAGTATTTTTGGTAAAAGAGAATCGATATTGGGTGGTTTTTGAGAAAAATCAACCTTTGCACTTTGCGCAGTTGAATCTAGAACCAACGCTGCTATAAAGAACGTAAGAATGATAAGTCTTTTCATTGCAATTATTTCAGTATCTGAATATACCATTTTTCAGTTCAATGTTTGCGTTAATATGGCCAATATGTGTCAAATTTTGAATCTGAACATTTCCCAGATTGTAAAATTCTGACGGCGGCGTTTAAGTAAAGAGATTATGAATATAAAAGCTGTTAACTCATATTTGAGTTATTAGAATTTTTAACCAAACAAATAATAGAACAATCATTATCAATGAATTATCATATGTGCTTCGAAACATGAAAAACTCAATCATAATATTTATGACTTAATTGTACATAAAACACTACCTTAAATGATAGGTATAAATATTCATTACAACATCTAAAACTTTTAAAAAATGAAAAATTTATTTCTGTACATGGCAATTTCTACTACCCTTGTTGCCTGTAACAACAGCAAAACAGAATCTCAAGCTGATGAAACTATCACAACGGTATCCAGAATTGATGATCAGTACTCTAAGGCAATTAAAGACCTCAATGAGGATTATGCCAAAAATGATTTCGCGAAATTCGAAGAAATGGTCTCAGATTCAGTAAAAGTTTATTTTAATTCTACAGTTCCAATGACCAAGAATGAATGGAAAGAACTGGCTCAATCTCATCATTTGTATTTTGATAGCATCGAGTGGAATAAAAATTTTTACTTCGTGAAAACAGACTCATTGATAAAAGAGGAAAAGCATGAAACGAATACCCTCAAAGCTGGGAATATTTATACATCAGTTTGGTATACCTGGAACGGTATTGGTAAAACAACACATACCAAAATAACGAATTCAGGAAATATCATTTTTAGATGGGAGAATAATAAAATAATTAGTGCAAGATTTGTATTTGATCCAACACCACTTATCAATGAAATTACTGCTACCAATAACGCAAAAAAAATAAATATAAAACATTAACAATGAAAAAACTACTACTTGGTATTACCGCAATTACAACATTCATTGCATGTAAGAACCCAACTGTAAAAGAAAATACAAGCACAGATCAACAAGCCCCCGCCATCGAACATATTTATAATCCTACTTATACAGACAACTTCAAGATAGGCGATCAAAAGAATGTATTATTAGCTGAACAACTCCATCAAGCAATTTTTGCAAAAGACTTTAATAAAATTGGAGAGTCATTAGCAGATACCGTTCTATTTAATTTGGAGGATGGCAGCACGATAAAAGGCAAGGAAGCTGCATTGGAGTATATGACAAAAGCTTTCTCTCAAATAACTATAAAAAATTATTCTTTGACTGGTGCTGTACCAATAGTTGGAGAAAACGGGCATCAGTGGGTCATCATGTTTGATAAAGCAGATATCGAAACTCCCGATGGGAAAATACAAAAAGTTGAATGGATGGATTCCTTTAGGTTTGATAACGGAAAGGTTGTTCATGTGAATGGATTTGTTAAATCCCCAAAAGAATAAATTGAAAGTAGTATCAAAGATTTGGGTTTATATCATATCGTAGAGGCTTCTAGAAATAGAAGCCTCTCTTGTATTAAGAGTTGATTCGCTGGCTCACTACTTTGCATATAAATCCCAAAAAAACTGTGCACCTTTCTATGCACCCTAAAATGAAAACATTTGTAAACTAAATACTTACAAGGGTTTTCTTTTTTTATTAAGGTCTGGGGATGCAGCTTGTTGTAAATTTTGTTTATGGCAGATCTTTCAACCTTCTGATTTTCATCTACTTTGATATTAATAAAAATGAATATATATTAATATGAACTGTACCAAAACTGTAATAACTTCGCACTTTTCTGTGCACTTTCTGTGCACTGTTTTGACTAAAATTTAATATGGCGGCACTATAATGAGAGATAAAATAAAGTTATTTGAAATAGCTAAATTAGACATGTAAATATATCCTTTTGAAAAAGTTTGCATTCTACCTCAGTGTGTGTCTATTATTAGCATTGGGCTGTAAAAAAGAGATACTGTATACAGTTAATGTAACTGTAACTCCCACTGGCTCAGGAACAACCTCTATAACTTCTGGTACTTATCAAGCAGGTCAAACAGTATCTATAACCGCAACACCTGCACCAGAATATATCTTCAAGGGATGGTCGGGAAGTATTACTTCAGACAACAATCCAGTATCAATATTAGTAGATACATCTAAAACTGTAATTGCAAATTTTGAAAAAAGACAATACCCATTGAGTTTAACCATTGAAGGTTCAGGGGTCGTAAAAGAAGAAATCGTATTAACTCAGTCAAAAGTTGGCTCATACCCATCAGGAACTACTGTTAAATTAACAGCAATACCGGATACCGGTTGGAAATTTGACAGTTGGTCTGGAGACACATCACTGACAGCTAATCCAATCAATATAAATTTTAAAAAGCCCTATTCTATAAAAGCAAAATTCATTGAAGAGTCTATAAAGTTCACTACTAATTTAGATACAGGTTTATTATATGTTGAAGATATTCTACCATTAAAAATAGATATCACTTCCGTTCTCCCAAAAACTGGTGCTGCAATTTCAATTGAAACTTCTAATAAAGATAGTAACAAAGTAATTTTCAAAACTGATACATCTATCATTGGTAGATCTTCAATAATACTCAACATTCCTGGACACAAGCTTATTGGAAATTATGTGGCAAATGTTAAAGTCACATCAAAGGGAAATACTTCGAATACTGTAAGTAAGATTATTTCATTTGCGAATATTCCTATACTACCTACAGTAGATTCAAAATTATTCCCAGATTTAAATTGGAATGATGTTGTAGCAGGCAGAAGCAGCTCATATGATTTTAATAATGATAATATTCCGGATATTATTGCTGGTAAATTTACAAAAGCACCCAACCCTCCTATACTTTATATAAATGATTTTACCGGAAAAACATTGTTCAGTTTTGATCTAAAACAATTCAAACCAACAGTCAGAGACTCTCTAAGTAATGTCATTTATGATTATGGAGATTTGAACAACGATGGGAAGTTGGATTTAGTACTTACATATATGGGCGAATGGTGGATTGGAGGTACCTCGCCGCTTGATGGAGGAGTAGCAAGATTCATAGGGATGAACTCATTTTTATTGATCAATAAAGGAAATATGAGTTTTGATGTCACAGAAATTATTGATAAGCCCGATGAAGTTCAATTCAATGTTACCATTGGTGATTGGGATTTTGATGGCAAATTAGATTTTTTAGTATCCTCCATGCAAGATGGTATTTACTATAAGAACATGGGTAATAACAAATTTGAAAAGAAATCATTAGCTCCTCTGTTTCGCCAGGCGATCAATTTAAGAGGATCCGATTTTGATAACGATGGTGTAAATGACTTTTTTAATCTATACATCAATCAAAAAGATGAATTTGGAAACTATACTAGCAGTGATTTAACACAAACACTCAGTGTGGTCAGCTCAAAAGGCATCAACCATTACCCCGTAACAGGCAAAATAATTGAGAAAAATATTTATATAGGTAAAAATACACTTTCAGCAGAGCGATTTAATATCGTTGATGGAGATGGTGATGGCGATATGGATTTGGTCGTTGGTTATATTTTAACTGAAAATGGTTCACTTTCATTTATCCAAGAATACTTTGAAAACAAAGGCAATTCGTTTGTATACAAACCAAATTTTATAGAAATTGATAAATCTTTATATGGAGAATTACAAGTATGGACTAAAGATATTGACAAGGATGGGCTAGTAGATCTATATTACCCTACGTATGTAAAGGGTAACCTACAAGGGTCAAAAGGTGCAGTATTTTGGTGGAAGAATACAAAGAATGGGTTCAAAATTATAAAAACATTTAGATTGAAATATTGAAATGACGTAATAACTTTTTTATGAAATATATACTTGTAACAATTATTTCAATGATATCTTATAATATAGCTCTTGCACAAAAATGGGTCATAAAGGATAGTATTTTAATTTTTCCTCAAAATTTTTATTCTTGGCTTAAACGAAACAATGGTGGGATAGATACTACTGCAAGTGGTAATATCGGGAATTATCAACCAGGTAAAATAGGAACAAATCAAGGTATTGATGTCTTTGATTTTAATAAAGATGGATTGATGGATTTAACTTTTGAAATTCATCCACACAATACTATTACAAGAGAATATTTAAAAGGGATTTTCATACAAAATAAGGATAAAAGGTATGTTTTAGATACTAATTATATTATCAAAGGGAAAGGAGATATGTGGTATGGTGGATATGCCGATTTTAATGGTGACGGACTTATGGATTATCATTATGTAACTCAAAATTATCACGGTGCAGATAGTAATAGGCAGTATAACCCAGAAATGATTAATGACAATTGGCCCGATCGTGTTTTTATAAATAATGGCAAAAATTTTGATACACTAAGTTTGGATATAAATAATATAAATGTCATGTCAACATATACCTCTGATATTGATAATGACGGGGCTGATGAGATAATTGCTACTTCAAAAGAATATTTTAAATATAACGAGAATAATCAATCTTGGATAAATTCAAGAATTGCAGTGTATAAATATGATAAGAATTTGAAAAAGTTCTATGAAATTCAAACAGGATTGCCACTTTTATGGGATGAAATGTTTAACCCCCGAAAAAGTGAGTATTCGGTTTTTTCAATAGAAGGTGTTAATAATAAAAATGAATTTTATGCAACCATGTTAGATAGTTTACCTGAAGGAGGAAGTATTTGGGACTATAGAAAGATTACACTAGTCAATTATAATTTTATTACAAATAAAATAACAAAATATTCATTAAATAGAGATTCACTACTCATCCCTGAATTTTTATCTAAAACGGGTGTTGACAATCCTAAAAATGGAGGTGATGATTATTACAAATTCATGATACATAATCTGCCATATGTAAGTCTGACAGATCTTGATATGAATGGAGAAAAAGAAATAGTTGTAGGTGGATTTTATCAAAATAACCATCGAGTAAGTACACCAAAATATGCATATGGCTGGAAAGTTTTAGGCCTAAATGGTAAAGATTATACCAATCAATATTTTAATAACTACGGTATAGATCGAGGTGTAGATTTGTTATCTCACTCTTTAGACATAGATGAAAATTATAGCGGACCTGAATGGCTCCCAGGTGTTTGGGGAGTTGACCCTAAATATTACGTTAACGGCGACCCTACACTGGGGTATTACTATACTTTTTCGAATGGTAAAATGAATAAATTACTTATAAGAGACATTATAAATGAATCAAGAAAAAAAATAGATTCAAATTATTTTTTTGAAATGCAAATTGTTAAATACCCCAATTATATTAATAATAAAAATGCAATACTATTATACGATTTCTGGAATATAAAAAGATCTGCAATTTTATATCAATTGAGTTGCAAAGAAGCATCTAAACCAATTTTTGAAAAATCAAAATATTTTCTATGTGGTGATGATAGTGTGACTATTAAAATTAATAATTTTTCAAAATATGATTCTATAATATGGTATAGAAATAATAAATTATATACTTCAAATATTCAACAGCAAATATTTAAATCGACCGATACAATTTATGTCGTTAAAATTGACTCGAACGGTTGTTCCAAAACATCAGATTTATTAATGATTGATAAGTATTCCAAACCAGCTACCCCCACTCTATCTAGAGATGTAGAAAATAACTTGGTTTCAAATACAACTTCTGTTACATGGTACAAAGACGGAGTAAAGATTGCTGATACATCGCAGAAGATTAAACCAACTACCAATGGAATATATACAGCAACAACAACTCAAAATGGTTGTACAAGTGCATTGAGTCAGGGATATTACTACTTAACAAATGCTGTTGCTAATCTATCCGATGGTGAATATTTCAAAATCTCACCTAACCCAACATCTGGAGAACTGAATATCAATTACAAAATTTCCTCATCCAGAAATATCACAATCTCAGTTTTTGATATAAACGGAAAAGCAGTTCTATTGAATAGAAAAGTGGAATCAGGAAGTAAGGTTAATCTTGGGACGATTTCAAAGGGCAATTATATTATTCAGGTAAAGGATAAATCCGGAAGATCATTACTAACTCAAAAAATAATCAAGGATTAAAAATTATAAATATATTTCAAATATCAAATTTTAAGGAATTATTGATGCATTGACAACAGCTGCTTTTAAGTTTAGCGTATAAAAAGAATATTAATTGAATTATATCCATGAAAAAATTACTGACTCATTATAACATTAGAATCCTTGTTTTATCATTATTTTTTTTAGGTTATCAAAATCTATCATTAAGTCAAACGGTCGACGCACAACGAAAGCGATTAAACAGTTCAACCAACACTGCAGTATCTGTTCCAAAAGATGGCTGGTCTGGTAAAACATTCATAGTTGACATGGATCAGGACGGAATTAATGATCGACTAATTATTTCAACAAGAGATATAGGCGGTGGTGCTTATTTTGTAAATATGAGTGATCTGACAAGCTATAAATTTTCATTATTTGGTTTCGGTAATGGTGATGATTCAAAGTCACCAATAATTAGTAATTACAATTCTAACGTGTGGAGTGTGATAAATAAAGTTCCTGGATATGATACATTGAAAACAATCTACAATACTAAATTATATGACTCAATTGAGTATACATATCCCCTAATAAAATTGGGAAAAAATGGTAAAATAATTCAACCAGCAGATCTTATAATACCTGAAGATTTAGAAAAATTCAACAATCTTTTGAAAAGATCATATCATGAGATTGGAATTACTTACATCAATAACGATAATTACCCTGATATAATAATGGCTAGTGGTAATGATAATGGGATCAATACAGTTCTTATACTTGTTAGTACAGGTGCACTTAAATATAAATTAGGAAATTTAGCTTTACCCATGCCTTCTCCTACTTCAATGTCATATGGATATGGCGATATGAATGGTGACTTGCTCCCTGATGTTATAGTAGAGGGCAGAGGAATTACTGATGAATGGTGGAAAGGTGTTTCTAATGACTCTTTATATTCTTATTATGAATGTAAAGATGTCAACGGGAATTATTCAAATGTAAAAAGTATCTATACCAACCCAAGTTATTTGCACAGATTCAAATCAATGTATAAATTTCAAGTGAATGATTTTGATAATGATGGATATACAGATTTATTGATATATATGAATACTTATAGAAAAAGTATAACATACCCATCAACAAATAACGATAGTTTTGAGGGCTATTTATTAGATGTAGTTCCAACTGTGTTTTTTAATAACAAAAAGGGTGGATTTCAAGAAGCGGTCGATCTTCTCCCTTCTACAGCATTTAATAATAGTGGTAAGAAATTTACAGGGAGATCTGTAATTACGTATGATTATAATAATGATGGATACGACGACATATTTATGAGTATGCAAGAAGCAGCAGAAGATATGGATGCAAAAGATTTATCCGCAACTAAAAATTGGGGTGTTCAATATTTTGAGAATAATAAAAACAAAGGGTTTGTCAATAAAACTGAACTAATTTTCGAAACTGCACCTATTTTTATTGCTTCGAAAATCAATGAGATAACTTTAAATAGTCTTTTTGATATTGATAACGATGGAAAACTAGAACTTTTTATCAATAATCCAGATTTTAGAGATGTGGTGAATAGTAATTTAAAAGTTACTGATAAGCCGCTCTACTATTACAAGCTAAATGCAAATAATAAATTTATACTTGATTCAGCATATAAAACCAGCAGCATAAGCGGTATCAAATTAATCGATTCTCTAGGACAAATTACACAATGTAGGTACGACGGTAGAACTCAGAATACTCAAGGAATTTTGGTAGATGAGCTGCCTTATGAAAAAAATAATGGTGTTTCAAACTTTTATCTCTGCTATAAAGACTCAATTACACTAAACAATAGGGCAGTTATTGAATTTGGACTTTCACATCAAGTACACTTTTTTGATATTACATCTTTAAATGGATTTACAAAATCTGGAAGTACATTTAAAGTTGCAAATCAAGGAAATTATAATGTTAATCTGATTGACGAGTATTTTTGTTTGGTAAGTGCCTCAAATCCAGGAATTAATATAATGAAAATTAATGCTGAGAATGATATAAAAAAGACATCACCTTTTCATACAGTAAATGGATTAATTACAAAAAATGATACGCTGCTTTGCACAAAAACCAATATTCCACAACTTGATTCAATTATTTTCAGCACAAATATTTCGAATTCAGATTATTTATACCAATGGTCGGATAATAATTTTACTTTAAGCATAAATGAAAAATCTAAAATCCCAACTTTAAAAGTAGATGGGATGAATAAAAACTATACATTCAGTTTAAATATTTTTGATAAAAATAAATGCAGTATTAAAATTCCAAAAATTACCGTTACGCCTCAATCACTGGGTTCTGAAAAAGTGTATTTAAAGAAAAATTTGAACAAATATGTCTGTAACCCAGATTCTTCTTTTATATCTGTTTCACCTTTGAGTGGAGCTTCAAACTTCTCATACGCGTTGTTTAGGAATGATACTCTGGTTAGAAATTATTCGAATATTGATTCTGCGTCCCTTGGAATGGGGGGTAGCTACCATTTTAAGATAAAATACCCGAACAACTGTATTATTTCAACAGACACAATCTTGATGATAAAAACCGATAAACCGTCACCACCAAGTGTAGTGGAGATTTCATTCTGTCAAAACTCAAAAGTTGATACTCTAAAAGCAACTAGCTTAACAAATCACAGCTTAATTTGGTATGGCACAAATGCCTCTGGTGGCTCGGGGTCAAATGTTGCTCCTGTACCTAATACAAATACAACAGGTACTTCAAATTTTTATGTAAGTCAAAAATCAAATATTACATTATGTGAAAGTGCTAGATCCAAATTAAGTGTATATGTAAATATTTTACCTGCATCTCCTGTTATAACCCGAGATACTGACAATAACTTAGTTTCAAATTCATCAGGTAACATCTGGTACAAAGACGGAGTGAAAATTGCTGATACTACACAAAAAATAAAACCAACCACAAACGGAATTTATACAGCAACCACAACCCAAAAAGGTTGTACAAGTGCATTGAGTCAAGGATACTATTATATAACGAATGCCGTTACTAACCTTACCAATGGAGAATATTTTAAAGTATCCCCGAATCCAATATCAGGAGAATTGAACATCAATTACAAGATTTCATCATCGAAGAATATCAATATTTCAGTTTTTGATATAAATGGAAGAGTAGTTCTATTGAATAAAAAAGTTGAATCTGGAAGTAAGCTTAATCTTGGGTCAGTCTCTAAAGGGAATTATATCATTCACGCAAAGGATGGTTCGGGAAGGTTGATTTCGAGTCAGAAGTTGGTGAAGGAATAAACTCTTTACATTCTCTGCCGCCTCGCTTATCTTATAAAATGGATAAGTCGAACTTGAAGATTTCAGGAACTCCAAAAAAACTGTGCACCTTTCTGTGCACCCTAAAAAGAAAACCCTTGTAAGTATTTAATTTACAAGGGTTTATCGTTTTTTGAAGTGGTGTTATTAACTCCTCATTTTGATAAAAGAAAATCACTTTTTAGTAGTGATTTCTACGACACCCATTTTCCCTTTTTCACCATAAAGTTTAACGGCAGTTTCACCTTTAAGAACATTGATTGATTTTATCGTAGTTGGATCAATATCCTTCATGCTTTCGGATTGCATCTCCTTTCCGTCAATGATGAACAGCACATCTTTCGGCCATTCGGATTTTACTGTTGTCTTTTGTACAAAAGTATAAGCTTTTTTACCATCCTTGTCTGTAGTTGTAAAAGTCAGCGTATTTGAATCATTTTCTTTTTTTTCTGCAACTTTATCATCACTGGTGCGAATAGTCATGGTACTCATATTCGACTTCGTAGTATCCATCTTTAACATGATAACTTTTGGAGCTCCTTTTTCATCTCCTTTTATATCAATTGTTTTAATGATAGCAGGATCAAGTTTATCTAATTCGGTTGGAGAGACTTCTTTTCCATTTATTATTATCCTTGTAGTGCCTGGTTTTCCTGGCTCTAGGGGAGGCATAGGGGGCATCGGAGGAGTTCCAGGCATTGAACTCCCATCAGCTATAAAGACAAATTCAGACTTTGATGAACTATCTCCAGAAAGAAACATCACTTTTCTCGACATGTCTATTGGAAACCCTTGTACTGTAATCACCTTATTAGCTGGTCCAGACAATTCACTTAAAGGCACTTTAAACAATTCTTTCTTCGACCTCACATCTTTAAATGAAGCCATATCACCATCGATATCAACTCGAAAACTTCCTTTAATTTTTCCAGTTTTTGCATCGCGGTACTTTGCGGGAACCGTATCCAGCTTGCTTGCCCCAATTGCGGATTTATCCATTTGCCTAGTCTGTGCATCAGATAACGAATCTTTAATGGTAAAAGATAAAAGAGCCAGAATACCAATAGCTATAGGGAGAATGAGTATGCGTCTTGCATAGCTGTAGCTCACTTTCTTTGATGATGTCAACATAATAATGCGTCTTTTGATTGATGAATAAAAAAATGATTGCCCAACGGACAAAATAGTTGAATGATAATGTGCCTTGAGTAACATCTCTGCCAATGGTTCCGCATCCCCACCTGAAATTGTTTCTTCATCTGCAATGAACTCATGTACTACTTCCAGCTCTTTTCTGATTAGCCAGTTAAAGGGATTCATCCAGAAAATATAGGTCACCAGTGAGATGAAAAGTTTATCGAAGGAGTGATGCTGCTCAATATGTGTTAGCTCATGTTTCAGCATGCGCTGACCTGTCCCGTCATTCAGCGAAAGATCTTTTCTCCAGAACAAATTTTTGAAAAATGAAAAAGGTGCTTCATCCAATGCAGTTTCAATGAAATCAAATTTTTCCATCACCGTAATCTTTCCCCTATACTTTACAAGAAATACCTTAACAATTCCAATCAGAAGAAAACTTACGAGTATCGTAGAAACTAAAAATAATCCAAAGGCAAGTAGTTGTTCCGAGCTAAAAGCAGTCTGCACTTGACTAGTACTTTGCGCATTGTAGATATACTGTACAACCTGTTGAACAGGTTGAGCAGCCGGTGGAGTAAAAGTGAACCACTGCAAGTCCAAAATCGGAAGGAACAAACTCAAGAAAATTGTCCCCACCAGGTAAAAGCGATTGTAATAATGAAATCTTGTATTGCGTAAACCAATCCAGTAATATCCGAGTAAAATACCTGATACCAGGATTGCCTTTAGGATGTAAATGAATAGCGGTAACATAAACTTATTTTTTCTTTTTAATCTGCTTTAATAAGAGTTCAAGATCTTCAACTGACAATTTCTTTTTGTCGACCAAAAAAGAAACCACTTCTTTATAAGAACCCTCAAAATATCCTTTGGTAATCCCAGCAATTGAACCAGAAGTGTATTCATCTCTGGTCAACAAAGGATAGTATAGATTGTACCTGTTGGGAGTTTTGATACCCACGACTTCCTTTTCCACCAAGATTTTTAAAAGGGTAGCAACAGTGTTATGATGAGGTCTTGGGTCAGGCATCGCTTCTACGATATCTTTCAAATAACCTCCCTCTTCTAACCGCCACAATGCCTGCATGATCTGCTCCTCTGCTCTGGTCAACGTCTTGTTCATAACTAATAATTTAGTTAAATTTAAAACTAAAGTTTTAGTTTTCAAAAAAATTTATTTCTGGAATGTAAAGCCAATAATATGGACCCTTAATTTTTGAATTATACATATGAGATATCCTGGTCAAAGTTTTACATAGAGAAAGGGTAGAAAGTAAAAAGGGCAACACTTTTATGGTGTAAACCCGTTTTGTTCTTTAATTACAATTATACTTTTATCAATATATATTTATTGATTTTCAATAAATTTATTACCTTTGTACAAAAGTTTCGAATACGATGACAAAAAGAACGGATATACTGTTAAAAGTATTGAATGTAATTGCTTGGATAGTTTTTATTGGATTATGTATTGAATCTGGTGCCTTAATTTTCAATTTTAGCTACTCCATGTATAAGCCAATTGTCGCTGAAAATATTTACAAAGGTTTAGACCTCTCTGATCTACAAGCAAAAAACTTTGCTGCTTTCATTGGGTTGATGAGTTTTATTGTGTTAATCTCAACACTGAAAGCCTATTTATTTTACATGGTTGTTAAAATCTTTATGAAGTTGAATTTCGTAAAACCATTCAGTGTTGAAATTGCCAAGTTGGTAGAAAATATAAGTTTTGAGGTATTATCCATAGCAATTGTAGGTGCCATTGCAAAGCAGTATACCAAAAGACTTAAACAATTAGGCTATGACATTAGTAATGCACAAGAATATTGGAATGATACGGCAGCCTTTCTAATCATGGCAGCTACAATATACGTCATTGCACAAGTTTTTAAAAAAGGGATAGAGTTACAAAACGAAAACGATTTAACTATATAGGTTATGCCAATAATTGTAAATCTTGATGTGATGATGGCAAAGCGTAAAATGTCATTAAATGAGTTGTCCGAGAAAGTTGGATTGACACTTTCTAATCTATCAATACTTAAAACAGGTAAAGCAAAAGCAATTAGATTTAGTACACTTGAATTGATTTGTAAAGTATTGGATTGCCAGCCGGCAGATATTTTAGAATATGCAAAGAAACTATGAGTAGATGCGTTCTAACTAAATGAGATATTTATACTTACTGATTTTATTATTGGTATTTTTAAACTATGAGAAATATTTTGTCGATGACAATCGTTATGCTTTCATCCATTTGGATAAATGCTCAATCATTTCAAATCAAAGATTTATCGAATTCAATTGGAAGATGGGAAGGTAATTTAACTTATTTGGATTATTCAACAGGAAAGCCTTTCACGATTTTGGCAAACGTCATAATCAGTACAACAAATGATAAAAAAGGATATATCATGGCTTATGAATATCCAAAAGAGCCACATGCAAATTCAAGGGATACTACCTATATGAATGGGAAGCTATTTGGAAGAGAAATGATTATTGAATTCAAGAAAAATGCAGACGGTGGCTTTAAGTTTATAACTGAAATCGACGGAGAAGATGGTAATGACCATAAAAAAGCAACATTGAGGCACACTTATATATTAAAAGCTAAGACATATTCTGTTGTTAAAGATGTGAGGTTTGATGGTACTAATAGATGGATTAAAAGAAATGAATATCTTTTTGATAAAGTTGAAAACTAATTTTCTTATTGCCCATACTCTATCATCCTATCAGTGCTGCATCTATCGGCTATAAGAGAAGTCACACTGAAGATTTTATTCGTCGAGGTCAATAACTTTATCTTTGATAATCTGTGTATTAGTCAGTTGTAACTTCATACTTGATTTGTAAAATAATTTCAAGAAAATGAAATTCAAAATATCCTTAGATAAATTAGCTAAAGTAGTTACAATAACTACTACGTTGATTTTTACATCTCTTATCATTGGTCAACTTTTATTGCTTCGTGAGTCAGTTAATTCTATTTCATTTACTACAATATTTATACTTGGTTTAATATACTTAGTAGTGTTTTTATACAGACCATTATACTATAAAATAACAGATGACGTTCTGTTTATTCACAGGCTTTCATCAGGCATAAAAATAAACTTAAAGAACATTAAAAACGTTCAATTAATTGATAAGGAAAGATTAAATGGGACAATTCGAATATTTGGAGTTAGTGGACTTTTTGGCTACTGGGGTAAGTTTCACAATAATAAAATTGGTACTATGACCTGGTACGCTACAAGAAGAAATAAAATGGTTTTAATTACAACCATTGATGATAAAAAAATAGTTATTACACCAGATGAAGCAGAATTATTTGTATCTGAATTAACCTCTTTAATCTCTAACTGAATAATAAGTTTGAAATTTAGATTCCCCCCTTTACTTTCTCCCTATCCTCACTTATCTTATAACATCGATAAGTTAAACGTAAAAATTTTAGAGAATCCAAAAAACTGTGCACCTTTCTGTGCACCCTAAAAAGAAAACCCTTGTAAGTATTTAATTTACAAGGGTTTATCGTTTTTTAAGTGATGTGGGGATGCAGCTTGTTCTAAATTCTGTTTATAGCAAATCTCTCATCTTTTTGATTTTCATCAACTTTGGCATTGCTCAAAATGAATACATGTTGATATAAATGCTGTCAAAACTAAAAAACTGTGCACTTTTCTGTGCATCTTATGAGGACTATTATATTATATATCAAGGAGACAACACTATGGAAAAATTCTTCATAAAAGAGCACTCACTAAACAACAGTCTCTGAAGGATAGAAATTAATATTTTTAAAAAATATATTCTACTTTCAAATAGCAAACCTCACTACAACTAGTCTGTTCACTCAGATTAACGAATTACAATAAAGAAAATTAAAAGATATTTCTTACTAAACTCAATTTTGATGAAATCAAAAATATACTTACCACTTTTATTTTTATTCATAATTAACTCATCGAAGGCGCAACAAATAAAATTTGATAAATATAACCTTGAACTCGTCAATACAAAGTATGAATTACTTACAATTGATGGAAGTCGTGTATTAAAATTGGAAAGAGATTTGATCGCATCACCATTTGATGAGAAAAATATTGAATCATCTGTCGATGGACCAACATTTGCTAAGATTACCGATATGGAAATGACCAATGGAGTGATTGAAGTCAAGGTACTGAGCAAAATAATGGAAAAATCTCCCTTTGCTGCAGCAAGAGGATTCATAGGTATTGGATTTAGGATTGATAAGCAGAATCATTTTGATTGTATTTATCTGAGACCAGACAATGGAAGATCTGAGGATCAACTGCGGCGCAACCATACTATTCAATATTTTTCTTATCCAGGATACAACTTCAATAGATTAAGACGAGAAGCAAATGGTGTTTATGAAACATATGCAGACATTGGCTTAAATGAATGGATTAATGTAAGGATTGAGGTACAGGATGAAAAAGCAAGACTTTTTCTAAATAATCAAAAGACGCCATCATTCATTGTAAATGAAATGTTCGGAGAAACCAAGTCTGGCAATATTTCTCTTTGGGTAGAAGTAGGAACAGTTGGATATTTCAAAGATTTAAAAATTACCAAATGGGATTAGTGTATATATAATAATATCCCTCTCCTCACTTATCTTATAACATGGATAAGTCAAA
>JACCDP010806362.1_pt1 | contig 18796 bp, 19 predicted proteins | sample 7445841 | NCBI WGS metagenome assembly JACCDP01 (sample SAMN15323441, study PRJNA562643) | freshwater metagenome | isolation source: river surface water | place: USA:Blue River Watershed | collected 2017-08-17
ACATACCTTTTTTTTGTTCGGTTGGGGTTGTCATTGGTGCCCAATTTTCTCCACGACCACCACCTCGTCCTCCAAGTCCACGACGTGCATCTATGATATCAATAGGTGAGGCACCCGGCAAGGCTTCGCCTTCATATATTAACTTATTGATTGCTTGAGCAAAAGCATACACTCCGACCATAGATGGAGACAAACGAGACATATCAATGTCTTCTGTCATTTCTTCTTTAATGATTAGTCGGATATATTCTTTTAATAGGTTCATATGTCTTTCTTTTTCTAATTGGTAGCGTTCCATTTATCAAACAATAGAGGGGACGTTTTGACTCATCCTATAAACAGGTTATATTTCGGGGGCATGACTAGATGCTGCAACAATTTCATTTCATTCTCGGCTTTGTTAGCTTGTATCTCTGAAAGCTTATCATAAGTAAGTGCGTCAAGTTTTGTTATAATACCAGTATCGCCAGTTAACAAATCTTTCTTATCTTCTCTTCCTTGAGAGATAAGGTCTTCACCATTAAGTTGCAATTCTGCTCCTGGTATTGGGATACTCTTCATCTTGCTTCTTACCAAACCAAGGAGTTCTTTGCAAAGAGCAAGAGTGTATAGAATAATCCAGTTTCTGCTCCATGGGTTAAGAGAAGAATACGCTATAAAGCCCATAGGAATGTTTGCAGGGCTGTTGACACCGAATATCACAGACGATGGTGTAGCAGGGTTCTGGAGGCTTCCAGACGCCGCTAATGAGCCGCTGAAGTATGTTCCCATGATGCCCGGATAAGCAGATGGAGGAAAGCCTACTCGGATCCACAATTTGTCATTATAGAAAGGAATAAGATTATTTGGAGTTGGGAATAGACGAATAGCAGTTCCGGCAATTTTGTAAGAATAATGGGAACGGCGAACACGGGAGGCGGCATCTAACATACTGGCTCTTAATACATCTTCAAACAAGGGAAGAACATAGAAACGTGTATCTGGAATATAGCTTTCTACTGGTAATCCAGTTGCAATAAAGTTAGATGCAAGATTTGAGTTAAAGACATATTGAATAGGGGCATAATGATATACTTCAAATACTTTCATACGCCCACGAACATCAAGAGAACCGGTGCCCATATATGCAGCAAGACGATTGCCCTGTTCATCTTTTAATTCCGTATAAAGATCATAATCTTGTCGTCCCATTTCTAATGTAATGGAACCGGAATAAGATTGAAGAGATTGACCATAACCAACCTCAGAAGCATATGGCTCCGCTTGTCTTACAAGATATTCAAGGTTTGGCTGAACATAATTGTTAACAAGATTAAGATTATATTTTCCGGTAGTTGGATCTATAGAACCGGTAGGAGAACCAAGAAGATAAGCTAAATTAGATTTAGCCTGATATTCAATCATGATAGCATTGAAGTATAAGGTCGCCTCTTCAAAACATGCCCATATCATCTTTTTGGTAAGTTCAACGCTTAATACGTCTTCCCCAAGCTTTCTTAAAACAAAGTTAACAATTTTATCTGCATCACTTTGAAAAGCTGGATCCGCATCAAAGTAGCCAAATGGAGTAGGGTTCATTGTAGTGTTGAACGTTGACATACAACTAATTAGTAGTGGATCATGAGCAAGCAGCTATTAAAAGAATATATTACGATCCTTATCAATGAGGCACTAAGAAACAAATTATATGTTTGGGACTTTGATGATACTCTTGTCAAAACTCATAGCAAAGTAAGAGTTACCAAAAATCCAGAAGGTCATGAACCATATGTTGTTGAAATGACCCCAGCCGAATACGCAGTATATGACAAAGAACCTGGAGATGAATTTGATTACTCAGATTTTAGCAATGTAATCAATCCAGAAGCAATCCGATGGACACAAAATATATTGCAAAAAATTATAAGAAAAAGAGGTCCAGGGGCCGCTGTTATATTAACCGCCAGAGGTATATCCGCTGCACCTGCTATCCGAGATTATTTGGAAGATATTGGAATAAATGACGTTAAGATAATAACTCTTGGAAATAGCGATCCACAACTAAAAGCAGACTGGATATATGAAAAAGCTCAATCCGGAGAATATTCCGAGATTGAGTTCTTTGATGATAGCTATAAGAATATTAAAGCGGTTAAAAACTTACCAGAAGTTCCCGGTGTTAATATTATAGCCCGCCATATTGTTCATTGAGCTCTAACTGATCGCCCTTACATACTCCATTACGTTCACACCAGCCCCCAGCTAACTCAATCGCATAGCGGCATGGGAACGTAGTAGCCACAGTAGTTTCATCATCTGCCAATAATGGCAATATCTCAACCACTCTCATATCTTCATCTAAAGCTACAAGATCCAAATCAAAAGGAACATTCCGCATCCAAAAACCTAACGTTCTTGCTTCTGGATGAACGAACAAAAGCCCAAACCCATCATCGGGCTCAGGCTCAAACATAAATCCTTTTTCTCTTTCGGCTGGTGTGTTTAATACACGCAAATCAAGCGGTTGTCCAGCTAATCGGGCAGATACGTTGTTAGCATACCGCCGCCATTTATGCATTATCTCTTTCATTATCATAATCATTAAATATGACTTCATCCGGATCAAAATGCCTAATAAAGCTATCGGCTACAATTGCCACGACTTCACCAATCAAAACTTGATAGACACCGGGATTACCCCCATAACCCTGTTCAACAATCATTCCAATCGTGTTGATAGGATATAGCTTGCGCTCAGTCTTACTCTCAGTCTGAATAAAAACAGAAACGTCATAATATTCTCCCGACCAACTTGCCTCGGGACGACACAATCGGATCAATTGACCATTTTTAAAATCATTCATCGGTTTCCTCGCTATAACGCTCCCAATCGGCATAGAACAGATCCGGATCCCGATCATAATCAGTAGCCATTACATATACCGCAAAATCATAAAGCTCCCGCTGGGACAAGGACTGCACAATCCTTTCAGCGAGAGCCGTTCTGTTTGCTTCTGTATTAAGCGGCTTTACCTTCATAGAAACATCACAAGAAAACCCAAGAACAGGAAGGCAAGTAGCGTGGCAAGCGGCCAAACAACCTCAAGCATAAATTCCGAAAGAATATCCCCGCCCTGATCGGGACGAGTAAGACGCTCGGTTTCACGGATACGACGATTACGACCACTAACCATTTTCAATCCCTCACCGGAATAACTGCCGAACGAACAGACGTTTGAAATACCCTGCCAGCCGTAGGACCATTCTCACAACGGTATCGCCGGGGGGACAGCTTCACATAGGTAGAAAAAGTAGTAAAATCGGTAGAAAAACGAAAACGCTCACCAATCTTAAGCGAACCGAAAGAAAGATACCACGTATTCATTTTCAAAGCTCCTCGGAATCTGGAACGATATCGTGCTTGCTCATGGTGAGGTAGTCATACACCTACGGACGACCATCGGCTTGCGTTGGATACTCGTCCATGAAACGAGTAGCGTCCGAAAAGGAAGCAAAGACCTTAAGGATCTCCGACCCCTCATAATCCCAACCTGCCCGCACAATGTAAACCTTCGCCATAATCAACCCTCCACCGAAACAAGATCGCTATCATAGAAGGGTAGACCGATATGCGTTCCATCCTCGTATGCAAGGGTCATACAGCCCTTCACACCGCACACGTTGACAGCCGTAACACGGGCACGGACCAGGGGAAGCGTAGCACTCCTGGCATCCTTCGGAGAAAGGGTCATGGAACCGCTACCATCGGCAGCACGCCAAACCCGAACCCGAACCCACGAACCAACCTTGACATTCTTCATATTCAACCCTTCACGGACGGGGAACGCTTCTCACCGTCACGACAAATATAACAATGCCGACCCTCACAACCGGATCGGTAGCTATACCAGTCAGTCCAAGTATGCCCATAGCTACGGCACATATCGATCTGCCCTCGCTCGTCTACGACCACCTTGTTCTTTTCATTCTTCATACCATATATATTATCACGATTATGAGAATATTTCAAGGGATTATTTTAGGGCTAAATTATAGGGGTCCAGGGGCACAAGCTCTACGTCTTTCATTGCAGATCCGAACTTCCTCAGAACATTCTGGCGTGCAACGAATTCCTACGCACATAAGCCCATTATATGTCCAATGAGTGAATTCACAAACACATGGACCGTATAACATTTCTGGCGACATAATATACTCATGATCAGGAGTATAATTTAATACAGATCCCGGTTCTGTTATAGGATATGTTGTGCCCCCTTCTAATTCACGCAATTCAGAAACGTTTGCAGTTTCTATATACTCAGGAGCGCATCCAATCAATAAAAAAGAAAATAGGAGTATAAGTTGCCTCATACTCCTAAATAGTTTGATTTAACTATCTTAATCCTTTTTCTTACGAGCGTGCGCCTTCTCAATATGATGCTGAATGACAGCCACCGTCCACTTAGCGGTGCGAAGATACCGCCGACGACTGTGATAATAAGGAAATGCACGATCAACGCCACCCTGAGCCATCAGCGCAAGAGCACGATCAATATCTTCCTTAAGACGGACAAGCTCCGGTCCAAGTTCAAGCATCTGAGACATAATACGAGCCGTGCGTTCTGCCTTACGCTCCGCTGCCCGCTCCTTACGCCTCGTCCAAGCCTCTGCACGTTCCTGCTTGACCCGAACCCGATCCTCGTCAGAAAGGGCGTTAAAAGCCCGCCTACGCTCCTGATCATGCTTGCGTCGTCGGTCGGACTTCCATAGCTCTCGGGTATGGATAATAGCCTTATTAACCAATCCGTTATTATCGTGATAATTGCCAAACTGTTCACCATAGTATAGCGACCGTGCGGGGCTACTACTATCAACCCAAGTAACCCCACCATCAAGGGAAACAGAAATGGTATACTTTGGATACCAAGATCCGGATTCCACAATAGCGGACCATCTAAACTGAATTAGTCCATCGGGACCATGCTTTGTGATTTCATTCTGATTTTCAGAAAAAACATGCCAGCCAGTAGAAGTGTCAAGACGATGATGCGGACGATTAGCTTGATTAGTCATATATTCATAATAACATATACTGGAGTCGAATTAAACAAATATTTTAGGGCGGAATTATAAGGGTTTTAAGAACTCGGCTTTAATAAGCAACAATCGTTCATCTAACAGGCAAGGAATATAGTTTCCATCTGGAACATACTTTCCTTTAACGGTTTTGCTAAAGCTTTCTAAATCTTTTCCTATAACACTTTCATCTAATTGTAATACAACAGAATTAGGTTCAAGAAAAGAATATTCTTCTAAATCAGGTTCCGCTTCTCTTTTATTAATGCCCGACCGTTCATCATAACAAACACTTGCCCATCCTCCTATATCCATTTTCTTTACAAGAAAGCCATATGGAGCAGGAACGTCAAAGGGATGATATCGGCTTGAACGTCTTATCTTAAAGAGTTTTCCCATCTGCTTTAAATAATACTAACATATTAAAAAATGGTTGTATATCAATAGAAAAAGGGCAGGTATTTCTACCTGCCCCTCTTCAGATTATCTTACTTTATTTTCAGATTAGTGAGAGATCAAGAACGGTAACGGTTCCATAGAAGTCGTTACGAACCATTCTCTTGCCGTATCTGGTCATTACGCCCTTACGTGGAGTGAAATCCTCCTGAGCGTAGATGACTGGAGTAAGGATGAGTGGAACGTATGGAGCGTAGATATAACCGCTCTCAAGGAAGGTATTTCCCTTAAGACCAACGAGGATCTTATTAGCTGGGAAATATGGATCCTTATAAACCGTATAACGGTTATTGAGGGTTCCTACTGCTTCTGCGCCTACCGTCATGCTGTCACGAACTTGACCATCTGCGTCAAGGCGATAAGCTGGCTTGTAGGATACAAGATGCTCAAGGATCGTGCAAACATCTGGTGAAGTCACAAGGAAGTTTGCAGAACCACGAAGGGTCTTCTTGTAGATGGTGTTAGCAACGTCAGAGATCGTCTCAATAAGGGTTTGATACCATTCTTGAATATTGACGAATGCCATTGGTCCTGGGGCGATAGAAGAGGTCTGTAAAGCCTCTGCACCGGTATACTTGTTGACAATCTTGCCTGGGGCACGGGACCAGTAAAGGTTTGCAGCGCCAGCTTGGGTAAGGAGGTCATTAAGGATTTCACGGTCGATCTCGAGGGTGATCATCTCAGAGAGAATGTTTGTAAGCTCAACTTCAATGTCAATAGAGTAGAAGGCTGTAAGGTCTTGAGCCATCTCTGGTGACCAGCGAGCACGGAGCTTGCGGGTTGTTGCAGTTACTGAGGTTGATTCGATACGGATATCAACTTCTGGAATAACTGGTGAACCTGGGAAGCCGCTTCTATTGAAGTCTGACTCGAAGGATGGGATTGTGAGAGATGCACCATCGGAGTTAACTTGCTGAACATCGCTGATTGCAGCAGAACCGGAGATGTATGCACCGACTGTTGGAACAGTTGCTGGTGAGCCATTTGCAAGCTTAAGAACAAACAATACGTGGGAACCGTTAAGTGGGTCTGGTGTAAAGAGTGAACCATTCCAGTTACCACGGCGATTGAGCTTACGAAGGTTCAATACGCCTGTGCCACCTTGATATTGTTCGCCCCAAGCTTGAGCTGAACCTGGTGTTGAACCAAATCCTGTGATTGCGATTTGATCAAGATTTGTAAGATCACAGCCGCCGATAGCTGAAGCAAGAGAAGATGTAGCTACGAACATGAAGCAGTAATCAAGCACGCTGTCTGCAAGGTCAACCTCAATCTTACCGTCATAGTTAGCAAAACGTGCATTGAAACCAACGAATTCAGCGGTTGTTCCTACTGAATCGCCTACGGTCCAGGTTGTTCCAGTTGCGCCCCATGCGCCAACGTCTGCATTTGAAGCAGAGAGGGAGATGGTGCTCTTGTGAACCTTGGAGTAGCCTGTGCCAACGAGATCATACATACCACCGGTTGCAAGAGATCCGGAACGGACGCCTGCGCCACGTGGGTTGTTATAAACTGATTGACCGTCTGTGTAGGTAGAGGTTGTTGCTGAGTTTGAAAGATTAACTCCAGCATCGCCACCGACATTGTTGCCGTAGGTGTAATCTAAGTAGAAAAGCAATCCGGCTGGAAGGCTCATTGGCTGAACAGATACGATCTCGTTAGCGATAAGACCAGCGAATACTCTACGGACGATTGGGAAGGCAACGTTTGTGAAACCAACTACTTGACCGGACGAAGCAAGATTTGCGCCGCCGGTGGAGAGTGAGTTTGCGGTTTCTTTAAGGAGCTCTGCTGCTTGGTTTTCAAGAAGACGAGCCATGTTGTCCTTGGCAACTCCCTTAAGACCTTCTAGAAGGCCGGTTGCTTGCCACTTCTTCATAAGACGTGGAGCGTCTGCACCGAGGGAACGACGGTGAACGCCTTCAGCTAATTGTGATAATGTAAACGATTTCATTTTTTATATACTCCTGTATAGTTTTATTTAATTAATTCGGCTTTTTAATCAACCATTTTTCTTGATGTTAGCTAGGATCTGCCATTTATCAAACGTTCCGATTACTGGCTCGCCAGCGGAACCACCTGAAGTTGCAGCTCTTGAAACGCTCTCATTGAGCGTGGCGCTGCCAGCAGTCGTTGGCTTTGATGCCGAACCAACTACAGGAGCAGTTTGGGCTGCTGCTGCTTCATCAAGCTTTTTAACAATCTTGCCGTAGATTTCCTTTGCTTCTGCGATTGTTGAAGCACGATCAAGGTGCTCTACGATTTGTTGCTTAACCTTGCGGCTAAGGTCTTCTCTCACAAGGAACTTGTTTAGATATACAAGCTTGGAGAGGAAAAGGTTTGTTTCTGCCATTTCATTTTTAAGTGTGGCAGCTTCTGCACGCTTTGCTTCTGCAAGGCGACGAGCTTTGACGGCGGCTTTACGTGCTTCAAGAAGGGCTTTGTGGCCACGACGACCTTCCATCATAGGTGACTTCATTGCCATTTCGTCCAACTCTTCTTCTTCGCCTTCTTCTTCGTCGGTGAGAAGCATTTCTTCTTCTTCGGCGCCCATCATATCTTCAGCGCCTTCTTCATCTTCATCACCTACTTGAAGGTCAACTACTTCTTCTTCTTCTTCGTCGCCCATTTCCATTTCTTCTTCGCCCTCTTCACCAGAGAACATAAGATCAACTTCAAGGTCTTCATCAGCAAGTTGTTCTTCAACATCGGCAGGAAGATCAACAGAAAGAACCATATCCTCTTTCATTCCTTCGACATCATGTTGCTCACGAAGCTTCGCTACTGCCTTACGGAGAGCTGCTTCATTGATATCAAAGTATCCGGAATCCTTAACGGCGGCTGGGAGTTCTTCTGGGCGTTCCTCGTGGGCGTCAAGTTCATCACGGAGAGCATCTTCAACAGCTTCCATAAGAGCTTCTTCCCATGGTCCCTCTTCGCCTTCAAGACCTTCAAGAGCCTCGGCATCAACTGTGCCTGCGCCAGCATGTTTTTCAACAGTTTTGGTGCCGCCCCCAAATAGATCAGCATGAACACCAGAGGCTTTTTTAGCATGTTCGGTTGCTTTCTTGTGAACTGGCACGCCGGTTGCGCCAGAGGTCTTGCTGTCTTGTCCGAGACGTTCCTCGTCTGCGCTTTCAAAAAGTTTTGCTGCGAATTCTTTGAGAGTTGTCATAGTTTTTCCTTTATCCTTTGTGTTATAACTATTATTCAAATTTGCTTCTTTCAAATGCAAGAACAAAAATTCTAATCTATTTTCGTTCAATTGGGCTTGTCTTGGCGTTATTGCCTTGTTCGCAGCAAGTTTATCAAGCTGCTCTAATAATGAAAAAAGCTTTGTTTTATAGGCATCTTGTGTAAGAGCCGAAACTTTTGTAGTATACATGCGATCAATCTTTACTGCAACTTCAGCAAGTTGACGTTCTAACTGCTTAACAGTTTTTATTTCAGCCAGCGGGGCTGCGGCGGCAGCAGGTGCAACTGGCGCATTTTCTTCTTCTGCTGCTGTTCCTGCTGTTTCTGGGGCTGGAACTGGACCAGCAACAGGAGGAGTTGCTTCTGGAACATTAGGAACTTCGGCGGCAGTTTCTATTGGTGCTTCAGCAGCAGGAGTTGCAGTTGCAATTTCAGTAGAAGAAGCTTGAGACATATCTGTTGGATTAACAATGTCGCCGCCATCTTTTGAAAACAGATCATCAAAATTAAGAGTAATTTTTCCATCAGTTCCAGAAGGCATTGGGACATTAACTATATCGGCTCCTTCTCCACCAGTTGGATTAACTGGCATTGAACCAACATCTCCTGGCATAGAAGCTTCAGCTTCTGGACCGGGTGGAGCAGCTATTGCTGCGTCTGGTGCAACGGGTGCTGCCGCACTTGAATCAACGGCGGGAGCTGCATCTTCTTGCTCTAAAAGCATATTAGAAGTTTCCTTTACGATCATTTGTTTGATGTAGGGAGATATTTTTTCTAAAATTGTGTTACGTGCATCTTGTTCAGCAATTTCTCTAATTTTTGCTGCATCTGCCAAAGCTTCTTTATATAAATCACTCATTGTTTATATCCTTATATATCAACCGGTTGGCGTTGATGTACCTTTAAGAAGAGTCCCAACTTTTTGTCTAGAAATAACAGCAGCGGTGCTGCTTGGAGAAGCCGCCGGTGCGGTGCCGGTACCTTCGACTGCCGTAAAGGCACCACCGGATCCACGTGCTCTCTCTGTTGCCTCTACGCCGGACGCTGGAATATCTGCCGGATTTTGTCCAGACGGAGGGGATGCAATATTTGGAGCATAAGGTGAACCGGGAAGACCTCCACCGCCCACTACAACATCTTCAAGGTTTGGAGCGCCTGTGTAGTTTAAATCAACCGTTCCAAACGTATGACCACCATCATTAACAACTGCGTTTGTTACAATATCCATATACGTATCTGTAACGGTATCGTCAGTTATTTCCCCGGAATATACTGGGGATCCTGGAAATGCAGCTTGAAGAACCGCCAAATCTGATTTGCCAGATCCACCTGTCATTCTATCTGCTGGAGGGTTAACCATTATTTGTCTACGAGCTGCTGGCATAAACTTATTCCTTTACTAACAACTAAATATGTTGCAATTATAACTATATACCAGCTACAATCATTTATTATATTTTCCAAAGGCTAATTTAGCCCAATGGCTCATATCTCCAGAAGGAGCAATTGCTTGTAACTCTTGTGGAGCTACTTTTTCTTGTGCCCCTTGCATACCTGCCGCTGCTAATGCACCATATCCACCACCTCGAGATGGATCCTGTGCCATTTGCTGCGGAAGAGTATTCATGGCAGTATCAGCAAGAATTGCCGCATATGCATTAGCCATTTTATTATCGCCTTTACTCATTTGACTGGAAGTAGCTTCAATAAGCTTTTTAAGACCATCATTCATTGGAGCAGATGGAGTTGAGCCTCCTGCATCCTCTGGCATAAAATCTTCATATCCAGCCATTCTCATTGCAGCAGAGCGTGCTCGTGCCGCATCAACAGGACTTTTTTTGGATTGATTAATCATATCAGAAGCCGCAACTCGGATACTTGTTTTAGGAGCATTACCTGCACTTTCTAGAACAACGTTAGCAACTTCGTTAAATGCGCCCTCTTTAATAAGTTCACGGATGCATTCTTTAATCAATCCCTTAAAATCTGATTTTGTCATTTTCATAGACGACCCTTCTTAATACCAAGAATGTCGTTAGCAATACGATCAATGCGATCACTCTTGGAGAATATCTTATTAAGAATACGTGGGTCTACTTCTTTTGCCTCACGCATCATATAAGCACCTGGAGTAGAAGGTTCAGAAACCAAGTCCCAGCAAATAAGATGGAGATCGTCTTGAACGATATCTGCATCTCCACGGCTTCTTACAGAACCAAGAGCACGAGATGAAATACCAATCTTAACATTACTTTCAATAAGATTACGAGCAATATTGCCCATTGGGGTTGGAAGAATTTCTATCTTTCCATAAACAACTTCATCATCTGCCCAAATATCTGTAATAAGGTGGGAAACGTTTTTAAGATTAACAACAGGATCATCGGCATGGTCAAGCTCTCCCATTGCACGCCGTTCTTGAACAACTTTGCGATAGTTTTCTACTTCTTTAAAGAGAATATCTTTTGGATAGATACGTCCATTTTGATTGAGAGTGTCTGCACGCTGAATAACACCTTTAACAAAGAGTTTACTTGGGCGGCCGTCTACAGCCTCCTCTTTTATAATTTCATAGGTGAATTCTTTGAATTCCTTTAGGAGTTTCATGATTTACTCTCCATTTCTTCGTTCAGTTTTGCAATCGACATATAAAAGGTAACTGTATCATCATTAATTTGTGACAAATCATTACTTTCGAGCAAGGAAACAATGTCTTTTAGTTTATTTTTAAGACCGCCCTCAAAATTTTCTTTCATCACAGGAGATTTAAGCATTTTAAGAGCATCCCTCTTTAATTTTAGAAGAACATTTTGTAACTGTTCTCTATTGTCATTATTATCACGACTTAACATGTAAAGACTTACAATTTGCTTTTGATTTTCATTTAAAAGACCATTATATTTTGCATTGAACTTCTCTGTCATTAATTTAACGACAAGTGTATTAACCTCTGAAGAGGTAAATGATTCAACATTAGGAATAGCTACGTCTTTTTTTGTTAATATATGTTCTAAAATTGTTTCTTCAAGGTTTGCCATTTCCATTAGAGAACCTTTAAATCCAGTTCCTCTCCAGGCATTCATCAAGACTTGTATAGAAGCATAATTTTTATAATTTGGAATTGAACGATCAAAAAAGCTTTTATCGTCTAATGTATTTGCGATCTCATTTATAAGAGAAGCTTTTTCTTCATCTAGTTTGATTTGAGATTGTTTCTTGCATAGATTCTTTGCTCTTTCTAACATTGAAAAAGCAATCTCTTTCGAATTTAAATTGCTTTCGTTTAAGGCATTGAATATTTGTAATTCTTCATATGTTGCAGATTTAGGATGCACATGTTTTTCCCAAAGCTTACGAGCCTTGGCGATATCATCATGACGTTCATCAATAAATGCTTCAGCGATATAGCGTGAAAAAAATTCACTAATTAAACCAATGTTACGTTTTTTGTTGTGTTTAAATTCCATCTCAAATTACCCATTCTCTTTATAGGTCAATTCCTGATATAAATAGGGAAGAACTATAGCAAAAAATCAAATCATTCTAAATTGCTCAAATCTAAATCGTCGTTTTCTTCAGACTTCTTATTTTTGTCTGTGTTTTCTATTAATATTTCGTCACCAATCATATCCATCTCAAAAAGAGGCTCGTCTTTTAAATCATCCAACTTCACTTCATTTTCCGTTAGAATCTTGCGATTCTTACGTCCACCATTTTTTGCAAAATGATCATCAAGCTTTGTCATCAGATACTTCATATCACGTGATATAACCGGCGGTGGCTTATATTCTATTTCGATATCCGAAAGCTTTGTATTTTCTGATAGTGAGAACTGGCTCTTAAGATTTAGTGTTTCTTTATCATTGATATCTTTCATATATCTATTATTTCCAGATAACATATCTTTAAAGTCTGGCATTGAAAGATTTCCTCTTCCGGACATACCAACTCGACGTTTACTATTATGTTTTGCGGCCGTAAGGAATGGAGTAGCTTTAATAGGTAATCCAGCAGGGGCGGCGTCGGGAGAAGCTGAAGGTTGACCGGCTACCGATACACCACTTGTAGCTACTGCTTGCATATCAGAAGCAATATTTGTTGGTTGAATTGGAGTATTTGCATTGCCGCCAATTGGTTCTCCGGTTGGAGGATTCTTTCTAACGTTTGCTCCAGGTAATACATAATTGCTTGGATCAAATGGATCAGTTGTAGTGTTCTTCTCAGGAAGATTCTCTTTAACCGCAATTGCTTCAATTTCCGCTTCACGAATCTTATCCCGGCGAATACCAGCCTCAATTCGGATGATATCATCATCAGTAAGATCAAGAATCTTCTTCTGAATCCAATCTTGATCAACAAGCTTAGTTTCTTTTGCCTTGCCAGCAATTTCAAATTTAGTTGACATTGCTTCCAACTTCTGTTGCATTGCTACAGTCGATGGATTACTAAGCTTAAGTTCAAATGCAATAAGATCCTCTCCGTCAAATCCTTTTGAATATAGATGAATCATTGCCATCTTATTAAGTTCACTTAAGATAACTCTCTGAAGAACTGAAATTGTTCTTGAGAAACGAACGTCCTGTTGGGCAAGAGAAGCCTTGGCAGAAAGATTTTCGTCAAAGTTCAAATAAGGCTTTGGAACTTGAATAGCGGCAAATAGCTTCTGTTGAAGATATTTTACGTCGTCAACTGCTGTAGCATTTTGACCACCAGCAAGAGTTTCAATCTTTGTTCCAGTTTGACCACCCCGAACCGGTATGAAATAGTCTTCGTCTATAGAAAGCGGATTATATCTCTGATCCATTCTACCATTTGTTCTGTCAACAACGTCTCTTGAGCGCATGGTTTGCTTAACAGCTTCCATGTATGAAGGAACGTCATTCGGGGCTACGTTACCAACGTCTATATAGAAAACACGACGTTCTGGAGAACGAACAACACGATAGACTAACATACTATCTTCCATCATCATGAGTTGTCGCCAAATTCTTCTGGCTGGTTCCAATATCGATGTTCCATATGGCAAGAACAAGTCATTACCAAGAACTCTCATATGAGTTATTTGCCAGTTCTCAAGGTATCTATTGCCTCTTGTAAGCCACTTATAACGGACGGCATATGGGTCATGCTGATCAAAGCCTTCCTCACGCTCTAACTCGTTTACAGGAATTGGCTGCACGTTAACAATGCCAATATCTGGTATAACCTCGTTATAAAGAAAGAAATCTCCATATTTGACCAAGTTACGGATCCATGGACGAAGATTAAAATCTATGTTAAGAATATCGTAAAAGAGTTCTTCAAGGGCTTTCTTTACTTCCGGATTTTTAGAAAATAAATGAAATGCTTTACCCTTTTCATCGCCGGCTGCTGTTTCCTCAGCGAATATATTTAAAGCGGCGGCAATCTCTGGTTGATATTCCATTTCTGCAAATTCTGCATAACGAGCCATACGGTCAAGAATACCATAAGCTCCGAGAACAGAGAAAGGGGAACTTTCACGACCAAACGGAAATGGACCACGATAACCTAAGTTACCACGGACTAGTTGATTATCGTAATAGCTTTTATAATCGTATCCTTTGACACGACGTTGGATTGCGGGTCCAGACCGGAACAATTTGGTTAGTCTGGAGAAAAATGGATCATTTCGATTGGCCAATGTAATTTACCTCTTCGTGATTGTAATTATTGAGTGAAAATGAGTGGAGTGTCCAAAGTGAATAAAAAGTCAAATTTAGAATATATTCTAACCGAATTATTTGAAGAAGAATTAATAACTCCTTATGATCAAGAAATACTTGATTCTTTGAAGTATGAAATTGAAGAAAAAATTAATATGTCTGTTGAAGCAGAACAAGATTCAAGTCAAATTAGCGAAAGCAGCAATATTGGCGGATTTGATTATGAAAATAAAGTTTTAAAAGCAATTAGATTAGCTGGGCTGACAGGTAATATAACAACTGGGGCTGGAGCAAGCGCAGCGGCAGCAGATGCAGATATTAAGATCAATGATGAAGTTTTTAATATTGAAGTAAAATTAGATAATAATGCACAAATGGGTGGTTCAAGCGTTCGTTTTGGTTCAAAAGGTATAAAGTTAGTTAAAAGTATGGAACCTGAAACAGAAGATTTGCTAGTGGCGGCAATTGCATCAAAAGCTTCCGATTTGAACAAACTAATATCATATATTTCTAAAAAAAGACCAAAAGCAATTAATGGCAAAGTTTCTGGTTTTCCAATGTCTTGCACAAAAGATGCATGGGAAGAAGCGACGTATAAAAACTTACTTGTGAATGTCAAAATCAAAAATACGGTAGATTTTATTTCAAAACACTACGCTAAAAAAGGCATATTTTATATACAAATCGGCGGTGCAGGACTTTTCTACTTAGCTGGAAATCCTGCAAATTTGCCAATCCCACAACTACAAGGGGATATTAACATTGAGATTAGATCCGCCAGATCAGGTGCAAAGATGTTATCATCAGGCATAGAAGTTGTTGGTGGCGGCATTAGAGTTCAAGCTCGCCTTAAAACAAAAGGACAATCTCCTTTCTCAGCAGATGATTCAAAAAGTCTTAAGAAAATGTTGGATGCAATGCACATGAGAAATGCAAATGTGTCAGTCCAAAATAAAAAAACAAAACGCTGACATCAAGCTTTTAACATATCATATATGGCGGGACCATAGAGTTTAACTGGCTCTGGCAATCCTGCTATAAAGGCTTTCATATTAGCTTTTGTAGGTTTTGCTAATGCCTTACGCATAACCGTTCCAGATATATCACCAGTCTCTCCACGATCAATCATCTTAAGTTCAAATTGATGGTTCTCTACAAGACGAGGCCAATATTTCATTTGTTTATCTTCGCTATAGTTGTTAACAGCATCTTCCGGATCTGAATACACATAATAGCTATTATAATTTTTTCTGTCAGCGTCAGCATCAATAAGAAGTTCCATGATAGAACGAATTGGTATCTTGGTGTAGATAACGTCTACATTACCTAGCTTTGTAATAGCTGGTTCCAGATATTCATTCCATATAGGTTCCATCTGTGCCCAAGTAAGAGGTAGTTCGCCTTGACGCTTTCTGTCTCCAATAGAAACAAAAAGTTTAACTTCATCACATTCACTTGAAGCTTTTTGAACTAAATTATAATGACCCGCCGTGAAAGGTTTAAAGCCTCCAGCAATAAGTCCAATTGTTTTACGAGCACTTTTCATGTATAACCTTCTCTAATTGGTAGGGTTCCACAAACTAATTATAGGATAAAAGATGAAAGAAATAAATGATATTCCGGATAAGATATGGGAGGCTATTAATTATGTTATGCAATATGCCAATGAGTCCGAGGATTGGTTGGCGGTTAAAAAAGAAATATTGTGGTTATTAACAAATGAATATCGGCATTATTTCTCTCGGAGACATTACGTAACAAAGAAACATTCCCTAAATGATTTTGAAAAACTCGTGATAGAATACTGGAAGGCTGAGACAGGTAAGGATTTAAAAATATCTGATAACTTTATACATAATCCTAGTTGGGTCCGTCACCGACGAGGCTGGGGCCTTAAGAAATACAATAAAGAGAGACAAAAGAATGCGCTTAAACGACAAAAACAAAAATAATAAGCTTCTTAAAGAATATATTTCTTTATTGATTAAACAAATCTTAAATGAAGACGATTATTCAGATTACGATTCATATTACGATTATGGCGCCGGCATGGGCGGAGGTGGAGGCGAAGTTAGTTCCGGTACTGGATTTTTCAAATCAGATTTTGCAAGATTATTTGGCCTTGATACTTTTAAAGACGCCGTATCAGCATCAGGATATGCTCTAAAAAGCATAGCTACACGTTTAATTGGTGAAACTAAAGTAACTGCCAAAAGTCTTTTTTACACCTTGATTCCATTTATTAAGCCAGATGATTATAACAATATTCTTGATATGGCTGCTGATGATCGAAAAGAGATTGAAAATGAATTAAAAAGTGTTGATCAAGAATATGGGGAATTATTAGAACGAAATCAACAAATTTGGAAAAATCCGGATCTTAATTTTGCATTTTTTCTTGCAGCTCCTGGTGCGGTATTAGGAAGTCAGCTAGCAAAAAAATCATTAAGCTTTGTAACAGAAGCGTATGACGTTTTAGTGCCTAATGATCGTCAACGACGTAACTATGCAGAAGGCATGAAAAACACATTAAAACAATTAATGCCAAGTATTGGTTTAGATCCAAATAATCCAAGAGACTTTAAAATTTTTCAAGATAGTCTTTTCGCAGAATTAAGAGAAAATCATCCTGACTTATCCGACCAAGATATTCGTTCTATCATAGGTAGTTTATATGGTGGCGAAAGCTTAAGAGAGCAATCTGAATTGATACCGGCAACCCCCCCTATTCAGCAGAAAATTTCCAACATATTGTCTTCACCGCAAGGAATTGCTTGGTTAAACACAATAAAACAACAAGTTGAATCATTTAAAAATTATATGACAAGCTCTAAAACGCAGGCAAATATGAACAATTCTCGAGTAGCTAAAAAAGGTCAGGCGTTATTAGTTAAAAAGCTTATAGAGGCTGCAACGCAGTCAATGAATAAATTTACAATACCATATCTTCAGGCAAACTACCAAAAACCAATTGAAGAATATTTCAAAAAAAATGGGATTGAAGATCCAAAAAAGAAACAAGAAATATTAAATGATCCCAAGTTGAGTAAAGAATTGTTGCAAGCTTTTAGAGAATCCCTAAAAGGTCCATATATGCAGCAATTAGATGAATTGCAAAAAATGTCTGGTGGAAATCCAGAAGTTAATTCTTTAGTAAAAGCTGGCAAAGAACAACTTGAAAAAATTGTTTCTGGTCAAAGCTAAATCTATTATTTCATCCAAATAAAAAAGTTCCAATTATCCTCCTTTAAAAAGGAGTGATATATATGGCATTAGATGGAGCTGAACGTCAACCCGACGAGATTAATGAGCTAACGGCCCTCGTCGTTGAATTTGTTGATCGTTTCAAGAATATAGAAAATGAGATTACTCTTCTCAAAGAAAGCCAGAAAGAGCTTCTTGAAGAGTATAGTGACCGCCTTGATGTAAAAACCCTACAGGCGGCTATGAGAACTGTTAAGATAAAAAAGAAGGTATCCTACAAGGATACCTTTGATACCTTTGTTGATATACTTTCTGAAAAAGAAAATATTTAATATCATGATATCATATACAGTTTATAAAATATTTAGACCTAATACAAACGATTTAAGAAATTATGTTGGCATAACGAAACGAATGCTAAATAAACGTTTAAATGCGCATTTTTATTCACGATGCAATCCTTTGTTAGTATCATGGATAAAAAAACATTTTGATGATATAGCTATAATTTCTTTATATTCAAATTTGAGCCTAGAAGAAGCTTTAAAAATTGAATCTGCGTTAGTTCCAAAAGATGCACGTGAAAGAAAAGCTTTACATTTATTAAATCTTACTGCTGGAGGTGGATTACCAAAACAATGGGATCAATTAACTGTTGAAGAAAAGAATAATAGAAAAAATAAGCTTTCATTAAAATTGAAAGGTAAAAAACGTAGTTTAGAACAAAAGCAACGAATGTCCCAAGCACATATAGGGAAAAAACAATCTGAAGAAACTATTCAAAGAAAAATTCAATCTTTTAAAGATTCTGAAAAATTAAACAGACTGTTTAAATTGATATCTCCTTTTGGAGCGGAAATAGTAGAAAAAAATATGATATCGTTATGTAGAAAACATAATTTAGACCAAAAGTTAATAAGTTCATTAGATAAAAATGGACGAAATCATCATAAGCTTTGGAGCAAAAACGGAATTCAAGTGCATATATACGCATCTAATAAAGAGTTATATGCAACTACAAATTTAACACACATGGCAAATTATTTTAATATTCGCAAATCTGGCTTGTCTAAATTGGCCAAGAAAAAAACAAAAGAATATAAAAAATGGACATATGTTGGATTGTTTAGTAATGTTGAACTATACAATCAAAAAAACGAATATTATGAAAAATATGTTGAATATTTGAATTGTCTTAA
>JACCDP010464944.1_pt1 | contig 18795 bp, 12 predicted proteins | sample 7445841 | NCBI WGS metagenome assembly JACCDP01 (sample SAMN15323441, study PRJNA562643) | freshwater metagenome | isolation source: river surface water | place: USA:Blue River Watershed | collected 2017-08-17
CTCGAGTCCACCATCGACCCTGCGCAGTTCACCCGCATCGCGAAGGGCAAGCCGGCGGCCATCACGGTCGACATCTACGGCGATGAGCCGTTCAAGGGCCACGTCGAGGTGCTCTCTCCCACGCTCGATCCGCAGACGCGCCGCGCAGCGGTGGAGATTTCGGTCGAAAACAACGGCGGCAAGCTGCTGCCGCACCTGTTCGCCAAGGCCGAAGTGACGGTGGGCCAACTGACCAGTGTGATGCTGGTGCCGCGCGAGGCTGTGCTTCAGGCGCCGGGCGGCGCAGTGGTGTTCCGGGTGAAGGGCGAGCGGGTCGAGGCGGTGCGCCCGAAGTTTGGTCCGGCCGACGGCGGCGTCGTCGCGGTTCTCGATGGGCTGAACGAGGGCGACGAGCTCGCCATCACAGGCCTCGGGAACCTGGCCGACGGCTCGGCGGTGAAGGTCGCGACGACCCTGGGCCAGAAGTAGCCCCATCTTCGAATCCCCCAGAAATCGAGGCATTTCATGTTTCTTTCCGACACAAGCATCAACCGGCCCGTCTTCACGACGATGGTGATGGTCGGCCTGATGACGCTGGGGCTGCTGGCGACGCGCAACATCGGCGTCGACCTTTTCCCGGACGTCTCGTTCCCCGTGTTGACCGTGACAACGGTCTATCCGGGCGCCGGTCCGGAAGAGGTCGAGAAACAGGTCACCAAGCGCATCGAAGAGGCGGTCAGCGCCGTCAACGGCGTCGACAAGGTGATGAGCTTCTCGCGCGACTCGGTCTCGCAGGTCGTCGTGCAGTTCAAGTTGGAGGCCGACGTCAAGACGGCCAACTCGGACGTGCGTGACAAGGTTGGCGCGGTGCGCGGCCAGCTGCCGACGTCCATCCGCGATCCGATCATCCAGCGGTTCGACCCGACGGCTGCGGCAATTCTCACCTACACCGTTTCATCGAACCGAAACGGCGCCGAGACGCGCAAGTTCGCAGAGGACAAGATCAAGCCGGTGCTCGAGTCGATCGACGGCGTCGCTACGGTGACGGTCGTCGGCGGTCTCGAGCGCGAGGTGCACGTCTACGTCGACCCGGCGCGCCTCGACGAGCTGAACCTCGCCTTGGGACAGGTGGCGCAGCAGGTGGGCATGGAGGGCTTCGACCTGCCGGCCGGCCGCATCACCACGCGCGGCACCGAGCTGAACGTCAAGACCGAGGGCCGCTACCGCAGCATCGAGGAACTGGAAAACCTCGTCGTCGCGACGTCGGTCAACGGCGGTCAGGTTCGCCTCAAGGACATCGCCCGCGTGGAGGACGGCTTCAAGGAGCTTCGCACCACGACGCGTCTCGACGGCCGCGACGCCATCACGCTGCAGATTCAGAAGGCGGGCGGCACCAACACGGTCGCCATCGCCGATGCCGTCTACAAGGCGATCGAGAAGCTCGAGAAAACGCTGCCGTCCGACGTGAAGCTGATGAAGGCGATCGACACGTCGCTCTTCATCCGCAAGAACATCCACGATGTCTCGGAGGACATCGTCTTCGGCGGCCTCATGGCCGTACTCGTGATCTTCCTCTTCATGCTCGACTGGCGGTCGACCTTCATCTCGTCGCTGTCGCTGCCGACCAGCGTCGTCACGACCTTCCTCGTCATGTGGTGGCTGAACTTCACCTTCAACATGATGAGCCTCCTCGCCCTTTCGCTGTCGATCGGACTGCTCATCGATGATGCCGTCGTCGTCCGCGAGAACATCTTCCGGCACATGGAAATGGGGAAAGACCCGATCACGGCGGCGCGCGAAGCGACGAACGAGATCGGGCTCGCCGTCATGGCGACCACGTTCACCATCGTCGCGGTCTTCGTGCCCGTCGCCTTCATGGGTGGCATGGTCGGCCAGTTCTTCCGGCAGTTCGGCCTGACGGTGGCGGCCGCGGTGCTCGTCTCGCTCTTCGTCTCGTTCACGCTCGATCCGATGATGAGCGCCCGCGTGATGAAGCCGATCGAGCCGGGACACCACGAGAGACTCAAGCACCACAAGTACTTCGGACCGATCGTCCGCTTCTACGACGGCATGGACGAGTACTACCGGGGAGTGCTGCGCTGGGCGCTCTCGAACCGCAAGACGGTCGTCTTCGGCGCCATCGCCATCTTCTTCGCGACGCTCTCGATCGTGAAATACATGGGCAAGGAGTTCGTCAGCCCGCAGGACCGTGGCGAATTCAAGGTGATGCTCGAGTTCCCCGCGGGCACCTCGTTCAGCGAGACAATGCAGGCGACGTCCGCCGTCGAGACGCTGATCAAGGGCTCAAACATGGAGATCCGCAGCATCTTCTCGACCCTCGGCCCGAACGAGGAGGCGAACAAGGCCGAGCTGCGCGTCTACTGCAGCAAGGTGACCGAGCGGCCTTTCTCCCAGTGGGTCATCCAGGACGACATCCGAAAGGTGCTTCGGACAGTGCCGGGCCTGCGCTTCAACATGGCCGACCTCGGCATCGTCGATGGTCCGATCGAGTACCCCATCACGCTCTACATCCGCGGCGACGACTACGAGAAGCTGCAGGAGTTGTCGCGCAAGGCGCTCGACATCATCAAGTCCACGCCGGGCACCGCCGACGCCGACATGACGTTCCGCTCCGGAAAGCCCGAGACGAGCCTCAAGGTGGATCGGGCCGCAGCAGCGGACCTCGGCCTGTCGGTGGCCGCGCTGGCGCAGACCGTTCGCCTCGCCGTCGAGGGCGACGTCACGGGCAAGTTCCGCGACGGAGACCGCGACTACGACGTCCGGGTACAGATCGACCCCGACTCGCGCAACTCCGTGGAGTCCCTTGAGAAGTTGTCGGTCATTTCGACCGGCCGAAAGATCGGAGGCAACCCGTTCGTCCCGGTTCTTCCGAAGCTGGTGCGAGTTGGGGAGGTGGCCAAGGTCGTCGAGACCACCGGCCCCGTGACCATCGAGCGCCAGAACCGTCAGCGCCAGATCACCATCAACTCCAACCTGTCGGGCCGTTCGCTCGGTGACGTCGTCGCCGACGTCGAGGCGAAGCTCTCGAAGATCGAGCTGCCGGCCGGCTACTCGTTCGTCTTCGGCGGCCAGACCGAGCGCATGCAGGAGACCTTCGGAAACATGCTGCTCGCGCTGGCGGTGGCGGTGCTCTTCATCTACTTCGTGCTCGCCAGCCAGTTCGAGTCGTTCGTCCACCCGTTCACGATCATGGCCGCGCTGCCGCTCGCGCTCATCGGCGCGCTGCTGCTGCTCTTCCTGACGAAGTTCCCGCTCGGCATGCCGTCGATGATCGGCATCATCCTGCTGATGGGACTCGTCACGAAAAACGCGATTCTGCTCGTCGACTACACGAACGAGTTGAGAGGACGCGGCTACAAGATCGTGGACGCCTTGCTGGAGGCCGGTCCCACGCGTCTGCGCCCCATTCTGATGACGAGCGCCGCCATGGTGCTCGGCATGATTCCCAGCGCCATCGCGAAGGGCGAAGGCACCGAGTTCAAGGCGCCGATGGCCATCGCCGTCATCGGTGGCGTCGTGGCCTCGACCTTCCTGACGCTGCTCGTGGTGCCGGTCGTCTACACCTGGTTCGACCGCTTCACCCTGCGACGCGAGCGCGAGGAGGAGCCGGTTGAGGAGCCGCCGCGCCGAGAGTCGCAGCTGGCGCCCCCGCCCGGCGCAGCCGTGGCGTTCAAGGCCCAACCGGAGGGCGCGTGATGTTCAGTCCCATTGCCGCATTGCTGCTCGTGCAGGCGACGCTCCTGCCGCTGACCTTGGATGACGCGCTGCATCAGGCCCGGGAACGCAACCTCGACCTGAAGATGGCGCAGGCGCGGCTCGACCAAGCGCGCACCATGTCGAAGAAGGTCTGGTCCAACTACCTGCCGCAGATCGCCGCCGGCGCGAGCTACACCTACAACAACGTCGAGGCGATCATCAGGCTGCCGACGGGATACGCCATCCGGCAGGTCTGCCCGCAGGACGGCTCGGTTCCGGGTTGCTTCATGCCGAACATGGGGGGCGCCACCGACCCGAACGCGTCGCCGCTTCCGGGCAAGGCCACCGACCTCTTCATGTTCCCGACAGGGTTCAGCGAGGCGACCATCCAGAAGCACCATCAACTGGGCGCTCAGGTCACCATCAATCAGGCCCTCATCGTCCCGACGCTGTGGCCGGCCATCGAACAGAGCTACATCATGACCGAGCTGGCCGAGCTGGGCGTCGAGACCGGCCGACGCGAGCTGCTCTTCGCCATCGCGCAGCTGTACTACGGCTCGGTCGGCGCGAAGGAGGCGGTCCGCGTTCAGCAGGAGTTCCTCGCGGCCAACCTCGCGCACGAGAAGGACGCCGAGTCCAAGGTGAACGCTGGCGTCGCGCCGAAGGTGGTGCTCCTGCGCGCGCAGATCGACCGAACGAAGGCCGAGGCAGACCTGAAGCGCGCTCAGAACGCCTACGACTCGACGCGCGTCGCGCTGGCCACGCTGCTGGATCGAAACCCCGACTTCGAGGTGGTGCAGCCGGCCGAGCCGCCGCTGCCGGTCGACTTCTCGACGCTCGAGGCCGAAGCAGCGCGTCGCCCGGACGTCGCGGCCGCCGAGAAGGGTTACGAGCTGGCCGACAAGTGGGGCACCGTCGGGACTGCGCTGGCGTACCTGCCGACCGTCGGCCTGCAGGGCGCGTTCCGCGCGGCGAACATCGGCGGCTTCGCAGGTCAGGCGACGACGTGGTTCATCACCCTGGGCATCAGCTGGACCCTGTGGGACGGCGGCCTGCGCGAGGCCAACGCCCGGGAAATGGCGGCCCGCGTGGTCGAGGCCGAGGCCAACATGAAGAGCGCCCGACTGAAGGCGCTGGAAGAGGTTCGACGCGGCATTCTCGATCTCAAGAGTGCCCAGGCGAACAGGACCAAGGCCGATGAGACGGTGAAGCTGGCGCGGGAAGGGCGGTCTCTGGTCGAGGTCGGCTTCAAGGCCGGCACGTCGACCTACGTCGAGGTGGCCGACGCGAACGCCGCTCTGGTCGGCGCGGAGCTCGGGCGGGTCGCTGAGACGCTCAACGCCCAGCTCGCGGTGCTGAAGCTGGCGAAGGCCTGCGGCGACTTCAATCCGAAGTAGCCGTTCCGGCTGGCTCTCCGACCTCCTCCAGACGCTGTCGCTTTTTGCTTGGGTTCTCCGCGCAGGGCGTGCTTCAGATGCGCCCCTCTCGCGGAGGACCCAATGCCTTTTCTGGACCCGTTCGGACTGCGTCGCGTCGTTCGCCCACAGGGCGTCATGCCGCAAGCTGCGGAGAAGCTCGACCCGGCGCTGCCGCTCGCTGACGACGAGATGGAAATCGCGGTCGACCACCTCAACATCGACGCGGCCTCTTTCAGGCAGATCGAAGCGGCCGAGGCGCACGACGACGATCGCATTGCCCGGCACATCCTCGCGATCGTCGGGGCGCGCGGGAAGATGCACAACCCGGTGACGGGCTCGGGCGGCATGCTCATCGGTCGCGTGCTGCGGGTAGGAGAGGCCCATCCTGCGTCCGGGACGGTGCATCCGGGTGACCGCATCGCCACGCTGGTCTCGCTCACGCTGACGCCGCTGGTGCTGGACGAGATCACCGCCGTGCACCGGCACGCCGAGCGCGTGGACGTCAAGGGGCGCGCGATTCTGTTCGCGAGCGGCATCTTCGCGGCGCTGCCCCCCGACATGCCCGACGAAGTGGCGCTCGCCATCTATGACGTCTGCGGCGCACCGGCGTGGGTCTCGCGGCTCGCGAAGCCCGGTCAGACGGTGCTCGTCATCGGCGCCGGCAAGAGCGGCTCGCTCGCGTGCGCCGCTGCGAAGGAGCAGGTCGGGCCGAAGGGCCAGGTGCTCGCGCTCGACCTCCGCGCCGACGGCCCGAACAGGCTCGTCGCCGACGGACTCGCGGATGTGGGCCTCGCCGCCGACGCCACGAGGCCCGTGCAGGTCTATGAGACCGTGCGTGAAGCGACCCGCGGCGAACTGTGTGATCTCGTCGTGAACTGCGCGAGCGTCCCGGGAACCGAGATGGGATCAATCTTGAGCGCCCGCGACGGCGCCGAGGTGCTGTTCTTCAGTATGGCGACAAGCTTCACCGCTGCAGCGCTGGGCGCCGAGGGGGTCGGCAGGGACGTGAAGCTGTACGTGGGCAACGGCTACGCGAAGAACCACGCGGCCGATGCGATGGCGCTGGTGCGCCGCACGCCGGCCCTGCGGGCGATCTTCGAGTCGCGGGCACGGGGCTGACGGGCGGCTGCCTGGGCCTCACCGACTCGTCGTGCACTTCCCCCCGCGGCAGCTTCCGCCGGGGCATTCGCGGTCGGAGTAGCAGCTGCCCCCGGCGGTCGTGCATTTGCCCGAGCGGCAGACGCCACCGTTGCATTCCCTGTCCGAGTAGCAGGTCGCGCCGGCGGTGGTGCACGCCCCCGAGCGGCAGACGCCGCCCGGGCACTCGCGGTCCGAATAGCACTTGCCGCCCGACGCATTCGAACAGCTGCCAGACCGGCAGACGCCGCCGGCGCACTCGCGGTCCGAGTAGCAGGTGCCTCCGGCCGTGGTGCATTTGCCCGAGCGGCAGACGCCGCCAGCGCACTCGCGGTCGGAGTAGCAGGTCGCCGAGGCCGAGCGGTAGGGAAGGGTCAGGAAAAGCAGGATAACGAGGACAATGCGCATCCTGTGCACGCTGTCCGTGCTGGTCACTCCACGCCACGTCAAACGGCGGCGGCCCGCGTCACGCCGTCCCGAAAAAGGTGCCAGAGCGCACAGGAGGTCTCCATCGCGTCGATGACCCGCATTCGTTCGTCGTCGTACGTCGCGTGACCGAGGACCACCGCCCACGCGTCGCGGCGATGGCCCTGTTCGACGGCGTCATGGGCTGCGTTGAGCGTCAACGCAGCCGGTGAGAGGCCGTGGTGGCGAACGAGGTGGTGCTGCTCGAGGCGCACCGCCAGCGGCGCGACGTCGTTCGACAGCGCCTTGCGCTCGTTCACCGACCCCTCGAGCCAGAGCGTCGTCACGGCCGCACCGACCACCCAGGACCCGAGGCTTGTGCAGAGATCGATGTGTGCGCGGTAGGCGGCCGATTCGGGGAGAGGACAAGCGTCCTCAAAAGTGGCCCGCGAAAGGCCGAGCGCGGCCATCTGCTCGAGAAACAGCTCGGGATGCGGGCGTGTGCCGCTGATGCCGCCGGTCTCCTCCTCGTACAGGTTTGCCGCCAGCGCGCGACGCACGGAAGGCACGGGGCAGCGGCCATGCACCCTGCCGAGGAGCATGGGGAAGTCGCGAATGAAGACGAGCCACTCCTGCTCGAACGAGAGGCGCAGCTGGGCGCGCGTCACGCCGGGGCCGGTCCAGCGCGGCCAGGCCTCATGGTCCTTCCGATCGAGAATGCCGAGAAGCCGCTCGCGGAACTGCTCCGAGGTCATGCCGCCCTCCCGCCGGGAAGGGTGGTGCGGACGAAGCCTTCGCGCCACGCTGCTTCTGTCGTACCGGGCCGCACGCGGCTGTGCTAGGTGCGACCCTTCTGCCGGACCGCATGCAGCGCCGGTCCCGCGAAAGGTGGAGCAGATGCTGACGACGCTCGTACTCGAGAAGCAGCCCATCGCCCGGATCGGCTCGTACCTGGATGCGCTCTCGCCGCAGCAGCGACTGCTCGAGGTCCGCGAACTGCCGGCACAGGCGCAGCAGCTCCTCTTCGAGCTGGCGGCCGGGCAGGGCTGCACCATCGACGGCGATTTCGTGCCCGAGGCCGGTGCGCTCTCGCCCGTGGTTCACGAGGGGCGAAACTCGCTCCCGCTCTTCCGCCTGTTCCAGAAGCGCTTCGCACGCCTCCCGGGCGAGCCCGCGCGCTGCACGGGATACAACGAGCAGACGATGCGCCCCTTCACGGGCCCCGGATACTTCACGGCACGTGAAGACGAACTCGATGGCGTGAAGACGGTGGTCATCGACTACAAGGACCTGCCCACTCAGGCGGCGGAGGGGTGGCCGAACATCCTCCCCAACACCGCGCGCCTGAGCCGCTTCATTTACAACGGCACCGAGGACTGGATGTGGCGGGTGTCGAAGCACGTGACCATCGGCCGTGCTCGTCGGGCGGACGGCTGGATGGACAACTGGTTCGTGCTCTGCCGCACGCCCGTCGGCTAGGGTCCGCGCTCTTTTTCAGGACTGTTTCCAGGACTCCGCTCCTGTGGTGAACGTGAATATGCGTCCTCTGATTGCGATCGTCGGTCGGCCCAACGTCGGCAAGTCGACCCTGTTCAACAAGCTGGTCGGCGGGCGGCTCGCGCTCGTCGAAGACGTCCCGGGTGTCACGCGGGATCGCCACTACGGCGACGGCGACTGGGACGGCCGGCTCTTCTCGTACGTCGACACCGGCGGCTTCGTCCCTGAAGGCATCGCCGGCGCCATCGAACCGGGCCGCGTCGGGACGCGGGACAAGGCGATTGGCGGCGGCCCCGGCGGAAAGCTTCCCAGCGTGCTCGAGGACAAGGCGCTCCTTCAGTCGATGCGGGCGCAGGCCCAGCTCGCCATCGAGGAGGCGCAGGCCATCATCTTCGTATGCGACGCCACCGAAGGGCTCGTGCCCAGCGACATCGAGGTGGGCCGCCTCCTTCGCCGCAGCGGCAAGCCGGTCTTCGTGGTCGCTAACAAGGTGGACAGCGAGCGCCGTGAGGCCGAGCTGCCCATCGCCGACTTCTACGAGCTGGGCGTCGACCGCGTCTATCCGGTCAGCGCGGAGCATGGCCGGCGTCTGAGCGACCTGATGGACGACGTCGCGCTGGCGTTGCCGAACGCTCCCCGCATCGCCGACGAGGTGGAGCGGCCCGAAGACGGCAAGATCCACCTCGCGGTGGTGGGCCGTCCCAACGTCGGCAAGAGCACGCTGCTCAACGCGCTCATGGGCGCGGACCGATTCATCGCGTCGCCCGTGCCCGGCACCACGCACGACGCGGTCGACGAGGAGTTCACCTACAAGGGGCGCACCTTCGTCCTGACGGACACCGCCGGCATTCGGCGACGCAAGGCGATCAGCGCGAAGGTCGAGAGCTATTCGGTCGTCCGCGCGCTCAAAGCGCTCGAGGAGGCCGACGTCGCCGCGGTGCTGGTCGACCCGACCGAGCTGGGCGTGGACCAGGACGCCCGGATCGTCGGCATCGCGGAAGAGAAGGGCCGGGCGCTCGTGCTCGTCGTCAACAAGTGGGACCTCGTCGAGGGCGATGCCGAGGCGGCCGAGAAGGCGAAGACGGAGCTTCAGGACAAGATCGACTTCGTGCCGTGGGCGCCCGTGGTCTTCGCGAGCGCGCTGCAGAAGACGCGCGTCAACAAGGTGCTGGATCTGGCGATTCGCCTGTACGACCAGTCGACGGCGCGCATCCCGACGCCGCAGCTGAACGCATGGCTGCAGGACGTCCAGGATTCGCAGCCGGCGCCCCTCTGGCGGGGCTTCCCGGTGAAGTTCTATTACGCAGTGCAGGTCGGCACCCGGCCCATCACCATCGCCATCCAGACGAACCGCCCTCAGGCCATCAACGACGGCTACCGGCGCTTCATGATGAACAAGCTGCGCGAGACCTTCGAACTCGAGGTTCCGGTGCGCTTCACGTTCAAGCAGAAGAGCGGGGACCGGCGGCCGAACGCGCGCAAGAAGGACAAGGAGTAACCCAGCGCCTTCTCTCCCAGTGCGCCTCCGGTTCGCCTTCCGATTCACATCCCAGCAGTGAAATTCAACATACTCGCAGGCATGGTTCTTCGAAAGAGGGCTTCGTAGGAGCGAACGTGCGCCTCGACGGTCGCGTCGATGGGCTTCGCGTAGCCGCCGCCCATCACCATGATGAGCGGCAGTCGGCGGGCCTCGCAGGCGTCCAGCACCCGGGCATCTCGCGCCTCGATGCCCTCCAACGTCAGGTCGAGCAGTCCGAGGCTGTCCTCGCGCAGCACATCGGCGCCGGCGATGTAGAAGACGACGTCCGGCTGAAACGCCAGAACCTTCGGCAGCGCGCGATCCAGCGCGGCGAGGTAGGCCGCATCGTCGCAGTGGTCGTCCAGCTCGACGTCGAGGCCCGAACGCTGCTTTCGAAACGGAAAGTTGCGGCGGCCGTGCATCGAGAGCGTGAAGACGGTCGGGTCGTCCTGAAAGCAGACCGCCGTGCCGTTGCCTTGATGGACGTCGAGGTCGACGACCGCCGCCCTCAATCCGGGCGCATCGCGCTGCAGCACACGGATGGCGCACGCCACGTCGTTGAAGACGCAGTAGCCCTCGCCGTGGTCGGGAAATGCGTGGTGCGTCCCACCCGCGAGGTTGGCGGCCCAGCGGTGTTCGAGCGCCCACCGTGCTGCGGCGATGGTGCCTCCGGCCGACCGTCTGGAGCGTGCGACCAACCCCTCCGACCAAGGAAATCCGATCCTCCGAACGGCGGCAGCATCGAGAGAGCCCGTGCGAATCGACTCGAGGTAGGCCGGGGTGTGGACGAGCGCGAGGTCGTCCCAGTCTGCCTCGGGGCTCTCGTGGAACAGCTCGCGAGGCAGCACCCCACGCTGGACGAGCCGCTCGCGAAGCAGCTTGTACTTCTCCCGCGGGAAGCGATGGCCTTCCGGCAGGGGAATTTCGACCCGGTCGCAGTAGTAGAGGCGCATGCGCAGGAAAGATGCATCGGCGCGTCGTTCCGTTTCGAACCGTTTCCCGTCTATGCTCCCGCGCATGAAGCGACCCGCACTCGTGCTGCTGTTCGCGCTCGGGGCTTGCTCCGAGCCGTCGGCGCCGCCCCCGAACCCCGCGCTCAAGCAGCGCACGCTGGCCGAGAAGATCCTTCACCGTGCGGTCAGGGTCGGGTCGCTGCCGCCGGAAGCCCGAAGGGACGTGGCGCTCGCGCTCGGCGAAGTGGCCCTCCCCACGCAGTCGGCGCGGCTGCGGCTCATCGTCGCCGCCGAGGACACCATCCTCGCGGCCGGCGCGGCTCAGGCTCTCACGAAAACCATCGCCCGTCGCGAGGGTGACGCGGGCCTCAACGACTGCGCGCGCACCGAGACCAACGAGCACGTTGCGTCGGCCTGCAAGGCGGCGCTGGTGCCTGAGGTCGCTGCCGCTTTCGATGAGAAGGACCTCGCCGCGCGGCTCTCCTCCAGCGACGTCGAATCGCGCCGGAGCGCATTGCGAGCACTTCTGGGCCGTCGGGGCGTTCCCGGGACGGGTGAGGAACTGGAGCGCGCGCTGATCCACGCCAGCACCGACGCCGACGACCGCGTCGCCCTGATGACCGCCGCGTATCAGCTGCGCCGCTCCCTCGCGAAGTTCGAGCCCGAGGTCGAAATGGCTTTACCGCAGGGGCAGATGCGCTGAGGTTGCGGCGGCCGCGGAGGCGGAACACCTTCGGGCCAATGGCCATGCCGCGTCTTCCCTGGGACCGCCTCGCGTTCTCCCAGGACTCCACCGGCTTCGTTCGCCGGGCCTGCCCCAGCTGTGCGCGCCACTTCAAGCTCGGACCGCCGCTCGCGGACGACACCTCGGCGACGACCGTCTTCACTGCTCTCGTCAAGCACGCCAACGTCGACGAGCTGCGCGGTCCGCCGACACGCTTCTGCCCCTACTGCGGCTTCGCTGCGACGGCCGATCGCTTCCTGACCAAGGCCCAGCGCGACTACCTCGAGGCTCGGGCGCGCATCCTCGCGGACAGCGTAGCGCTCTCGCCGGGGCCGGCTGCCGCTCCACCGTTCGAGGAGCATCCGCGGCCCGTCCCCGAGCCCGACGACATGCGGCCCATGCGGCTGATGTGCTGTGCGGACGAGCTGAAATTGAAGGGCTCTTGGGCCCGCCCGTTCTTCTGCCCCCACTGCCGTCTGCGCCACGGCACGGGATGATGCGCTGCGGCATGGTCGTCCCGCCCCTGCGCGGTGAGCGAGACTTGCTCGCATGTGGGCTTGCGCCTATGTTCCGCGCCCCGTGCCGCCCCTCAGCGGCGCGTTCCTCCTCGCTCGAACGAAGGGGCTCACCGATGACCACGACCAATTCCACCCTGGGTGATGCGCCGACGCGGAACCCGCACCTGCTCGCGTGGGTCGAGGAGACGGCCCGCCTCACCAAGCCCGATCGGATCGTCTGGTGCACCGGCTCATCCGACGAGAAGCGCCGGTTCATCGAAGAGGCGCTCGCGAAGGAGCTGATCGCGCCGCTGAACCAGCAGAAGCTGCCGGGCTGCTACGTCGCGCGCTCGAACCCCAACGACGTCGCCCGGGTCGAGCACCTCACCTTCATCTGCACGCCGACGAAGGAGGAGGCCGGCCCCAACAACAACTGGATGGCCCCCGCCGACGGCTACCAGAAGCTGGGCGCGCTGTTCGAAGGCTCGATGAAGGGCCGCACGATGTACGTCGTGCCCTACCTGATGGGCCCTCCGGGGAGCCCGCTGACCAAGGTCGGCGTCGAGCTGACCGACAGCCTCTACGTCGTGCTCAACATGCGGATCATGGCCCGCATGGGGCGCGTGGCGCTGGAGCAGCTGGGCGACGGCGCGTCGTTCAACCGCGGCCTGCACTCGATGCTGGATCTGTCGCCGGAGCGGCGCTTCATCTGCCACTTCCCGCAGGACAACACCATCTGGAGCGTCGGCTCGAACTACGGCGGCAACGTGCTGCTGGGCAAGAAGTGCCTCGCGCTGCGCATCGGCAGCTACCTTGCGTCGAACGAGGGCTGGTTCGCGGAGCACATGCTGATCCTCGGCGCCGAGAGCCCCGAGGGCGAGACGACCTACGTCGCGGCCGCGTTCCCGTCGGCCTGCGGCAAGACCAACTTCGCGATGATGATCCCGCCCGAGCGCTACAAGGGCTGGAAGATCTGGACGGTCGGCGACGACATCGCCTGGATGCGCGTCGGCGACGACGGCCGGCTGTGGGCGGTCAACCCGGAGAACGGCTACTTCGGCGTCGCCCCGGGCACCAACATGAAGTCGAACCCCAACGCGATGAAGACCATCGCCAAGGACACGCTCTACACGAATGTCGGGGTCACGCCCGACGGCGATGTCTGGTGGGAAGGCAAGAGCGACGAGCCGCCGCCCGAGCTGACCGACTGGCAGGGCCGCGACTGGACGCCCGAGAGCCCGGAGAAGGCGGCGCACCCGAACAGCCGCTTCACGGCGCCCATGTCGAACAACCCGTACCTGTCGCCTTTCGTGAACGACCCGCGCGGCGTGCCGATCTCGGCCATCATCTTCGGCGGCCGCAGGGCCTCGACGGTGCCGCTCGTCCTCGAGAGCTTCAACTGGACGCACGGCGTCTTCATGGGCGCGACGCTCGGCAGCGAGACGACCGCCGCGGCGACCGGCAAGGTCGGCGTCGTTCGCCGTGACCCCATGGCGATGCTGCCCTTCTGCGGCTACAACATGGGTGACTACTTCGCCCATTGGCTCAAGATGCAGCAGAGCATCAACCAGCCTCCCAAGATCTTCCTCGTGAACTGGTTCCGGAAGGACGACGAGGGGAAGTTCCTCTGGCCCGGATACGGCGAGAACATGCGCGTGCTCAAGTGGGTCATCGACCGTGTCCGCGGCCGCGCGACCCGCCGCGAGACGCCGCTCGGCTTCGTTCCCCGCGTCGACGACCTCGACCTGCAGGGGCTTGGCGTGCCGTCCGAGCGGGTCGAGAAGGCCCTGGCCATCGACAAGGGCGAGTGGAAGCAGGAACTCGAGAGCACCGCCGAGTTCTTCAAGACGCTGGAGCCGCGACTTCCCAAGGCGCTGGAGTTGCAGCGCCAGATGCTTCTCGCCCAGCTCGGTTAGAGCGTTCGCGGTCTTGACGCCCCTCCGCGGCCTGCGGGCTTCGGAGGGGCGCTCGCTTTCTCCCGCTCAGGGCGCAGCGACCGGCGGGGGCGTCTTCAGTCGGTACAGCGCGATGGTTCCGCCCTTCGCATCACGTGGGCCCGAGGCCATGTCGTGGCGCTCACCGTCGATGGGCTGACTGCGCAGCAGCTCCCAGTCGGCAGAGGCGAGCAGGTCGCTGCAGACCTTGGAGATCGGCGCGCCCGCATCGCGGTCCCAGAAACAGGGCAACCCCAGATAGAGGAACACCCGAGCATCGGCGGGCTCCACGCGCGTCTTCGAGTAGTAGCGCGTGAGCATCCAACGGGACCGCACCGCAACACCGAAGGAGGCGAAGCGCGCCCGAACGTCGCGTCCGCTCTCGGGCGAGTCGGGGCGGTACTTCTCGACAATCACGTCGCTCTGCTGGAAGAGCCCCTCGTCGATCATCGCGCGCAGGAACCGATACTCCTGCTGACGGTCGTCGAGCTTCTGATGGAACAGCGTCAAGCCTCGCGGGAAGGTCGCAATTCCGACGACTACCAGCGCCACAACGCCGCCGTACAGAACCGTCCGACGCGCACCTGCGAACGATTCGCGATCGCCGACCCACGTCACGAGCGCATCGACGCCGTGCGCCCCGAGGAACAGGACCGGCACGATGGTGTGGAGCGCGTACCGGGAAATCATGATCAACTCCGGAACCATGATGAGCCCGTGGACGCCGTAGATGCTGCCGAACCAGACGAGGAGATAGGCGAGGCGCCTCCGGTCTTGTCGCCACAGCTTCACGAGCCCCAGCAGGGCCAGCAGCGTGAAGACGAGCGGCATGCGGTCCGGATGGAAGTAGTTCTGATGGATCAGGGCGCGGGGCAGCTTCTCCAAGCCGTCGAGCAGCATCAGCGCCGACCCCGGCACCCCCGTGCTCGGGGCCGGCGTCGCGACGCCGTACAGCAGAAGGCGGGCGAGGAAGAAGGCCGTGATGCCGAGGGCGAGCCCCGGTACGAGCCAGTGCCACCGGAGGCGCGGTCGGAAGTCTGTCGCCATGGCGAAGGCGAACGGCACCACGAACCCGAGGCAGACGTTCTCCGGCCTCGCATCAACGGTCAGCGCGCAGGCCAGCACGAAGCCGATCGTCGGCAGCACCATTCTTCGCAGCGTCTCTGCCGCCAGCATCCGATGCGCCATGACGAGGGTCAGCGCCGAAAAGAACATGCTGGAGATGAACTCGACGTTGCTGGCTGCGAAGTAGACGGGCAGGGGACAGACGGCGAACAGCAGCGCCGAAGCCAGCGGGACAACGTCGCCGCGGAAGGCGAGCCGCGCCTGCACGTACATGAGCACCGGCATGAGGAACGAGAAGCCGAGGTTCAGCGCGCTCGCCAGCTCGAACCGGTCCATGCCGTCGGGAAACAGGTAAATCAGCGGTGATCGCGACTCGATCATCCACCAGATCCACGGCACACCGCGCGAGTAGTCGGTCACCCCCATGAGCTGGCGCGGTGACGCGACGTACCGAATGGCTGCGCCGAGCAGAACGACCGCGAAGAGCAGCCAGCGGTCGCGCTTCGGCATGCCGCGCAGTTCGTCCTCGACCGTCTCCCGAACGACGTGCGCGAAAAGGACGATGAGCGCGGTGACGATCCAGGCGAGCGAAGCTTCGAAATCCATGGGCCGTCCGCAGCAAAACGAGGCCCGGAGCATACAAGAAGAGCGGGGTGCCGAGCCGCTTGGACTCGCGCACCCCGCTCCTCGAAAAAGCCGGTTTTGCTAGGCGCGAACCTCGACCGTCGGCTTCACCGCGGGCGGGATGTTCGTTTCGGTGCCGGCGGGGGCGGGCTGCGTGAACGGATCCTCCTCGAGGGCCGCCTTCAGCACGTCGTCCATCTTGCTGGCGAAGATGAACTCCATCTCGTTCTTCGCCTGCTCGGGAACGTCGACCAGATCTTTGCGGTTGCGCTCCGGGAGGATGACGCGCTTGATGCCCGCGCGGTGGGCCGCCAGCATCTTCTCCTTGATGCCACCGACAGGAAGCACCAGGCCGCGCAGGGTCGCCTCACCCGTCATCGCCACATCGCCCCGGACACGAATGCCTGTCAGCAGGCTCACCAGTGCCGTGAAGATGGTGACGCCCGCCGAGGGGCCGTCCTTGGGAATGGCCCCTGCGGGGAAGTGGATGTGGAGGTCCTTCGCTTCGAGGAAATCCTCCGGGATGTGCAGCGCGGGCGCCTTGCCGCGGACGTAGCTGAGCGCGGCCTGCGCCGACTCCTTCATGACGTCGCCCAGCTGGCCGGTCAGCACGAGGCTGCCCTTGCCCTTCATCTTGGTTGCCTCGATGAAGAGCAGGTCGCCGCCCACCGGGGTCCAAGCGAGGCCGGTTGCCACTCCAGGGACCTCGGTCCGCTCCGCGACTTCCGAGTAGTAGTGCTCGGGACCGAGAATCACCTCCAGCTGGTCGGGCAGGATCTCCTGCTTCGTCTCCTTCTCGGTCGCGACGTCCACGGCCACCGCACGGCAGACGTCGGCGAGGCGCCGCTCGAGGTTTCGGACGCCGGCCTCGCGTGTATAACCGGTAATGACCTTGTGCAGCGTCTCGGGCGTCAGCCGAATCGCGGCACCGTCGAGCCCGTGCTCCTTGAGCTGCTTCGGCACGAGGTGACGCGTCGCAATCTGGCTCTTCTCCTCGAAGGTGTAGCCGGGGATCTCGAGGATCTCCATGCGGTCGCGCAGCGGCGCCGGAATGGGGTCCAGCTGGTTCGCTGTGGCGATGAACAGCACCTTCGACAGGTCGTACGGCACATCGAGGTAGTGATCCGAGAAGGTGTTGTTCTGTTCGGGGTCGAGGACCTCGAGCAGGGCCGCCGACGGGTCTCCACGGAAATCGGCGCCCAGCTTGTCGATCTCGTCGAGGAGCATGACGGGGTTCGTGGTGCCGGCCTTCTTCAGGCTTTGGATGATGCGGCCCGGAAGCGCGCCGACGTAGGTGCGCCGGTGGCCGCGAATCTCCGCCTCGTCCCGCACGCCGCCCAGCGACAGCCGAACGAACTTGCGTCCCAGCGCCCTGGCGATGCTCTGCCCCAGGCTCGTCTTGCCGACGCCCGGCGGGCCGACGAAGCAGAGAATCGGACCGCGCATGTCGTTCTTGAGCTTGCGGACGGCGAGGTACTCCAGAATGCGCTTCTTCACCTTCTCGAGACCATAGTGGTCGGCCTCCAGGACGCCGCGCGCGTTGGCGATGTCGAGGTTGTCGTCGCTGCGGACGCTCCACGGCAGGTCGGCGATCCATTCAAGATACGTGCGGGCGACGGTGTATTCGCTGGAGGCCGTCGGGATGCTCTTGAGCCGCGCGAGCTCCTTCAGCGCGACCTTCTCGATGTCCGGCGGGAGGCCCAGCTTGCGCAGCCGCTCGCCAAGCTCGTCGATCTCCTCTTCCTCCTCCCCCAGTTCGCCCAGCTCCTCCTTGATCGCCTTGAGCTGCTGACGCAGGTAGTACTCGCGCTGCGTCTTCGACATCTCGCCTTTGACCTGATTGTCGATTTTGTTCGACAGCTTCAGGATTTCGCGCTTCCGATTGAGGATCTCGAGCACGAGGTTCATCCGGCTCTTCAGGTCGACGGTCTCGAGGACTTGCTGCTTCTCCTCGATGGGCACGTCGATGTTCGCGGCGATGGGGTCCGCGAGGTGGCCCGGGTGCGTGATGCTCTCGACGAGTTCCGTCGCGGCGGCCGGCAGCTCCGGCATCAGCTCGATCACCTCGCGAGCGAGCTTCTTCAGGTTGATGCTGAGCGCTTCGACCTCGACGTCCTCGACGCTGGTCACGTCCTCGACGGGATCGACTTTAGCCTTCAAATACGGGTGTTCCTGGGTGATCTCGCTGATCTTGAACCGAGCCAGCCCTTGGACGACGAGCGAGTAGTTGTCCTCGCCCATCTTGAGCAGCTTCACGATGCGCGCCACGGTGCCCATGGCGTGCAGGTCGTCCGCGCCCGGGTCCTCCTCCTCGGCGCGCTTCTGGGTCACCACACCGATGACCTGATCGTCGCGCACGGCGTCCTTGATGAGCGCGATGGTCTTGGTGCGGCCGACCGCGAGGGGCAGCACGCCGCCGGGGAAGAAAACGCTGTTGCGAAGCGGAAGAATGGGAAGAACGTCCGGAATTTCGTCGCGGGAGAGCGTGGGGGGCGCACCGGCCTGCGGCATCGAACCCTTGCGCGTGTTGTCGGACATGGCGCCTCCTCGGCGGGTGGAAAGCAGGGGAACGCGGCGACGGCCGGTCTCCCCGGACCATCCGGAAACATAGCCAGACATTGATGCCCCGCAAGTCGCGCTCCGCCGATTTCTTGCGGGATTGCCGAAGCCTGCAGCCGGGCTCACCCTCGGCCGGCCGCCGGCGGCATCGGAGGGCCCATGCGAGCGTGCCTCACGGCCATCGGAATCGTTTCGTTCGGGCTCGCCGGTTGCCGGCAGCAGGTGTTCGAGCCGGTCCGAAATGCGCTCGTCGCGACGGCGGTGCTCGAGGGTGACGTCCGCGTGACGACCCGGGCCGACCTGCTGTTCGTGGTGGACGACTCCCCTTCGATGGCGAACGAGCAGCAGAAACTCGCGCAGGGGTTTCCGGCTCTGGTGTCGGCGCTCGATGCCCTCGATCCGCCGATCGATTACCGGGTCGCCATCCTCACGAGCTCCGTCTCCGAGCGGTTCGGTCCCTGCGATGTCGCCGTGCCCGGGGCGGCCACGGGGTGCGACGCGATGTTCGGGGGAACGGGCTTCCGCTGCGACGGGGGCGCATGCCTGCGCGATTGGCCTCTGGCGGGACTGCCTGCCGCGTGGCCGGGGGGCGCGACCTTCGTCGAGCGCGCGAAGACGACCGCTGCCGGCCTTTCACAAGCCTTCGCGGCGACGATCCTGGTTGGCACGCGAGGGGCCCGTCAGGAGCAGCCCTTGCACGCCGTTTCCCTGGCGCTCGAGTCCGGCTCGCTCGCGGCGTTCCTGCGCCCCGATGCCCGACTCGTCAC
>JACCDP010257478.1_pt1 | contig 18794 bp, 8 predicted proteins | sample 7445841 | NCBI WGS metagenome assembly JACCDP01 (sample SAMN15323441, study PRJNA562643) | freshwater metagenome | isolation source: river surface water | place: USA:Blue River Watershed | collected 2017-08-17
ATGTCCCCGGCGAGAGCCACGCAGCCATCTACCTCGGCCCCGGTTCGCAGCCGGGAAGCATCAAGGTGCTTGACCAGTGGAACAACCACCCTGCTGGCGTCCGTGAAATTCATCCGGGCGACAAGGCTGAGAGCGCGCAGAACTTCCGCACCATCGCCACACGCGACGGCTCCGATCCCGGCCTCGCGCGCGCTCCCGGCGTCAAACCGGAACAAGTCGCCTCTGCGATCCCGACGAACGCATCAATTCATATGAGCGACGCTTCGCTTCCGCCGAACGCCCGCTCTTTTGTGGACACATGGAAAGAAGACGACATGGCGAAGGCTAAAGGCAACGTGCGCGCGCAAGACCCCGGCGCTCTTGAGAACGCCCGCAACCAGCCCCAGCGCAACATGGTTGACGCGCCGCGCCCGCCCGAGCGACCCGCTGCCTTGGACATTCCGCGTAACGATGGCGCGCCTGCGGTGCCCGCTGCCGGTATGCCGAACGCGCAGCATACGACCAATGCGCCGCTGCCGCCCGAGCGGCCGGCTGCGCTGGATATTCCGCGCATTGATAACGGTCAGACGACCTCTGCGGCGAGCACGCCAAATCCGACGGTGAACGCGCCACTCCCGCCGTCGCGCCCTGACCACATTGATCCGGCCGTGTCGGGTCCGCAGCAGCACGCGAACATGGGTCCGCCCGATCCGAACGCGCCCGCGCCGTTGCCGCCCGAGCGTCCGGCCGATCTCATCAAGCCGCGTGAGGCGGAGACGGCTGTCCCGCTGCCGCCCGCATCAAACGAGCGTCCTCAGACGGCGTCCGCCGCACCACCGTCGGTGGCTCCTACGCAACAGCCCCAGCAGGCGTCCGACGATCCGTTCGGCGGCTTCGCGTCTTGGCTCGGCTCCCTCTTTGACAACCCGGACAATCTAAATGAAGCACAGCAACAGTCCCCCGTCGCTCAGCAGTCTGGAAGCGAAATGCCAGTGCAAGATGTTTCTGGCGGTGACAATTTTGATTTCGGGGGCGGCGGCGATCTTTTCTCTGCCATTGGCTCCTTCTTCGGCGGGTTCGAAAACGGTGGACCCGTTGGGTCATTTGCGCGCGGAGGACTTGTTCGTAAAGCGAACGGTGGTCGCCCCGACCGCACCGCTAACGCGCAGCCCGGTGTCGCCGTCCCCACTGGATACCGAAACACTGACCCCGGCGGTGGTTACTCAGCCCGACGTTCTGTCACCCCCGGTTACGCTAGAGGCGGACCAGTCGAAGACGGAACAAGCCTCGACGGAGCCGTCGACCTCGGAGGAGGTTCCGCGCCGGCATCGCAAGTGGAGGCACCTGCGGAGACATCGTCGGCACCACTGGTAAGTCGCGGAGCGATCCCGACGGAGGGCTTCGGTGACGAAGCGCCGATCATCGGCCCGAACTCTGTGGAGGCGAAGCAGCAGGCTGCGCTTGAGAAGTATGCCGAGCAGCGCGCGATCTCGCAGCAGATGCACCAGCCGAAGAACCTGCGTGAGCTTCTCATGTCGGCGGCGACGGACGTTGTCCATAATGTGCAGAGCGACTACGGCATCGACCGCGCCGTGCAGCGCCAGCAGGGTCAGGCCGTGCCGACCGGCGAAGACAAAGACCCGATCTCTGCGTTCTTCGACATGCTTACTGGCGCGCCGCAGGAAGCTGCACCGCCAGAGAAAGTGAAGGCGCTCGGTGACGTTGTCGATCCGTCCAACCGTTTGACAGAGGGTATGCGCACGACCGCCGGCATGGCTGCGGGCGTCGAGTATCTCCTGAACAAGGGCGACTATAAGGGCGCGCAGGAAATGGCGCGCTCGGTGATGTTCCACCAGCAGCTTCAGGCCGCCAAGTATGGCGATCAAGCTGTCGAGTTGCTGCGTCAGGGCAAGAACGAACAAGCCGTCCAGACGATGGTTAAGGGTCAGGATCAAATCCCTGACGGCACCACCGTGAAAGCGAAGTCTACTCCCGACGGCGGCGCTATCGTCACGCAGAAGGATGAGAACGGCAAAGTCATGGGCCACCACCGTCTCACCGAGGCGCAGCTCATGGGCATGGCGCTCGGCCTGAAAGACGGCACCGCCTACTGGCAGTCCATCGTTCACCTCGCCAACGGTGACAAAGTCGACGCGTCCGGCCCCGATGCAGCATATGAGCGGTGGCAGAACCGGCCGGAAGCCGCGATCCCGACACCCGACACCAACTCGCCGCTGTATAAGTCGCATCAGGAAGCGATGCAGATTGCTGGCCCACAGCCGCAACTGCCGTCTGACTTTGCGCAGATGAACCCCGACAATCAAAAGCTAGTTCGCGCGCAAATTGCGGAAGAGCGTCAGGGCTGGAACTCGCGCTACTCGCAGGCGATGCAGGGCTATCGTCAGCAGCAGACGTTTGGTCAGCAAGAGGCTCAGCAGGGACGAACCTTCGAGCATCAGGACGAAACTCAGAAGCGCACTTTCGAGCATCAGGATGGCAAGCCGCCGTCCCGCACCGACATGGGTAAGATCAATGAGGGCGTGACTTCCGCGTTTGACACTGTGATAGGTCCCGACACGATTAAGAGCCCACAGCGCGCGCAGGACATCAAGACTGTCGCGGGTCAGCTTATGGCGACTAATCCATCGCTGTCGCCAGACGACGCCATCCGTGGCGCGATCTCGGTCACGCAGCGGGGCCAGTCGCAAATTGAAAATGGCTCGATTAAGTTACCTAACGGGGTAATGGTAAAAGCGCCACAAACTGTTATAGATATTCATACGCGCGTTAATGGTGCGGCTGCTCCGACGCCCGCACCGACAGCCCAGCCTGAAACGAGGTCTTGGGGGAGATAATAAGTGAGCGATTACGATCAGGACCTCTCCCACCTTGTTACCCCAAAGGCAGAGCCCGCACCGGCGGCGCATGAGGCCAGTGCGCCTCACGACGACTATAATCAGGACTTGAGCCATCTCGCGGCCGGCGGCGCACCGCCGGTTGCGAAGTCAGACGGCGCAGCGTGGTCGGACTATTACAAAGCCGGCGAAGCGGCGCTCTATGATGCTGGCGCGCGTGCGGCCACCGCAGGACAGTGGTTGGCGGACAAAGCCGGCACGCAGGAAGCGTCTGAGGCAAACCGGCTCAGCGCCGTCAACCTTCAGCGTGGCGCTGAAGAAATTCGCAACGACATGACCGAAGGTGGTCGGAATATTGCGAATGCACAGGCGCTCCCATCAGATGGACAGCCGGGCCTTTTGAGTTCGGCTTACAACCACCCCATCGACACGCTGGGCATCAAGGGCGCACAGGTTGCGGCAAGCGTCGCTCCGTATGTTGCTGGCGCTGCCGTTGGCGGCCTTCCGGCGGAAGTGGCGATTGGTGCGGCCGATCAGGCCAGCAGTTCAATGCAAGCCGCCATCGGCAGATCAAACGAGATGACGGACCAGGAATTGGCGAAGGCCAGTCCTCGTTTTGCTCAGATCATGCAGGAAACCCCGGACCCATATCAGGCCCGGCTCAAGTTCCGTGACGAACTTTACACTACCCCACAACTTGCTGCCGACTTGGTTGGCGGCGCGGCCATTGGTTGGATCACTGGGCGCACGCTAAAGGCTGGCAAAGATGCCGCACTTGGTGTCGAGCAGGTGGCCGAAGGCGCGGCGAATGAAGCCGAGCGCAGCGCGCTCCGCAGCATGACTGAGCAAGGTCTAGGTAATGCCGCTGGCGGCATATCCACGGACTACACGCAGCAGCGCGCCGAAGCCGCCTCAAAAGACGCGACGGGGCAAGTCAGTCAGTCGTCTCTCTACGGCGCAAATGTTGGGCAAGTGCTTCAGGCTGGCGTCAACGCTGGCGTCGAAGGTGCACTAGCTGCCGGCGCTCCGCACGCGGTTGGTGCGGTTCGTCGCTGGAATGGTGCGGAGCCGGACGTAAAGCCTTCAGTTACCGGCGAAGGTAATAGTCCCGACGCTGCGACAATCACGGCGCTGAACAACGTCCTAAACTCTGGCGCGACGTCGCTCGCCCCGAAGGGTCAAGGCGAACTCCCGCTACCCACGCCCCCATCGGCACAGGGTAACATGTTTCCAGACGCGCCAGTGCAGCGCGCGCCCACTGGTATGCCCGTCAATGAGGCGATGGATCGCGTCAACGCGGCGCAGCCGGTCGATCCCAATCAGGGCACCCTGCCCCTCGAACAACCGTCACAGCCTGACTTGTTTGGAGCGATGCAGCGCGTCAACGACGCGCAAGCTAACCCCATGCAGAGCGACACGGCCCTCGACGGTAACAGGGTCACAGAACCACAGCCGCAACTCGATGCGCAGGTTGAAGAGGCGCAGGCTGGTCGTCGCACGGGCGTGGTCTATCCGGCCGGGACAGGGAATATTCCCGAAGCGCCCGCAGAGGGTTTGAAGCGGTGGGCATCGAAAGATGGAACCGTGGTAGATTATAACCCTGAGAACTTTATGACTAAGGCCGGGAAGCCAATGGCCGACCGGACCATCGGGGTTAAGCTCAACAAAGCGTTGAACGATGGAACCCTGAGTGAGGAGAACGGCTACTCCAAGTGGTCGCAGCAGGAAGTTGCGCAGACGGCGCTTGCGAATGGTGAGCAGCCGACAGTCCTCCAGTCGCAGACGGCTGAAGGACAGCCCATCAACGACGTCGCCTCGACGGAAAGCCTGAAGCCGCATCAAGTCGCTGACATGGCTGAAACCCTGCCACCCGGCGGGAAGATTGTTGAGAAGGCTCCAGACCAAGTCATCGCCGAGCGTAAGAACCCTGCACCGGATGCGCCGGCGCGGGCGTTTGCAGAATACAACCCAGAGACGAAGAACCTCCGACTTGGCGACTACACGTTGCAGTTCGGCGCGAAGGACGCGCTGGCGATAAAGCCGCACGACGGCGACTGGACGAACGTCTATCGTGACAAGCCGCTTACCGGCCGGCGCGGTGAGATCGCCGCCAGCGACATGGCTGCACACAATATTCCTGAAGTCTTGCAGCGCGTCGCGCACGCCCACTTTGCGGGTGAGATCAAGCCGGAGCAGATCGTTGAACACTTTAACAGGCAGGCTCAGAATGAAGGTGTTACCCAGACAGGTAATGCGCCCGAGCGCAGTGTCCCGCAAGGCGTCGGCCCGAAAACAGCGGAAGCAATGGGCCGTGTTGCCGGCGAGCCGACTAACCTCCCCGCACCTGTAACGCCGAAGCCGCCCGCCTCCACTCGGCCGCCGCGCATATTGCGCTCGACTGATCCAGCCGTCCTCGCCTCCGAGAAGGAGATGGATAAGAAGGGGCGCGAGATTGCCAAGGCGAACCGGCAGGCTCTCGCTGCCGACATCAAGGCTGTCGAAGAAGGGCCGCAGGGAAAGAACTGGACGAAGGCTGAACTCGCCGCGCGCCAGACCAACGCCGAAGCGGCCAAGGCCGTCTTCGAGGAGCACCGCAACGACGACCTGACGTTCATCTCCACGGGCGACCAGCTCAAGGCAATGGCCGACCGCCTCAAGGGGATCGTCAAAAAGGCCGAGGAGCGCGGCGTCTCTATCCCATCGAAGGTGGGCTACGAGGGTACCGACCCGCACGTCGTGTGGCTGGCCGAAGTCCGCCGGCTCGCGTCTGAGTTGTCGAACACCCGCAAGCCGCCGAAAGACCGGATGGAGACGGCGAACACACACCTGATCAACGAACTCTCTGCGCGGGAGGGTGACTTCCAGACGCTGCGCGACAGCCGCAAGGAAGGCGGCGACGAGCGGATGCGCCAGTATCAGGGCGACGTCGAGGAGAAGCCCGCCACCGCAGAGGCGATGGACTACCACGGCAGCGTCGAAGACACGGTCATCAAGAACATCGACGAGCAAGGCGGCGCTGACGTCACGGTAAATGAGCGCAAATACACTGGCCGTGGCGAGGCGATGGCCGGTGTGGATAAGGCCGGCACGTTCCAACAAGAGACGCGCCGGCGGCGCGCGCCGCCGAAACTGGCGGCCGTGCAGGAAAAGACGCGCGCACTCCCCGCACCTGACAGTGAAGTTAAGGCGAGCCGCAACACGGCGCGCGCCCGCAAGTCGATCAGCGAGTATGAGCCGCCGAACCCCGACCGGCTGCCGGAGCATCCGACTACGGGTGAAGTCGTCGAGCCGCGCGCCACTTATTCGCTGAGCCGGCTACTGAACCCGAAGGCTTACCGCCGCAAGGGCGTCAATGGCGCGTTGATGCCTCTGACGGCTAAGCGCATCCTTGAGATTGTGGGGGACACCAAAGTCCACATCGTCGACGGCGCGCAGATGAAGCGCCTGATGAAAGGCGATGACAACGTCGACGGATACTACCACCCCGGCATGGACCACATCGTTCTGAACGGCGAGATGGTTGGTGGTAAGGCCGCGTTTGACCAGACGGTCTTACACGAGGCTGCTCACGCTGCGCTGTTGAAGGCTATCGAGGACCGCCCGATCCTGAAGGCAAACCTCCAAGACCTCGCCGATTTCGCGCAGAAGGCGCTTGCCGGAACCGACATCATCGAGAAGCGTTACGCCCGCGAAGTGTCAGGCACGAAGTGGGAGGACAGCTACGGCTTTAGCCCGGACAAAAAGACCGGCAGGATCGACATTCACGAGTTTTTGTCCGAGGCGCTGTCGAACCCCAATTTCCAACGCGCGCTGTCCAAGATCGAAATTCCAAACGAGCTGGCGGAGCGGCTGAATGTGAAGCAGTGGCGCGCTGGCAAGCGCGGGCTGGCGTCTGTTTGGGACGCAGTCGTCGCCTTCGCACGCCGCGCGTTCAAACTCCCCTCCTCCGCCCACACGGCGCTGGAGGCGGCGCTGGCGTCGACCGACCACGTCATTGATCAGCGCAAGTCCATACAGGACATGAACCGCAACATGCTGATGGACGAACTTTTCGGCGACGTGAAAGCCAGCCGGAACCGGTTCAAGGACCAGATTACCGACGCAGGTAATAGGGTCGCAGACACTGTCGGGGCAGCGGACTGGCGCTCCCGTGGGCGCATGGCGCGCAATTACTTGTCGTCGCTGCACCACGTCGGGCGTCGCCTCGACAGCTTCCTTGGCGAGAAGGCCGGGCTGGGCGCTGACCTCGCGCGCGCGCGTGAAGCCATGCGTGTCATGAAACAGAAGATCCTCGAAATGGAGGGCGGCGACCGGGTGGTCGAGATGCTGTCCGCGTTGCAGAGGAAATATGATCGCGGCGACGTTGGCAACAAGTGGCGCGACATGCTGGGCACGCTCTACGAGGCGACCATGAAGAACGTCGACGTCTTCGGCGATAACGCTCACATCACTGAGGGCGCGTCGGATCGACAGGCGTGGAACGCCAAGGACCGGCTCGTCAAAGAGTTTGAGGCTTTTAATACGAAAGACACCCAAGACCTCTACAATGGGATGAAGGAAGCCATTGGCTTCTTCAAAAGGTCCCAAGAGCAAATGGCGAAGGACCAGATCAAGGCGATCCTTGAGACGGCCGGCGACAAGACGCTGGGCCTCGCCACGCGCATTTATAACAACAGCCTCCTTGAGGGCGAAGCCGAGCGCCTACAGGACAACCACATCCTGCATGCGCTTACGACCGCGCGCGAGTTCAAGAAACTACACGGGACATATATCCCCCTGCACCGCGAGGGGTCGCACGTCGTCACGGCCAAGCAGAAGGTCCACGCCGTCCCCGGCTCGACGCTGCTTCCCGACGGCCGCACGCTTCAGTTTGTGCAGCAGGGCAAGAATACCGCCGCCTTTGAGCGCTCCGTCAAGGAAGCCATCGACAAGATGGGCGACGTCTATGACGTGGCGGACGTGAAATGGAAGTGGGTCGACAAGGACGGCAACCTGACCGAACCGCAGCAGGCTGACGCTCGCAAGGCGGCGCATGTCGTCATCAACAACGAGCACACCTCATTCGCCAATGGCGAGGGCGCTGCCGAGAAAGTCCGTCAGGACCTCATCGACAGCAAGAAGTATGAGACGGTGAGCGGCGTCGAGCTGAAGCGCGAAGTCATGAACCGTAAGGACAGCGGCCTCATCTCGAATGACATGGAGCGCATCGTCAGCGGCATCCGTGGCAGTGAGAAATTCAAGTCCATGTCGCCCGAGGCGCGTGAGCTTCTAATTAAGGGTCTGCACGAGGCCAGCATCAGGCTCCTGCCCGGCTCTCGCATTCAGACGCACTTGCTCCCGCGCCGTAATATCGCCGGCCACTCGACTGACCTGACGCGCGCCACGGCAATCTACGCTGATCAGGCGGCTGGTTATCAGGCGCGGCTCCGTCACATGCCCAAGATTGAGCAGGGCCTGAAGGAACTCGAAGCCTATCTGACTGCGAACCGGAACCAGTCTACCAGCGTCACAGCTCCCCGCCGTGAACTGGCCCAGGAATTAGAAAAGCGCATCTACGGGATCGAGGACAACATTCGCCCGAATGACCTGACGTCGAACGTAACGCGACACCTCCTCAAGATGTCGATGCTCGACAAGCTGGGCGGCGTGTCGTTCCATATGATCAATAGCGTGGAACCGTGGACCACTTCCCTCCCGATGCTCGCCGGAGAACATGGCGGGTTCGCCTCTGCGAAGGCGATGCTCAACGCCTACAACGCCATCGGCGGGCGCAAGGCCATCGGCAAGGGCCTGAACGAGACGTGGGTTGCGCGCAGTCAGGCGGCGGTCGACGCGCATAATGCGAAAGCAGGGAAAGACGGTGTTACCCGTATGGGTAACTACATCGACCAGTTCAAGCAGGAGATCAATAACGGCACCCTCTCCGCAGATGAGAAGGGTCGCCTCTCGAAGTTGCTCGACTACCTCCACGACAATGGTGCGATGGATAAGGAAGCCGAGTTCTTCATCCGGCGTGAGAGCCGGCCGGAGAGCACCCGCTTTGAGCGTGGGCTGGATCAGGCCGACCTGATGGCCCGCCAGATGGGTGGCGCTATCGAGGGCATCAACCGCGCCGTCACCGGCATCGCCAAATATCAGCTTGAGCATAAGAAACACGGCGACCACGAGAAGGCGATGAAGGCTGCCTATGACCTCGTGTCCGACACGATGGGCAACTACAGCGCGTCCAACTCGTCGCCGATCTTCAGTTCAAACGTGGGTGCGCTGGCGCTTCAGTTCAAAAAGTATGGCTTCAAGATGTATAACCTCTTGGGCCAGACGATGGGTGCGGCGCTTGACAGTAAGCGCGACCCGGCTGAGCGCAAGGCTGCGGCTAAGCAGTTGGTGGGCGTGCTGGCGACACACGCCGTCATGGCCGGCGCGTTGGGTCTGCCGATTGGTCCGGTCAAGACGGCCATTGGCGCGTCGAACGCCCTACTCGGGACCGGCTTCTCGGTGGACGACTTTGAGCAATACGTCCGCGAGTTTTTGACAAAGCATCTGGGGAAGACTGGTGGGGAGATTGCCGCGCGCGGTGTGCCTCACGCATTCGGCATGGATGTGTCGGGCCGCATGGGCCTCGACAGTCTGCTGGTGCAGGACATGCCCGCTTCTAACAAGCCGAAAGACTTCAAGGCTTGGATGGCCGATACGATGATCGGCGCGGCACCGCAGCAGGTGGTGGAGATGATCCGTGGCGCTGGCGCTCTGGCGGGTGTCGCCAAGAAGGCCGTCACGGGCCGTGAGCAGAGCAGCCAGCAGCTTCAGGAAGCGTCGAAGGTTGTGCCACTCAAGGCGTTCCATGACCTGACCGCCGCATACTTCGGGTCGCATGACGGCAAGAAGTCGGTGCATGGCTACGAGACGATGGCTCCCTACTCCAGCAGCGAGGCGATCATGCGCGGCATTGGCTTTAAGCCGGCGCGGGAGGCTGAGACGCAGGAGCAGAACAGCATGACCAAGCGCGCTGACTTAGTGCAGCACGCAGAGAAAGGCGAGTTCCGCGACCGTTGGGTTGCGGCGTCGCCGGCGGAGAGACAGAAGTTGTGGGGGGAAGTTGAGCGATGGAACGCCTCTCGTCCTGCGGAGGCGCGCATCACGCGGTCGTATTTGGATAGTCAAATACAGCGTCGCTCAAAGATGCTTCACAATGACACGATCTACAATGGACAGCAGGTCCGCAGTGACAACCGCTATATCTTCGACAAGTCGAAGCGGATATACAACACGCAGTAACCTACGGGGGTAATATGGCTACTCGTCATAGAAATTATGAAAAAGAATACAAGACGTATCAGGGCACGCCCGAACAAATAAAAAAGCGCGCCGAGCGCAATAAGGCTCGGCGCGAGATGGAGAAGAAGGTCGGTGCCGCCGCCATCAAGGGCAAAGACATCGACCACAAGAAGCCGCTGGATCGTGGCGGATCGAACGCCATGTCGAACCTGCGCATCTCGTCGGTTAAGGCAAACCGCAACTGGCGCAAGGGCAAGTCCGGTTACAACGCCTAATTCACCTTACCTCCATCGGTAACGTCGTCGTCAGCGATCAGATATTTTTCAAGGCCCGTCCCATCGAAGTGAATTTCGATTGAGGGGCGGGTCGCGCTGTCGGCAAACTGTGTGCCGGCACCGAGCTTATTCGCCTTGAATGTCGCCCTGAACTGCTGGGTCAGCACGTTGAAGAACGACGTGCGGCCGATGCCGCGCGACTTCAGCCAGAGGGACAGGGCGCTTTCCGACACACGCAGAACCTTGTTGTCGCGCCCCCAATGCACCTCGACTGACCGAAGTCGCGCGTAACGGGACGTCCCATCACCCTCCAGAGTGATCGCCCCCGCGTGGGGACGCCCGGCCCATGTCCAGATGATGTTGGTGACGACCGTATGCTCAAACGCCTTGGCGGCAAGGAAGTCGCCGAGGATGGCCGCGACGTTGTCCGGGTTGGACAGATCATTCGCCGCGCCGTGCTTGCGGTCTTGCAGCATCTTGTGGGTCTGGAAGAGGAAGTCCTCCAGCGCCTCAAGATCAAAGGTGGTGAAGTCCAGTTCGTTCGCCAGACGCGCACCGACCAGCAGCGTCGTGCAGGCAGCAGTCCAGAACCGCTCGTCGTCCGTCGCCTCGACCTTCTCGTTCCACAGGGCGCGCGTCTCACTCAGGACTTGCTTCAGATCGTCCTTATGTGCGCCAAGATAAGCCGCATACTCCTGCCCCACGATGCCGAAGTTGTCGCGCAGCATCGCCACCGCCGGTGACACGGCCTTGTTGGACGTGTCCTCAGTGATCGGGTCAACCTTGAACTCGAACATACGCATGTGGCCGGCAGTGGTGGTCGCCGTCTCCTTGAGGACGGCGTCGTAGAGGCTCTCGTTACTTGTGTAGGTAAGGATCGTGGACCACGTCTTCTGGTCACGAAGCGTCGCCGACCGGGTCATGCGCGCCTTCTCGCGACCGCCCGTCAACTGAAAGATCATACTGACGAAGTTAGCCGTCTGCGCGGCAGTTTTAATCTCGTCCCAAAACAACGGCAAATGACGGATGCGCCCAGCCTTACCGAAGGCCGAGTTGACCGTGTCAGATAGGCCGCACTGGCTGTCCAGCGGGTGACCCCACACGGAAGCGGCCACGCGCAGTGTCGTCGACTTGCCGACGCCGCTCTCCATTGAGATGCCGCCGACAACCACGCCGTCAATGTCGCCGAGCAGGTGGATCAGCGGCGCGGCGAAGGAGGTCGCAATCAGCACGTCCAGTGATGGACGCCCCTGCTGCGTGATCAGGCGGGCTGCGCCAACCCACGGGGCCAGCTTGCCGGTCGGCCTATACTGCTTGAGCAGCGCGCCATCAGGGAACGGCGCGTTCTCTTCTTTCTTGTCGGTGTAGTGCTTACCGAAGAAGGTAAAACCATTCTCGACGTCCCAGCCGAACGGCTCTTTATCGACAATGCCTTCCTTGGCGCTTTGGAGTTTCTTGAGGAAGCTGGTCATGAAAGTATAAACTCGCTCGTCAACCTGCGCGAAGATCAGGCCACGCCGAAGCGCCCGGCCAAGGCTGTCCTTGGTCGCCGTCTCTTCCGCTTTCATCACGACAGGGTTGATCTGATTGCCGCCGACGACGGTCTGGAACTGTAGGAACCACTCACCGTTGATCGGGCTAAACCACGGGTTTTTCACCGGATTTGGCAGTAACATTACGGGATCAGTCTGCCCGTCTTTATTGATCACATCCTCCCAGAAGTAGTCGTTGGCGTCCAAGCGATAGCCGTCGGGCACATACCACTGCCGCACGTTGGTGGACATGAGCAGATTATTATAGGCCCCTGTTACCGACAGAGGTGACTTGTTCTCCAGATACTTCGGGCAGTTGATGCACTGCTTCGAGCCGTGTTTGCGGATCGTCTGGCAGCGGGGGAACCCCATACGCTTCTCGGCCTTCTCGATCTTGGTGCGTTCGAGCGTCTCGTCGAACTCATCCTCATCGAGCGTGGAGCGGTTGCGAACCATGCGCCAAGCGACGTCGTCGCCGTCTTCCACGAAGGTCGATAGCAGGTAGATGTCCTTGCGCAGGGCGTTGTTGTTCTCAGTCCCGCCGTCGGTCAGCGACTGCTCAATCCAGGGACAGACCTTGCGCAGCACTTCGATGTCACGGGGGGCGGCTTGGGGAGCGTCGAGGCCGGCACCCAACTCGTCCTCGTCGTCAGAACCGCCAGCGGTTCCATGGTTCCGGGGTAAGCCGATGTAAGGCTGTAACGCTGTTACCATTACCTCGTTAGGTATGTCCTCCCGGCAAATCTTTAACTCGACCGGCTTCGCAGGTTTATGTTTGTGGTTCAGTGTGTCGGGGATGCGGAGGATGCGAACGGCGTCCACGGTTACTTGCGTGTCGCACTTTAGTTCGTGTTTCTCGGCGGCGCTCACCAGAGCGTCGGCCAGCAGTTGCCACTCCTCCACAGAAATGGGCTGCTCAAGCGTCCAGTAGACGTGCATACCGCCGCTGCCGGAATACACCAAGGTGGTGATCGGCGGCAGTTGGGCGTCAGTGATAAACTTCTTCAGCGCGGCAATGGCGTCTTTTTGGGTTTCGTAGCCCGCGCCCTCTTTGACGTCGATGTCCAGATACAAACACTTCAGGCGTGTAGAATTTTCACGGCTGCGGATGGCAATGGGGAACTGTTTGCCGTCCTTTGTCGTCTTGATACCCGTGTCCTTCTGCGTCGCCAGAGCGACGTAGATGTCACGGATGTCGGGTTGTTTGGTGATGTAGGCCAGTTGCCGAATAGCGTCTTCCACAGTCTTGACGGGACGGCTCAACCAAATGGGTCGGTCGCGCCCCTCGACTTTTTTCGTATAGTGCAGCCCCACAAACTCTTGGCCGTCCCACGGCAGAATACGCTGTAAATACTCCCTTGCTTTTTCAAACATGATTTCCGCCATTCAGATTGAAACGGGGGCTAACGCCCCCGTTGTTACCTTGGTAGGTTAGAGGTCGCCCAACTCGTCCTCTATCGACTGCTCGAACTCGTCCGGGGCTGGAGCCTCGGCCTTGGGAGCCGGAGCGTCCTTCAGCGCAGCGCCGATGGTCGTCTTCTTGATCGCCGGCGGAGCCTTGGGGGCGGCCTTCACCGCAGCAGCCGGAGCGGCGGCAACCGGTGCCGGAGCCGGAGCAATCGGAGCGTCGCCCTCGTCCTCGACGTCACCGCTCTCGGCGATGATCCGATCAATACGGGCGTCGTGGCGGTAGGCGATGACAGCCTGAGCCTCTTCTTCCGTGATAGGTCGAACCGTCTCGAACATGAAACGCTGGTATGTGGCGTTCGGGTCCTGAGAGATGCGGGTGATGACGCCATAAGACACAGCGCCCATCGTCGTCTTGAGATACTTGGAGTAGTTACCAAGCGGCGTGAGGGAGCCGGCCGGCACGCGGAACAGCATCGGACCAATGTTGTCAGCCAGCAGGTCGTCAGCAAACACCAGAGCCAGACGCTTATAGTCGGAGCACATCTTCGACTTCTTGCCGTTGTCGGTTATGCGCGAGCCGATCTGCTCCATCGGGCACAGCGCGCAGACTTTCGCCTGCGGGTTCTCGACGGACGGGTCAGGCGTCAGGCCGTTATTGGACCAGCACGCCGGACGCATACGGGCGTTCGGGTCGTATGACGGGAAGAAGGTCTTCGACTTGGTGGCCGGAGCCTTGACGATGACCACATCCACATACGGGTTATTAAGAGAGCGGGCGTTGCCGCCAGACGTCAGCGTGAAAATACCGCGAGAGTATTTCAGCACCACCATGCTGGAGGCAATGCCAGCGCCCAGATCGTCATCCTCAACCTCGCCGGCAAACGCGGCGGGCATCTGGAAGTTTCCAGTCTGAACAAGATTTGACATGTGTTTTACTTTCTCAGGTAACCAGATTATTTCACGACCTTAAGCGAAGCCTTCAGGGGCGCGCGCACCTCGACCTTAACCAACTGCGTGTAGTTGACGCCGGGCGGCACTTCCTTGTGCTTCTCCACATAATCAATCACCGCCGTCTTAGACGGGCGACGTTCGATCAAGTCCCACTCCTCATTCTCGCGAACGAAGTCGAAGAACGCAGACGGGTCGGCGCAGGTCGTGGAGACGACAGTCTTCCGCATCGCCGTGCCGTTGTCGGTGGAAGCATTCTTCTGGCCGGACTTGTTAAGATTGTCCAGCATCATACCCTCAAGCATTTCCATCTGATCTTTGATGGGCTTGAGTTCATCCTTGTGTCGGGCCTCGGTGGCCTCTTTTTCTGCGCGCAGATTGCGATATTCGAGGATCGCGTCGGCAAAGTTAAAGTCGATCATCTTCTGAGCTTCCATAGTTCCATTCTCCTATTAGCACAGGTAGTTACCTGCTTGGGTTACATCATTGTTACAGTTTACTCTGAAGCATCACGGATCAGTTCAAGTAGCTGAAGCTGCGTGTCCTCTTTACGGGATAATGCTTCATACACACGACGCTCGACGGGCGAGCCCCAGATCATCTTAACCAACTGCTTATGTGTCTGTCCGATACGAGTGATACGTCCGCAAGCCTGCTGAAATATCTCAAGATCAGTTATAGGGCTGGCCCAGATGATCGTGTCTGCGGCAGTAAGTGTGAGGCCGTGCGCCATCGTCTGCGGGTGGGCAAGCAACACCTTATACTGCTGCGTATTCTGAAATGCGTTGAATATCTCCTTACGTTCTGCGACGGGCGTGTCGCCCGATACGCGGGCAAAGTCGATGCCGGCTTTCTCAAGCGCGTTACCTAAACCGGTAAGAGCGTTTTTGAAGGGGACAAAAACAATCGCCTTGCGTTCGCAGGCGTCAATCGTCTCGACAATTTTTTCGACGCGCGCCTCGTTGTCAAGATCGAACGACTGCCCCTCACGGTTATACACATATCCACAGCTTATCTGGAGTAACTTGGACAACACCGCGCCGGCATTGAGCGCGTCAATCTTACCCTCGCCGATCATGGCGACGGCTTTATTCTTCATGTTCCTGTATATCTCCTTCTGCTTCTTGCCGAGATCAATCTGTTCCATCTGCATGGTGACGGCGGGGAGTTCCAGCACGTCGTCGAGTGAATACCTCACGGACGGCTGCATCGCGGCGAACGCCTTGTCGATGGCGTCGTCCTTCGGGACCCACCTGAAGGGGCCATACTTGTAGCAAAGGTCCTGCCGAAAGTGATTGAAGTATTTCGGCACGCTCTTGGGGGTGATGACGACAGCCTGCCCCCACACGTCGGTGGGGTCGCGGGGACACGGCGAACCCGTCAGGCCGTAAACCCACTCCTTGGCTTCGGCCATCTTGCGCATCAGCTTGTTACGCTGAGACGATCCGTTGCGATACGCCGACAACTCGTCGATGATGAGCATGTCGATGTCGTCGCGCGCCATCAGTTCATCATAGACAGTGGCGACACCATCATGGTTCACAATATACAAGTCCGCGTCGGAGTTCAGAGCCTGTAACCGTTTGACCTTGGTGCCGTGCAGGACCGCAGCCTTTAGGTGCGGCATACGATAGAAAACCTCACGCTCCCACACGAAGTTAAGCGTCGACAGCGGAGCAACGACGAGGGCTTTATTTACCTGACCCGTCTTCTTTAGATAATCAAAAGCGAATAAGGAGCATATTGTTTTACCTGTGCCCAGTCCGTTCAGGACATAGGCGCGCTTCTCGGTGGTGAGCATCGCCACCGTCTTCTTCTGCACCTCATAAGGCGTGATCCCAGCCCAGTCATACTGCGTCAGCACCGGCGCAGGGACCTCATAGCCAAGTGAGCGGAGCAGTTTTGTAGACGTCAGGTCATGTGGCACCAGCATCTCGTTACCTTCTTCGGTAACCCGATCAGCAAGTAGCGCCTTCACCCTCCCGTCCACAGGAAGTGAGATGTGTGTCTGTTCCATTGTTCAATCGCCTAATTTGTTCGACCCAAGTCGCAAGCTCAGAAAGGGTTTCGTCGCCATCCACGACTAGAACCTTTACCCCTACTGATCTTAGCTTTTCGATGAGGAGTAGTTGCCGTTGGGTCGGCTTTTTTCCAGGGGCTTTTGTTTCCACACTGAAGGAATACGCCCCACCCTTGAAGGAGATTGAGCACATAAAATCCAGTGTCGCCGCGCCATACCCGCCGTAGTTTACAGGCATGAAATACCATATGTCCTCTCCATCCAGTATTTTGCGGACCTGAGCTTTTATTTTACCTTCGGGGGTAACGGCCATTCCAAACACTCCACAGACACAGGTCTGGGGAGCATAACCTTTATCACCCGCCGTTTGAAGGGTGACTTGCACAAGACGTGACCGGACACCAGCGGCACAACGCAGTGGGCTTCGCCGGGAACTCGTTGTTCTCCGTCGCTTCCTTCAGCGTCTCGACGCGCGGCAACAGCGCCGCCCACAGGTCAGCCATTTCCTTGCGCTCGAACTTTTCTTCTGTCTCGACGTCATCCTTGAGCCAAATGAACTGGGTGCGGATCGCCTCGATCTTGGGATAGTGCGAAAAGATCAACTGGCTGAACAGCGCCAACTGCACGCAGTCTTCTTGTATCTTACCCGTCTTAAAGTCTGCGACGAGCGCGGAGCGCGGCGCAACCTTTGCGACGTCAACAATACCTCGGAACCAAGCGCTCGACGACTTCCACTCGCAGGGCTGAAAGTTTTCGTCAATGGCGAGTTTCTGTTCGACAAGCGTCTTGATGTGCGGCTTCTCGGGGTCGGCGCGGAAGCGGTCGACGTGCTTCTGCCACTGCGCAAAATCCTCCGGCAGCGGCGCGCCCTTCTCGATGGCGTTGGCGAGGGCTGAGTGAGCCTTGTCGCCGTAGACAAGGTGGGGGCTCGTCTCTTCCGGCACGTCATACGCGATGCTCGTGTGATAGTAGCGCTTTGGGCAGTTTTCATAATTTTTTAGTTTACTGTAGGAAAAGCTGAACGACTTCGGCGTTCGTGCTTTCGGCTGTGCAGCGAAGCGAGACATGGGACATCCTTCTGGTGATTTACCTTGGTAGGTTACTGAATAAAAAGGGCGGGCGAGGAGGCTATGGCCTCAACTCGCCCACCAGTAACGACGCGCCACGGGAGGAGTGTGACACGCCGAAGGGCTCTAGCAGAGCTAGAACTCGATCCTTCTCGTCGGGCCGTATAAACCAGCCACTACCATAAGACGTTTCAATCTTAACGCGGTGCCGATGCAGACCCAATCGCAGCCTATGAATTGTCACCCGCGCAAAACTACTCGCGCCTGACGTCGAGCCGATTGCGTCTTCTAATTCTGCGGCCGACACATAGCTTCTATTTAGAAGGAGATTGAGGGTGCGGGCAAGCGTGATGGAGATGTTAAATGCGACGCAAATTGATCTTACGTCGCTGTGGTCACCCGGTGATTTTTCCATGGTCCATGGTTCCAAGATAAGAGCAAACTCGTAGGCACTTATACTCATTACTTATCACTTATATTTTACCTTGGCAAGTAACAATGTCGTAACCTTCAATGATTTATTAGGTTTTATCGTCTCTGCGCAAATTGGCTAGTCATTATTTCTTCTGCGCAAATTGGATATTCATTTATTTAGTTATACGAATATTTTGGGCGACATACATTTAGTATGCCGCCCAGTTACATTATTTACATGCGCCGTAATTGTCGCCGACGCCGGCCTCTGCGGATAGCGGCAAGTCAGGACCCCAAACAGGCCGTCGAGACATCTCTTCAAGTAAGACATCTTTAACTATATCGACGGCGTCTTCTGGCACGACATACACCAGCTCGTCGTGAACTTGGTTCGCCAACTGCAAGCCGGTGCGCTGTTTGATGCGGATCGCAGCCTCCATGACTGCGACGCGGTCGAGCGCCTGAACGACGTTTTCAAGCATCGTCCCGCCCCATATACGCTTCGGCTTGCCGCGCTGCATGTAGACCATGCTCTGCCACTCACTGTGGTAGTGCAGCCCCTCATAGTGAAGGCGCAAGCCGGACGGCAGGACGATGGCGTCATTCTCAAACCAGCACGGGCCGAACGTCTTACCCTCTGCCCTGCCCGCGATCATGTCCTCGATGCGCTTGTCGAGCATATACCAGCACTGCTTGATGTTGTTGTAAGTGGCCCGATACAGGTTGACAGCGCGCTTCGCGTCGTTGTCGTCCATACCAACGTCGAGCCCTTGGGCGCGCGCCTGCATTCTGACCGTCTTACCGAACTTCGACGCCCCCATGCCGAAGCCTAAGCCCAAAATGCATGTCTTGCCGACGAAGCGCTCGGGCTTATTCTTTTTCGTGATCTCGCGCCCATACAGTTTTGATGCGAACAGCGAATAGACGTCTTCGTCTCGGGCGAACTGCTCCACGAGCGCCTGTTGCCCAGCCAGCCACGCGGTGAGGCGCGCTTCGATCTGTGCAGCGTCGACCGTTAG
>JACCDP010956637.1_pt1 | contig 18794 bp, 10 predicted proteins | sample 7445841 | NCBI WGS metagenome assembly JACCDP01 (sample SAMN15323441, study PRJNA562643) | freshwater metagenome | isolation source: river surface water | place: USA:Blue River Watershed | collected 2017-08-17
GCGGCCGGAGCCTTCTTCCCCTTGGGTGCGAGCGGCACGCCCTCGATCCATTTCCACGGGCCGCTGCGGATCGCGTACACCCCATTCGCGCTTTGCAGGATGAGATCAGCCCGGAGCGGTTGCGTGGATGATTGGCCGAGCCAGGCGGGGAGAACGTTGACGCTGTCCGGCGCAGTGGTCGCGCGGTCGAGCTTCGTTTCACCGACGATGGCGGCGATGGTGGCGAAAATATCCACGACGCCGATCAGCTCCCCGCTCGTGGTGCCCGCGGGGATGCGGCCCGGCCAGCGGACGATGAAGGGCACCTTGAACCCTCCCTCCCAGATGTCGTGTTTGCCGCCCCGCAACGAGCCGTTGATCTTCAGGCCGGCCTCCATCGCGACCTGGTTCGCACCCGTCTTGCTGCCGGGGTTGACGACGCCGCCGTTATCGCTGGTGAAGACAATGAGCGTGTTGGCGAGGGCGTTTTGTTTCTCGAGGGCGGCGAGGATGCGTCCGACGCTGCGATCGAGGTCGTGGATGAAATCGCCGTAGGCGCCGGCCCGGCTGGAGCCCCGGCTTTCGGCCGAGGGTGTGATCAGCTCGTGGACGGCGATCGGCGCGTAATAAAGGAAGAAGGGCGCTGGCCCGCCGGCCTGTTTTTCCAGCCACTTCACGGCGCGGTCGGTGAGAGCGCCCATCGTTTGCGGGTCATCACGCTCCGGGGCATCGAGTCCGAGCTTGCCGGGAGCAGGGTTGAGGTTGGCTGAGCGCAGGCCGAACACGCGGTGGTTCTCGACGAAGACCCGCGTGATATCGTTGTGGTTCTGCGGAACGGCGAACTGGTAGTCGAAGCCGAGCTCGAGCGGACCGGGCCTGAGTTCCTTCGTGTAGTCGACGCGGGGCGCCGTGCCATATCCGAGGTGCCACTTGCCAACGAACCCGGTGGCGTAGCCGCGCTGTTTCAGCAGGGAAGCGATCGTCGGGCGCGAGGTCTCGATCAGGAGCGGATCGAGCGTGTTGGCGACGCCGCCGTGATTGAGCGACGTGCGCCAGCAATAACGGCCGGTGACGAGCGCGTACCGCGTCGGCGTGCAGACGGACGACGGCGTGTACGCGTGGGTGAAACGCCGGCCCTCGCGCGCGAGGCGATCGAGGTTCGGCGTGCGCACCAGCGCCGCATCCGCCCCGTAGGCCCCGAGGCTGCCGTAGCCGAAGTCATCGGCGAGGATGACGACGATGTTGGGCGGTTGCGGCGAAGTCGCGGCAGGGCTTGGGGCGGCGAACGAGACGACGAGTGACGCGGTCAGCGATTTGAAGAACCGACGCGGCGCGCGGTAGGACGGGCTCATAAGGTTGCGCAGAGGGGCGTGGTGCCAGGTGGCATGAAATCCAGGGCGTGGTCCGGCGTACGAACCGAGGCCGCGAACCGACCGAAGTCGGCGCGGGCGAGGTCAGAATCTTACGCCGGCGGAAAGCTCATAGGTCCGGGGGGCCTGGTAGATCCGCTGGAGGATGTGCGCCCGGCCACTGCCGTCGTCGACCGCTCCGCTGGGAAAAGCTTCGTCATCGTTCAGGAGATTCCGCACCCGGAGGGAAGCCGTCCAATTCAGGTTCTGCTCCCGCAGTTTCTGTCGCCAGGCGTAGCTCACGAAGGCGTCCGTGACCAAGGAGGCTTTGCCGCTGAACGCGTTCGCGACGTCGAAAGTCCCGCCACGTTCCGGGTAGCCGATCGCGGGCGCGTCCCGCCAGCGCGCGCTGCCGCCGACGCGCGTGCCATTCAGCGGACCCTGGTCGAACGCGTAGCTCCCCACGATGTTCACTAGCCAATTGTTGCCGCGCAGCCGGGCCCCACCGACCTGTGCCTCGTGGTAGTTCAACCGGCGTTCGATCCCCGTGATGTATTCGCCGATGGTCCGGGTGGCATTGAAGGCGGGGTTGGCGATGACCGAACGGATCGCGGCGTCGTCCCGGACGGGTTTGACGTATTGCTCGTACCACGGTCGGGTGAACTTGTACGTCTCGTTCAGCACCGAATCGTTGTAAGAGACGTTGAGCAGGACGCGGATCTGCTTCGTGGGATTGAGCGTCGCCTCGAGTTCATAGCCCTCCGTCAAATCCGATTCCACGTCCGTCCAAAGGCCGTTGCCCGGGTAATCGGCGAAGCGTCGCGCCCCGGCGACCTTGCCGCCAAATCCGTTTAGCACCATGCCCTCCAGGAACCTTTCGACATAGCCGTTCTGCCGGGCCATCTCGACGCCGATGGCGCCATCCCGGAGCGGGTTCGAGATCCGGTTCATCAGCTCGTTGCTGAAGTAGTTGAGCTTCAGAATCACCCGGTCGGCGAAGAAGAAGCCCCGCAATCCGAAGTCGTATCCCATGCCCTCCTGATTGGGCAGCGTCTGGTTGAAGATGTCGTAGTTGGTGCCGCCGGAGCCCACGGTGTTCGTGGCCGTGTTGGCGAAGGCATCGAGCCATTTCGTGACTTTGACGACGGCACCGTAGTTGGTGTTGGTGACCGACGACGTGGTCGCCGGGGCGAACGCCCCCTGTCCCTTGCCGAGGAAAAGCCGGGTGACGGGATCCTGCGCGAAAACGAAGTTCCGGGAGCTGAGATCGTCGCGACGGATGCCGCTGGTGAGAATCAACCGGCGGGAGAACAATTCCCACTGACCGATCGCGGCATACGACTTGGTGGTCTCGGGCGCGTAGACCGGATTCAGGCGATGCAGGAAAGCCGACCTGACGGTCGGGATGACGCTCCCCGGCACCGCCGGATTGCCCGGTTGGTTGATCGCGGCCTGGCTCGGCCCGAAGGCGGGAAACGTCACCGGCTGGCCCGGCGTGAGGTAGTAACGCCGGCGAATCTGATTCTGCGTGTCCGAGAGCAATCCCGAAGCCAGCACCGACGTCGTCGTCATTTCCTCGGGCTGCTGAAAGTAGCTGTCCACGTGCCGGTAGTAGTGAAACGCCAGGGCCGTGAACTTGCCGAAATCGAAACCCTTGAGCGGCTCAAACCGGCTGAGATCGAACTGCCGGGTCAGCGTCGCCCGGTACTGTTTCATCGTCGTGCTGCGGTTCTGCAGCGTGCTATTGGACTCGATATAAGGAGTGCCGAAATACGGATTGAGCGGCTTGGTGGGATCCGGATTGTTCGCCGCCAGTTGCGTGGGCAGATAGTAATTGTTGTCGATGAAGACCTCGTAGTCTCCGCGCGAGACCGGCTGCCAGTCCTCGTTCTTCGATTTCTCGAGGGCGCCGGCCAATTCAAAGAAGGTCTTGCTCAGGACCTGCTGCTGCCACGAGGCCGAGAATTTGTCGTACGTGGTATCGAAATAGTCCGAGGGCCCGGTGACGATGGTGTCCAACGGGAAGTTCACGCCCGGCACGCGGGTGGCGCTCGACATGCTGGTCTGGTTTTGGGTCAGGCCGTTGACGAAGGCTTCCGAGCCGCGGGATTTGAAATTCCAGTTCTGCACGCCCAGCTGCGGGGCGTTCATCACGTAAACGAGATAGTTGGTGGTCGAGAAACCTTGAGAAACCCCGGTGATCAGATTGCGGGCGGCATTGCGCGCCGCCGTGGTGCCGGACTGGACCAGGGCCAGGTCGATCGTATTCGCCTTCTGGAGGGGCGTCCGGGGATCGTTCAGCCAGGTGGACACGCTGTCGTAGGCCAGGTAGGGCCGCGGCAGCAGCTCGTCGATCCGGCCGGTCTCCGCGTTGAGGTTGATCGTCGAGCCCTTGAAGGGCTGCAGGGTCAGGTTCAGGTAGGCGGAGTTGCGCCGCATATACTGAAATTCCCGCGGGGTGCGTTGATCGGTGGCCAGGGCGGCGAAGCGCAGGGCCGCTTTTTTGGGGATGATAATCCGGTTGGTATCCAGGCTGACGCGCTGCGAGCCCTCCGAATCAAAGCGGAGCTCCAGCCCGTAGGTGTTCGCGTCGAAGCGCCCGACCTTGCTGGTGGCGTCGAGCCCTCCGCCCACCGAGCCCAGACCGAACAGCAGGGAATTGGGCCCGCGGGACTGCGTCAGCGTCTCGGTGTTGAAATTGTCCACCTTGATGCGGCTGGTGAAGAAATTGTTGGTCAACGAGGTGGAACGAAAGCCGCGCACGGTGAAGGGCGTGCCGGTGCGCGAGGTGACGGCTTCCGGATCGGAGGAGTCCCCTTTGAACTCGCGCGTACTGGGGAGGAACTCCAACGCCTCCTCATAGCTCACGGCGCCGATGTCCCGCATGAACTCCTCGGTGAGGATGGTGATCGGGTTGGCGAGGTCGCGGACCTGGGACTTCAGTTGCGTCCCCGACAGGGTCTCTGAGGCGTAGTAGCCGTTGTTCGCCTCGGTGCTGACGATGAAGGGATTCAGGACGACGGCTGAATCCTTCGCGGCCGGGTCGGAGCGAGCCGCCGGAGCGACCGACTGGGCGAGCGTGGGGCCCACGAGGAGACAAAGCGTGAGGGCGAGGCGGGGTTTGGTCATAGCTTGGAGGGGTTGCGGGGATGGTTTCCCCGGAGGCGGTGGGGGGCGGCCCGAGAGGCCTTGCGGGTACGGTGGCACCTCGTGGAGTTCACGGACAGCCGCTTTTCGGGCGATGATCTTTGGGCGCGGGGCCAAGCAGTCCATCCGGGCTCGCTCGCCGCGCGTGCCGTCGGCGGGCCTGCGACGGCCTCACGGCGCCACCGGTTTGAGGCCGGGCGGCTCGTCGCCCGCGGCGAGCTCGCCGCGGAGGACCGGGCCGGCGAGCCCGGTGAGGCGGAGGTAGTGGTCGCTGGGCAGGCCTTCGTAGGTCGCAAATTGCACGCCGTCACCAGGCCCGGTGGGCGGATGATTCGTGACCTTGAAGATCGCGGTGCCTTCGTCGACTTCGTCGAACATCGCGACGTAGAGCATCTCGGCCCCGACGTTCCGCGCGGCGAGGATTTGCGACCAGAAGAAACGGCCCTGGAGCCGGGGGATCGCGTTGAGCGGGGCGCCCTTCATGTTGTGCCAACTGAAGCCGGGGAAGGCGACGGGCAGGAAATCGATGCCGCGCGCGCGGCACCAGGCGAGGTCCGGTTGCCAGACGGCGGCCGCGTGCGCCGTGGCGGCCTCGGGCGTGCGGTAGCGGCCGGGAGTCCACGGTGAGATCACGTCGGCGAGCTGCAGGATCTCGAGGAGCGCGGGGTCGGCGACGGAGTCGCGGTTTTGCGTGCGCCAGAAGCTCGGCACGCCGACCATCAGGGCGAGTCCCCCGCTCTCGCGGTCCTCCTTGAGGAAGGTGAGAATCTTCCACCAGTCTCCGAGCGAGGGGCGGGGCTTGTCGTCGTCCTTGAAGCCGCAGCCCCAGAGGGCCAGCAGCGGTTTGCCGCGGTGGCGGAGGTAGGTGGGATCGCTCGTGAGGCGCGTCTCACGCTGGAGTTTTTTCCAGTCGGCGATCAGCACGTCGGCCTGGCCGGGCGCGAGGCTGCTGAGATCATACATCAGTGCGTAGACGCGGCCGTGCTCGCGCGCGCCGGCGCGGACGTTCTCGAGGACGGCATTGTTGGCCGCGAGCGAATTGCCGCGTGACAGCGAATTGATGAAACGCTGGAGAAACACGCCGTCGATCCCGTAGGCCTGCATCCAGGCGAAGTGGCGCACGACCGTCGGGCGAAGATACGAGCTGAAGACCTCCGCGCGCGAGCCGTCAGCGTGCACGAGTTCCGTCGGGAAACGTTCGGCGGCAGGGAACTCAGATAGGTCGGGCCACATGTCCACGCGGACGTTTCCCGGTGCCGGTTTGGCGCCGCCGCGGGCCCAGTGGTTGTAGCCGCGTCTCGCTCCGTCGCCCTCGGCGTTGAACCAACCCTGGTAGCCGACCATGACCTTGCCGGTGAGGGTGGAAGGATCGATGCGCGAGGGTTCGGCCCCGCGGGCCGCCGGGAGAAAGAGGGCGAGGAGCAGGGCCGAGAAAAAATGGGGCAAGCGGGAGAGCATGCGGGGATGGGTCACGGTCGGGGATTTGGATGCTTGGCCTTGATCGGTGCGCCAGACGGCGCCGGTCGATTGATTCGGGTGGGGCGGGTTTGCTCGGCCGGAGCGAGGCATTGGTCCAAGGGGAGGGGAATCAACGTTGCCGGGAGGACAAGACCGCGACCGGGAGTCTTCGATCCAGCTCCGCTGCCACCGAGGCGTGGAGGGGGGCGACGTTGCGCGTTTCCTCGGGGTCTGCCGCATGATCGTAGAGCTCCGTGGCGCCGTCGCTCCAGCGGGTGTAGCGCCAGCGTTCCGTGCGGATGGAGTCGCCGCGCTGATTCGAACCGCGGACCACGACGGTGAACGCGGCGGGTTTGCCGGGCGCTGCGGGGTCGCGCAGCAGCGGGACCAGGCTTTGCCCGGCGAGCTGCGGCGGCGGCGCCAGGCCGCACAGCTCGGCGATGGTCGGATAAAGGTCGACGAACTCGACGAGCCCGCGCGCGACGCCCGGCCGGGTGCCGGGCGCGGCGATCATCAGCGGGGCTCGGCAGCTGCGCTCGAAAAGGGTGTTCTTGTTCCACCACTCGCGCTCCCCGAGATGATACCCGTGGTCGCCGAGGAAAATCACGATGGTGCGATCCCAGAGCCGGAGCCGGTCGAGGGTGGCGAGCACCCGGCCGACCTGCGCGTCCAGGTAGGAGGTGCAGGCGTAGTAGGCGCGGAGGAATTCGTGGCGTTCGCGGTCGGTGAACCCGGCGAACGCGGCGCCGAGCTCGCCGAAACCGACGGCGAGCGGCGGGGCCGGCGTCTGGCCGGCCGGCGGACGATGCAGGGTGAGCGAGCCTTCCGGATACAGGTCGAAGTAGGCCTTCGGCGCCACGAAGGGGTCGTGCGGCTTCATGAATCCGGCCCCGATCACCCAAGGCTTTTCCCCCAAGGTCTCGATCTGGGCGATCACGGCGCGGGCGATCTGGCCATCGGGTTGGTCATCGTCGCCGCCGTCCATCGCGCCCCAGTGGCACCAGGCCAACTTCCCTCGCGAGAGATCCCGGCCGACGAGTCTCTGGCGGCCGAGTGCGGTCGCCTCGAACGTCTGCGCGGTGTGCCACGAATACGGGAGGTCCATCCATCGCGCCCGCAACGCGGCGTCGCGGCCGCCGCCGAGATGGAAGATCTTGCCGAAGGCGGCGGCTTGGCGCCCGTCGTCCTTGAGCAGCTGTGGCAGGGTGATGACGTCGGGGAGCCGATCCCGCAGCAGGGTGCGGTTATCGGTGACGCCGGCCTGGTCGGGGCGCAAGCCGGTGAGAAACGACGAGCGACTCGGATTGCAGACGGTGTATTGCACGTAGGCGCGGTCGAAGCGGACGGCGCGAGCGGCGAGGCGGTCGAGGTGCGGCGTCCGGACGGCGGAATTACCGTAGCAACCGAGCGAGTCGCGCAGATCGTCGACGGCGATGAGGAGGACATTGAGCTTCTGCGGCACCGACCCGGCTGCGGCGAGCGGGCCGCCGCCGAAAACGCACATCAGGGCGAGGAGAAGGCGGCGGAGGGCACGTTTCATGCGGGCAGTGACTTGAGCAGTGGCGGTCTGGAGTCCATACCGCGGCGACCAGGACTCCGCCCGCCTGATCTCCTGGTTTGCGGTCGCGGCCGGATGGGTCGGCCTGGGGTTCACGGTTGCCGCGCGGAGAAAGTCGGAGGCGATTTAGGCACTGAACGCGGCAGGGAGGCGGGTGCGCCAAAAAGGGGCGCGGGGGAAAGCGGTGGGAGGGGGCTCCATCCGTAACGGAGGAGGATCGCCGGGCCGGCGGTATTCAGAATGTCGCCTTGGCGCCGAGCGTGAGGTTGGCGCCGAAGGCGGAGGCCTGCTGCAGGCGGGCCCAGTCGGGCAGGTGCGCGGATTCGCGGGCGGTGATGCGACCGGCGTTGAGGAGGTTGGTGCCCGAGGCGAAGAGGGACACGCGCCGCGTGAGGCGGTATTCGGCGGAGGCGTCGAAAAGGTGACGCTCCTCGACGTAGCTCTGTCCCGGCTCGCCCCCGAGCGTGACCAGCGCGCCGTCGATCCGCCCCTCGAAGTTCCAGCCCAGGCCGAGGCGCACCTTGGCGTTTTGGTAATTCAGCATCGCGGACGCCTTCTGGCGGCTCATCTGGCCCCAGCCGCCGCGCTGGCCGTCGGCGTCGGAGAGGTTGAGCGAACCGCGGAGGCTGAGACCGCGCGCCCACCGGGGCAGCAGCGGATCCAGGGAGTGGCGCATTTCAAACTCCCAGCCGGAGATGATGGCCTTGCCGGAGTTGAAGCTCGTGCTGGCGGTCCAGCCCACGTACTCCGGCTCGAGGCCGACGACGGCAGCCTCCTCGGGGCTTTCGAGCAATTCCTGCCGTGAAACGACGAAGTCGCGGATGAATTTCCGGTAGTAGCCGACGGCCACGTATCCACTTTTCAGATAATACTCGATGCGGCCGTCGTAGTTGTCGGCGCTCCACGGCTTGAGCAGCGGGTTGCGGATGGTGACGGTGCCGAGGGAACCCAGGGCGGGATCGGTGTTGTTGCTGGGGCTGACGGTGGTGGAGGGCAGCAGGCTGGTGGCAAAGTCCGGCCGGGCCTGCGTGCTGGCGAACGCCGCCTTGAAGGCGAGGTTATCGGCGATGGTCCACGTGGCGTGCAGGCTGGGGAAATAGCCGTCCTTGAGCCCCTGGCCGCGCGCGCCGTTGCGGTGGTAGATGAGCTTCGCCTCGGCCAGGCTGCCGGCGGCGCCGGCCTCGGGCTTGCGCACCCGCTGGCCGTTGACGAGGAGGAACGACCCGTCGGGCCGGCGCTGGAACACCTCGGTGGGCGTCTGCAGGAAGCCGAAACCTTGCCCGCGGGACCGCTCGTAGCGCACGCCGCCGACCAGCCCGAGGCGGTTGGCGAACAGCTGCGTCTCGCCCATGGCGTAGAACGCGGTGACGGTCTCGGTCAGCTTGTTCACGCTCTCGGCGCTGCGGCGGTAGGAGATCGCCTCCTCGTACCGGAAGTACTCGGGGTGGGCTTTGAAGAGCTGGTAGTACTTCGCCATGTTGAGGTGCTCGACCGGCGGGTAACCGTATTCGGCATCCGGTGCCTTCCGGTAGACATCGGCGGCGATGACCCCGGCGCGGTCGTCCGCCGAGTCGGGCACGCCGTCGGGGCCGAGGTAGGTCCAGGTGTTGAGGTCCATCCGCTTCCGGTCGCGCTTCTCGCGTTTGTAGTTCGACCCCAACTCCAGGCTCACCGGGATGCGGGTGGCGAAGTCGCGCTTGAGCTTGAGGTAGGCGGTCTCGACATCGCCCTGGATCAACCGCGGCCGGGAGGTGGCCGCCCGGAGGGAATAGTTGGCCGCGCGGCTCCAGTCGACGGGGGCATTGCTGGCGTCGAGGACCTCGAAGCGGCCCGGCAGCCGCCAATTCAGGTCGAGGAAATTGACGGTGACGTTGTTGATGCGGGGATTACGGCCCTCCTGGTCCGACGGGGAGGAAAAGAAACCGTTCTCGGTATCCTTGAACTCGGAGATGGAGCGCGAGGCATTGGCGGCGCCTTCGGCGTGCCACGGGCCGTGGCGCCACTTGGCGATCAGGCCTACGTTGGAATTGGTGGCGTATTCGTCGCGCCAGGCCTCGAGCTGGTTGACATACGTCAGGGCGCCGGCGCCGCGGGCGCCCATGACGCGGGTGCTGTCGTTGTAGACCGTGGCGCCGGTGTTGACCTGGAAGCGGACGTCGGCGCGGTGCAGGGAATCCAGCCGCGTGTACGAGGCGAACGGCGTCAGCGTGAGGGTGGGAACCGGCCGCCAGTCGACCCGCAGACTGACCGGGATGCGGACGCGGCGGGAGTACGACTGGTGCAGCAGCGAATTGGTCATCGCGGGATTGTAGATGCTGGGCGCGCCCGGCTGGGGATTCGCCAGGCTGGCGGCGTTGCCGTAATTGTAGGTCGGCACCGCGTAGTGCCAGGGCATCATCACGTCGCTGTAGCCGAGGCCGAGGGTGTAGCCGAGGTCCTTGGTCAGGGGATCGATGAGGCTGAAGTCGAAACTGGGGCGGACCTTGCGGGTCATCTCGTCGCCGGGGCCACCGGTGCGGCGGAACGTCAGGTCGTAGCTGTTGGTGTTGAAGGACGCCTTCAGGTTCGTTTCTCGCCGGGCGTATTCGAAGGAGGTCCGACGGACCATGTTCACCGAGCCGCCGATGGCGTTGGCGCTGTCGGACGGGAGCGGCACCTTGCGCACTTCGATCCGGGCGATGCCGACGGTGCTGGACTGGGTGAGGCGCGGGGCGCGGGTGTTCTCGCGTTCGTCGGCGAAGACGGATGCCTCGCCCAGCCCGTCGGAGGTGACCTCGGTCTTGTCGGAACTGAGGCCGCGCACATTGATGCGGATGATGTCGGAGCCCTGGTATTCGACGCCGACACCGGGGAGATATTTCACGAATTCTCCAATGTTGTTCTGGGTGATCTCCCCCATGGCGTCGGTGGAGGTGACGTTCTTGAGGTTGCGCGAGTACCGCTGCTCGTTGGCCGAGATGGACTCGGCGTCGACCTCCCGGGCGGCCTGCACGCGAAACTGGTCGAGACGGACGACTTCGCCGCCGGTGCCGGCGAGGGTGAAGTCGAGTTCGGCGCGCTGGCCGGCGACGAGGGTGAGCGTCTTCGCAGCGGGCGCCGTGTTGGTGAACGACACGACGACGGTGACCGTGCCGGGCGCGAGGCCTTCAAGTGCATACGCTCCGGATTCGTCGGTGAAGGTCTGCACCGCGGTTCCCTTGACCGCGACCCGCGCCTGGTTGACGTACCGTGCGGTGGCCTCGTTGAGCACGCGGCCGGAGAGACTGGCGGTGGCTTGCGCCGACGCCGGGGCGGCGGTGGCGATGAGGAAAGCCATCGCGAGGATGGCGCAGGAAGGAGTGGGGCGGTTCGAGAACATGGGGTGGAGCGAGGCGGGGTAGGGTAGAAAATTGAACGTCAGGCGCTGCGAGGCAGTGGCACCGTCAGCCGGGCCGATGCGGCTGCGACTGATTCCAACGGAGTCGACTCCAAGGGTTCAGGCTGAAACGTGCAAGGGCGGCGGCCGGTTCGTTCTTCGAACTTCCGCCGGACCGGATGGCCGAAAATAGGCTCAGGAGGCGCGAGGGGAAGAAGTTGTAAGTAAGAAGTTGGGAGTCAGGAGGAGCGACGTATCGGCCGATGTGGTCGCGGCCTGGGGGGGGCCGGCGGCTGCAGCCGCGGATTCAGTCGGGCGGACATTCGGCAAGCCGGTGAGTCGGTGCAACGTCTGGCTCTGCGTTCACCGCTTCGCCGTCGGATTTTCCCGGCTCCCGATCTCCCCAGCTTCCTATTCTTCCATCCGGCGGTCGTTCTTCCCGTCTCATTCTACTTACTGGCTTCGCGCCTCTTTCGGAGGCCTACCTTCGGCCGGAGGGACTTGGATCAGACAGCCTAAAATCGTCCGTTCACGCCCGCGGTCACGGTGGTGCCGCCGAAGAGCTTGAACTGCATCCGGTCAGGGACGCCGCGGTAAGCGGATTGCGGGGAGTTCGTGAGGTTGTTCACGTCGACCGAGAAGGTGAACGAAGGGCGGAACTGGTAGCCGACGCCGGCGTTGATCACGGTGCGGGACGAGAGGTACCGGCTGCGCGCGGGCTGGCCCTCGGTGAACTCGGTGATCGATTCGCCGGTGTGGTTGACGATCACGCGCGACGAGAAGCCGTGGTGGCGCCAGAATAGGCTCACGTTGCCGATGCGGGGCACGAAGCCCTCGACGTCGCGGCCCTCGCGGCGACCGCGACCGCCGTAGTCGCCGTGGGCCTCGAGCGCGGTGAGGTTGATCGAGGCGCCGAGCCCCTTGAGCAGTCCGGGCAGGAAAGTGAACTGCTGCTGGTAGCTGATCTCCCAGCCCTGCACGTACGCCGTGCCGGCGTTGGCGCTGCTGAGCCGCGTGAAGCCGCCGTACTCGCCGTCGTAGCCGTTGTCGCGTCCCGTCCCAATGGTGCCGGAGGCGATGCCGCTCACGATGAAGTCGCGGATCTCCTTGTGGAACCAGCCGACGGTCACGTTGCCGGCCGGCTCGAAGTAGTACTCGAGTGAGGCGTCCCAGTTGCGCGCGGTCTGCGGCAGCAGCGACGGGTTGTTCACGGTGAGCGTCTGCGCGGCCTCGTTGATGTTCTCGTTGGGCAGCAGGTTGTTCAATGGCGGGCGGCCGAAACTCGTCGACCAGCTGAGGCGCGCCTTCCAGTTCGCGGCGAGATCCTGGGTAAGGTGGATGCTCGGGAAGGATTTCCGGTAGCCGCCCTGCAATTCGCGCCGGGTGCCGGCGTAATCGCGGAGCGCGGAGCCCACGGGGTCGGCAGCCTGTTGCGCGACGGTGCTCGGCACGCGGGCGCGGACCCAGCCCCAGCTGTTGGTCGCGGTGTCCTCGAAGCGCACGCCGGCGAGGATGCCAGTGTCGCGGTAGCGACCCTGGCCCATGACGTAGCCGGCGTGAACGGCCTCCGTGACGCGGCGGGTGCCGGTGAAACGCTGCATCTGGGTCCAGTAAAGGTCCTCGCGCCAGAGGGAGGCGTCGATCGGGTTGCGGTCGCGGAAGAACTGCGGTGCGTACCAGAACGGCGTGACGAGGCCGGTCTTGTGACTGTTGATGCTGCGGATGGACGCCTCGGCGGGCAGCGTCGTGCCGAGGAAGGACCAGCGGCGGTTGCGGTTGAAGTCGTGGGCGAATTGCTCGCGCCAGTGATAGCCCGCCTTGAGGAAGGTCCGCAGCTCGGGGAGCTCGTACTTGAAGTTGGCGCGCGCCTCGCGGACCTCGTGGTCGTTGTCGACGTTGTTGTTCTGGAAAAAGCCGTTGAGCCGGTAGCTGTCGGCGCGGGTGATGTCGGGCCCGGCAGTCTGGATGAGGCGCGGGTAGAGGTCGGACCGGGTGCGGTCTAGGATCCAGCCAAGGTTGTTCACGCGCATGGTGAACTGGCCGCCCTGGTTACCGAAGCCGTTGTTGATATGGGTGCGGCTATGCATGACGCCCCAGTCGACGCGCAGGCGGCCCAACTCATGTTCGAAGCCGAGGTCGCCGGTGCGCGTGCGCAGGAAGTAATTGTTGGGCCCCTGGGTGAGGACGTCGAAGTTCGAGGCGGTCGACTGGCGCACCTGGGTGATGCGGTCGGTGTAGCCCGGGAGGATGCCCGCGGTGCCGGTGGTGCCGACGACCTGGTTGGTGAAGGCGCGGGTGGTGAAGCGGAGTTTACCCCTCTCGTTCGCGTCGTTGTAGATCGTGTTGAGCGAGACCTTGGTCCGGGGCGACAGGCGGTACTCGGCCTTCAGGTTCACGCTGGCCTGCTTGCGGTTGTTGTACTGGTCGAAGGTGTTGAAGTCCCAGAGGAAGGCGGGATCGGCGATGGTGTTCTGGAAGTCGCGCGTGGTGCTGTGGGAGGCGCCGATGTTCTCGCTGTAGAAGGTGTTCAGCGTGATGCCGAGGTTGCGGGAACCGCCGGCGACGTCGAAGACCTCCCACCAGCCGACGTTGAGCAGCGGGTGGCTGGCGTGGCCGTCGCGGAGCGGGATCTGCTCGGTGAAGGAGGGGGCCCAGCGCACCGCGAGGTTGTAGGTGACGCGGCGCTTCTCGCGCATCGAAAGCGGGGAGCGGCTCTTCAGGTTGATGGTGCCGCCGAGGGAGTCCGCCCCGCGGTCCGGGGTGTGGCCCTTGATGAGCTCCAGTCCCTCGAACATCGCGCCGGTGAGGTTGTTGATGCGGCCCTGGCGCGCCATGGCGCCCTGCGTCGAGAGCATGCCGCCGTCGAGGGTGATGTTGTTCAGCGTCGGGCCCATGCCGCGGACGGTGAAGCCGTCGATGCCGTTCTCGAGGTTGAGGGCGGCGGTGACGCCCGGCAGCAGGATGGCGAGCTCGCTCGCGCTCATGTTCGGCAGGTTGCCGTAGGAATCCATGGCCACGACGTTCTTCACGTTGGCGGCGTTGCGCTGCGCGGTGATCGCGGCCGCGCCGCCCTCGCGCTCGCCGGCGACGGTGAAGGCGTCGAGCCGGTAAACGCCCGAGGTGAGCGCGAAATCGCGCGTCGCGCGCTGCCCCGCGGCCACGGCGACCGTGAGACGCTGCGGATCCAACCCGGTGTAGCTGGCGGCGAGCTCATGGCTGCCCGCGGGAACGCCGTCGATGAGGTAACGGCCGGTGGCGTCGGTCAGCGCGGAGCGTCCGAGCGCCGGCAGGACGACGCGCACGCCCTCCAGCAGGTCGCCGGTGCCGGCGTTGCTGACGGTGCCGGCGACGGAGCCGGCGGCGGGCTGGGCCCGCAGGGCGGTCGCCGGGGAGCAGGCGAGCGCGAGGGCAAAGAGCGGAAGGAGGAGACGGGGCAGGGTCATGATCGTGAAAACGGGACGGGTGGGGTGCGGACCTGTTACTGGTTGGACGGCGTTCCCGCCGCAACGTCCGAGGTGACCAGGGAATCGCTTCGTCCACGGACGCCCGGTGACGCGCATTTGCTGATGACTGGTATCCGGTCGTGGGGCTCTCGCCCGCGAAACGGGCCGGGTCGTCAGCGGGTGTCGTTAACCTCCCGCAGGACCGGATGCCCAGGCCGGTGGCTTGGTGCGACCCAGTGGCCGACGGTAGATCGCGGGCGTCTCAGTCCCGCGCGAGCGGCCGGATGCGCGTCGGGGACGGCTCCTTGCCCTGGGCGTTCATGAAGGCGATGAGGCGGTCGTTGAAGTCGCGCGCGGGGTCGTGGCCCATGAGCTTGAGCGCGTGGGTGAGGGCGGCGACTTCGACGAGGCGCGCGATGTCGCGGCCGGGCCGCACGTACAGCTCGATGTGGGGCACGCGCATGCCGAGGATGTCGTAGAAGTTCTCCTCGAGGCCGGTGCGTTCCTCGACGACTTCGGGCGTCCACTCCCGCAGCGTGATCACCATGTCGATGCGCTTCTCGCGGCGCACGCACTTCACGCCGAACATCTCGGCAACGTTGATGATGCCGATGCCACGGCATTCCATGTAGCCGCGGTTGAGCGGGCGGCTCGAGGCCATGAGCTCGCGCTCGTCGAGCAGGCGGATGACGGTGAGGTCGTCGGCCACCAAAGAGTGGCCGCGCTCGATGAGGGCGAGGGCGCACTCGCTCTTGCCGATGCCGGAGTCGCCGCGGAGCATCACGCCGACGCCCTTGATGTCGAGGGTGGTGGCGTGCTCGGAACCCTGCGGGGCGAACTCGTTGTCGATCGCGAGGGTGGCGAGGTTGATCCAGTTCTTGGTGATCATCGGCGTGCGGATGAGCGGCAGGTTCATCTCGGACGCCACCCGCAGCATCGGCGGGGTGGGCTGGTAATTGCGCGTGAGGATGAGGCAGGGGATGCCGCGTTGCGTCATCCGCCGCAGGATCGCGGTCTGCCGCCGCTCATCGAGGGTCTTGAGGTAGGTCATCTCCGCGGCGCCGATCACCTGGACGCGCTTGTTCGCGAAGTACTTGAAGAACCCGGTGAGGGCGAGGGCGGGGCGGTTGATGGTGCCCTCGTGGATCAGGCGGCCTAGGCCGGCCTCGCCGATCACCAGGTCCATCCTCAGCTTCTCACGGTGGGTCTCGAGGAAGTGGGCGACGGTGATGCCGTGGACGGCCTTGTGGGTGGGCATGGGGCGGGGCGCTTAGAGTTTGAAGCCGTCGCCGAGGTAGAAGCGGCGCGCCTGCTCGTCGCGGATGAGAAACTCGCCCGGGCCCTCGGTCAGCACCTTGCCCTCGTGGATGAGGTAGGCGCGGTCGACGATGCGCAGGGTCTCGCGGACGTTGTGGTCGGTGACGACGACGCCGATGCCGCGGGACTTGAGCTGGAGGATGATCCGCTGGACCTCGGAGACGGAGATCGGGTCGATGGCGGCGAACGGCTCGTCCATCAGCAGAAACTTCGGCCGCGTGACGAGGGCGCGGGCGATCTCGAGTCGGCGGCGCTCGCCGCCGGAGAGGGTGAAGGCCTTCTGGCCCGCGACGTGCCCGAGGTGCAGCTCGGCGAGGTGGGCTTCGACGCGGCCGGGACGCTCGCGGGCGGGAACGCCGGTCGCCTCAAGTACGGCGAGGATGTTCTCCGCGACGGTGAGCTTGCGGAAGACGGACGCCTCCTGCGGCAGGTAGCCGATGCCGTGGCGGGCGCGCTCGTGCATGCGGAGCCGCGTGAGGTCGGCGCCGTCGAGGCGCACGCGGCCGCCCGTGGCGGGCACAAGGCCGACCACCATGTAGAACGTGGTCGTCTTGCCCGCGCCGTTGGGGCCGAGGAGGCGGGCGACCTCGCCGGAGCGGAAGCGGAGGTTGACGCCGTTCACCACCGTGCGGGCGCCGTACGTCTTCACGAGCGCCTCGGTCTCGAGGGTGGCGTCGGCCGGCCGGTCGCTCATGGCTTCGGCGGGGTTGCGGCCGGGGCGGGGCCCTTGGTCTCGGCGCCCTTGCGGCGCTCGGGCACCTTGTCGTAGCCGAGGTCCTTGAGCGCGGGCAGCACGGTGCGCGGATTGCTCGGGATGACGGCGCGGCGCTCGCCGCGGTAAAGCTCCATGCGGTCGCCGCGCTGTTCCCAGCCGTCCTTCACGCCGCGCACGACGGGATTGCCCGTGAGGATGACCTTGTCGTCGTCGGGCAGGACCTCCGCGCGCTCCGCGGTGGCCTCGCGGTCGTCCTGCACGATCCGCACCTTGCCGGTGGCGACGAGCGACTTGAGCCGCTCCTGCTTGCCGATCAGCTGCGCGGGGTCGCCGGTGCGGCGGGCGACGATCACGAGGTTGTCGCACGTGAGCGACATGTTCGTGGCGGTGACCCGCACGTTGCGGCGATAGGTGAACGTCGTCTCCTTCGCGGTGCTCACCATGTCGAACTCGTCGCTCTGCACGACGGTCTCCACGGGTGGCGCGGGCGGCTTTGGGGCCGGGGCGTCGGCGGCGGAGGCGGAGGCCGCCAGGGCGGCGCCGAGCAGGAGGCGGGCGAGGGCGCGGCGCGGTTTCATCGCAGGATGTCGTTCAAGCTGCCCTTGAATGTAACGCGCACGTTTTCGCGGAGGGAAACCTTTTTGGCCGCCTGGTCGAAGGTCCAGCGGCCGCCCGTGACTTCCACGTCGTCCTGCAGGAACCGAACCGAGCGGTCGCCTGAAACGACGTTGCGGCCCGGCCGGAACTCGGCCGCCGGGCTCATGAGGATGCTGTCGACCTTCGCGGACGCGTCGCCGGAGAACACCGTCACCATCAGGTCGCGGATGACGATCACCTCGCCCGCGGGCCGCACCTCGGCGCCGCGCAGCGTCATCAGCCGGTGCCCCTCGCGGTCTGAGAACACCGGCAGCACCCACTGGTGCGCCGGCGCGGCGGAGGGCTGGGGTTTGTCGCCGGGGGGCATCGTCGGTTCGGATGCGCCGGCGATGGCCAGGAAGGCGAGGGCGATGGCACCCGGGCGGATCATGACCTTGCCTTTCCCCGGCGGGCTTCCCGCGCCGCCAGCAGCAGTTCGCAGACCTCGCGGACGGCTCCCTGGCCGCCCGCACGGCGCGTGACAACGTCGGCCGCCGCGAGCGCGACCGGCATCGCGCCGGGCGGCGCGACCGAGATCCCGGCCCATTGCAGCGCGGCGACGTCGATCTCGTCGTCGCCCATGTAGGCGCACTCCGCGGGGCCCAGGCCGAGACGGCCGGCGAGTTCGCGGAGCGAGGAGAGTTTTTCCACGGGACCTTGGATCACGTGCGGGATCGCGAGTTCCCGGGCGCGGGCGGTCGTGGCGGCGGAGGCTCGGCCGCTGATCCAGGCGGTGGCCACGCCCTCCCGCGCAAGCCGGCGCAGCCCGTGGCCGTCGAGGATGGAGAAGGCCTTCGCCTCGGTGCCGTCGGAGGAGATGTGCACGGTGCCGTCGGTCAGCACGCCGTCGACGTCCATCGCGAAGAGCCGGATCCGCGCCCAGGCGGCCGCGGTCGGCAAGGGGCGGCGGCGTGATCGCGCGGAGGAAGGCATGGTCTCAACCGAGCCAGGCCGCGATGCGGTCGATGACCGTCTCGAGCGTCGGGCGGTAGGCGCGCTCGAGCTCGGGCGCGAACGGCACCGGCAGGTCGAGCGCGGCGATGCGCAGCGGCGGGGCCTTGAGTTCGGCGAAGGCGTCCTCGGTCAGGCGGGCGACGAGCTCAGCGCCGAAGCCGTGGGTGCGCCGGCCCTCGTGCAGCACGATCAGGCGGCCGGTGCGGCGCAGGGAGTCGCGGATCGCGTCGAGGCGCAGCGGCGCGAGGGCGCGCAGGTCCCAGACGTCGAACCCGGCGTCGTATTCATCTTCGAAATACTTGGCGGCCTCCTCGGCCACGAGCGTCATCTCGCCGTAGGTGACGAGGGTCGCGCGGTCGCCGGCGCGCACGTGGCGCGGCTGCCACACGGAGCGGTAAGCGGGGTCCCAGGCCACGGGCGCCTTGGCGCGGCGGTAGAGTCCCTTGTGCTCGAAGAGGATCACGGGGTTGGGATCCTCGTAGGCCGCGAGCAGGGCGTTGAACGCGTCCTGCGGCGTCGACGGGTAGATGCCCTTGAGGCCCGGCATCGAGAGGAGGAAGGCCTCGAGCTCCTGGGAGTGGAAGGAGCCGAACGTGAGACCGCCGCCGCAGGGGAGCCGCAACACGAGGGGGCAGGCCGCCCCCGAGCGGAAGTGCATGGTCGCCGCGTTGAGCGTGATCTGCGTCGTGGCTTCCGTGGCGAAGTCGGCGAACTGGAACTCCTCGATCGGCCGGTGGCCGTTCAGCGCGAGGCCGATCGCGTAGCCCGTGCACGCACTCTCGGCGAGCGGGGTGTTGAAGACCCGCGGCCGGCCGAATTCCTTCAGCAATCCTTCCGTGACCTTGAACGCGCCGCCGTAGGTGCCGATGTCCTGCCCGAGCAC
>JACCDP010534074.1_pt1 | contig 18787 bp, 23 predicted proteins | sample 7445841 | NCBI WGS metagenome assembly JACCDP01 (sample SAMN15323441, study PRJNA562643) | freshwater metagenome | isolation source: river surface water | place: USA:Blue River Watershed | collected 2017-08-17
ATTTTTCATGAAAAATATAGACGGTAGTCGCTCACATGCGATTGCATGATATGGATAATGAGATACTCTTCCATTTGTTAAACGTAACATAAGTCGTTCGGATGACGTTGTTTTCGCAATCTCTGTGTTGTATGTATAATTTGCATCGTCCCATACATTTGGATGACTTTCTAAGGCAGGTAACCATTTCGTATTAAAAAAGTCAATGTATGATTTCATTATATTTGGTCGCGTAACCCAATAATTGTGAAATATAAATGGTTTCGTATCTAACGCACTGATCTCGCCAAATTTCCGAGTACGTATGTCATATGATTTCCGCGAAATCGTAATACCAATCTTTTGGCATGTATCCGTAAGTATTTTACGTAGGCGCGGGTATGTATCTACATATGCATGATCATATGCGATAGCAGCGACTACAATATTGTCTTGTAAATTCTGTATAGTATTATCGAATTTATTTATGTCAATCAAAGCACCTTTTTCAATACGCGCCGGTAATTTGTATGACAATAATCCAACATAGTCCGCATCTTTCCATTCATCATATACTTTCATCAACTCCGTATGATACATAACACATTCCATTAAATAAGATTGCGCATCGTCTGGAATACGATATACGCATGCCCACGAGTATTTATCAAAATATTCATGCGCGATGCGTTCTGTTTCATCGTTGTGGCATACAATGTAAACAATCCGCTTTCCCATTGTATTTACTAAACATTAGTAAACAACTTTCACAACACTTTCATAACAATACAAAATGCCCCAAGAATACATTGTGGAGGCCAAGACGGTGCAGACCGGTGCGATCCGCACACTTGTGGAGGCGCTCAAGTGTATTTTGGTCGAGATGAGTTTGTTGTTTGACAAGGACGGAATTCGTATGGTGGCGATGGATAATACGCGCACCGTTCTCGTTCATCTGCGTCTGTATGCCGACAAGTTTGAGCAGTATGCATATAAACACAATGCCGGTAAGTTTGTGATTGGTGTCAATACCGACCATCTGTATCGTATCATCAAGACGGCGACGAACGATGATACGATCACATTCTATGTCGACCAAGCCGATCCAAATTCACTCGGTATTCTTCTGGAAGATGGCGAGAAGAAGCAGGTCACGCGGTACAAACTCAACCTTCTGGACCGCGATGAACCTGATATTCAGCTTCCGGAGGTGGAGTTTGCAACACACATTACGATGCCGTCTCTGGATTTCCAGAAGATTTGCCGCGATATGACACTTTTGGGGGCCAAGACAGTGGAAATTCACAATGTCGGTTCCTCGCTTACATTCAGTTGCAAGGGTCATTTCGCATCACGTACCACCGTGATGGGAGATGGTGAGAATGAGTTCAGTATTCAGAAGAAGGAAGGAAACGAGATTGTGACGGGCAACTTTTCGCTTCCACACCTTGTGTTGTTCACCAAGTGCACAAACCTGTGTAATAATCTGGAAGTCCATATGAAGAACGATTACTTCATGATGATCCGGTATGTTGTCGCGAATTTGGGCGATGTGAAGCTGTGCCTCATGCCTTGCTCGGTTTAAATCCATGTAGACGCTCCAATCAATGTGCGTCCGTACATGACGGACCGCGACGTTAACTCAAGACCTAAAAACAGTACACCCACGGTGCTCAGCATAAGTGTGACCCCCATGCGTGTTTCTTTCTGAACCGGAATACCAAACATGTTCAATAACCCATCAATCATCAGCGGATGTTGACGACCTAGTAGCCGACGTTCTAAACTGGTAAGAACGCACGTTTTTAGACACACGTGCTGGAGCCACACTAAACCCAAAAAACCAAACACAATGCATTGAAACCAGAACATTGGGTAAAAGGTATGCGATACAACAATCAACACCATCAACGTATAAAAGCCAAACAGATGCACTGTATAGATAATTTCTCCTAACACTTCGTCCTTGTCGGTAATCCAACTATATGCAATACGTGCCCATCCTTCAAGGGTATTTACGATATACTCCCTCATTGTTCATTACTTTGGACGTGATTTGTGGGCGGTGTACGTAACGTCCTCCGTGATTTTAAATCCTTTCATGTTGTTGCAGATAAGCAGTTTATCGGAAACAGCTGTTGTCGTGTTCCAGATTTTGATAATGGAGAACTGACCCTTTGGCGAAACGGTAATTCCAGTAATGGTTTCGCCGCGTGTCTTCATAATCTCTCCGGTGACACAATGAACCATCATATCCACAAAGGTTTGATACACATCCGACGCTTCCACCTTTTTGGACCATGACCCCCCCGCTTCATTCTCGGGCGAATCCCAGATAGGACGAAACCCGCGACGCATGAAGAAGAACATTCCAGATTCCCATGCTTCCTTCGGAATGGAATCTACGAGTGTCCAAAATTGTTGGGGCGTGGACACATCCGCCACTCTCACGTAACTCTCCAAGGAGTAATCCTTGTTTTCAGGGTCATGATACCACAACATCCAAGAATACTGGAATCTTGTGGTCTCTATTGTCCCCATTATATTCATATAGATGCATTGTTCGTGTAGGTAGAACGAAAACGAATTCGTTTTTCACATAATACAATAGGTAGTAGGAATGGCGACACTTACAGTTTCGCAAATGTATGGCGTTCGGGCGTGCACGAAACTGCCGTTGCCGGCAATCGTACAGGAAAACATCGCAAAGCTCCGCATCAAACCCATGGTGTTCAAGCCCTTTCATAAACCTCATGCACCCCGCCCGTTTCATCCGCGCAAACCGACAACGTCAGATAACTGGCGCGAAAAGGCGCTGGTGGATATGGTACGGCGTGTACGTGAACGCGAAGATCCCGAGTACTCGGAAATCTTTGCCATCTTCAACAAAGTGACGTCTACAACCGTCGAAAAGCTGTCAAATGATGCAATTGGATACATTGAGAAACGCGACGACCAGTTCCGTCTTCGTATCGCCACACTTCTCTTTGACAAGGCAATTACCAACCACGCGTTTGCAAGTGTGATGGCGCAATGTGCAAAACATATTGCGACCAAAATTGAAGACATGAAGGAGGATATTCAGACACAAGTGCTGATGTTCCCCACGTTGTACAACATTAACGACACCATCACATTTCCACTGAGTTCCGACCCCGATTATGCAACCAAACTGGTAGAGTGTATGTCTCAGAAGGAAAAACGCCGAGGGTATGCCAAGTTCATGATGGAACTCTTTCTGCGCGATTTGGTCACAGAGGAGTGTGTGCAGAACGGACTGAAGGATGTGATTTCTGAACTCAATGATATTGCAAAACAACCAAAGACGGCTCAGACGGAGGAGAATGTCGGGCAATTTGCAGTGTTCCTCTTTGAAACTGCAAAGCTCGCAACCAAGCAGCCACGCATTCGCTCATATTTGACAGAGGCGATTTCTTCAATTCTCCACACGGAACGCACGTCGTTGCCGTCTCTGAATATGAAGTCGCGGTTCAAGCTGGAAGACGCGTTCAAACTCGTCCAATAAGAGACGGGGATAAAGTAAATGGCTGCACTGCCCTCCGCGAGCGTTCTTTTACGTGCTGCACAGGTTGCAATTGAACAAGACAAGCCGATTTATCTGGATTATTATGCGGACAGCGTTTCCAAGACGTGCTGCATTGGTGTACAGGATGGTAGTAAGTTTTTGGCTAAGACGAGCGATGAGTACACGTCTGCAATTCAGAATGTGTACAAGTGTGAGACCTGCTACATCATCATGACCGAGAACTCGCTCTACATTGTTTCGGCAGACATTCCCATCAAGAAGATTGTGTCGTCGTCTACAGAGACGCAGTAAATGTACAATAAGAATGCTACTGTTTCCTCCTCCCCATTACGTATTATTTGAACCCTTGAATGATGTACAGACACTCAGAATGTGGAATGAATACATATCTGCACACTCTGATTGTGAATATGAAATAGTCGATGCTGCACGGATAAACTCGGTGGAGAGTTTTACACCATGGTTTGAATCATGGATGACGCGCAAATCATCTGCGCGCGTGCGTGTATTGCTCGTGCTGCATTCTGAATTTTTGACGTTTGCATGTCAACAAGTGTTGCGTCGGTTGCTAGAACAGCGCTCTTACAAGTGCCGCGTATGGTTTCATGTTGAAGATCCCACTGGGTTACAACCTGCCATTCAAAGCCGGTGTGTCGTAAAACGAATTCCAACGCATATTCACGCACCTCGTATACAAGAAATAGAATGAAGCTTGTCCTGTATACCGATGGCGGATGTCTAAACAATGGAAGCAAACATGCAAAAGCAAGTTGGGCATATTTCTTTCCAGAGCATCCAGAGCTATCATGTGCAGAACGTGTTCCGAGTGATCAACCCCAAACCAATAATCGCGGTGAACTTTTAGGTATTTTGAACGGGATTGAAAAGGCAATTGCATCGTTCAGCGCGTCGGATGTAGACCTCTACATTTACACCGACTCGGAGTACTCCAAGAACTGTTTGACCAAATGGATGCCTGGGTGGATTAAGAAGGGGTGGATGACGGCCGCGGGGACGCCGGTGCTCAACAAAGACCTCATTCAAACCATCTCCAGTCGTCTCATGCAATTTCAGTCCTATTGCATCACCCATGTGCGCGCACATACGGGTGGAGACGACGAATTCAGCCGACACAATCATACGGTCGACCGTATGGCCGCTGCAGCACTTGACGATGCGCCTGCATCTCCCCCTCCAAAAGTCAAGAATGTCACGGTAGATGCGATTGAAGGATGTCCCCTTCAAATGCTCGGTCCTCCTGTGTCAGATACGACGCTGGTAAATTGGTGTCGTCAAAATCTTGACAAGTTGGATGAAACCGCTGTAAAGTCCGCACTGTTGAAAGCGTTGACGGTCACGATGCGTAAAAACGGATACGACGTCGTGAAACAGAAGTTTCATCGTACAACTCAATATCGTCTGACGGCACTTTCACAGATTGTTGCGGAAATTCACAAAGAGGAAGAATGAGCATTCAGGTCTATCAGTTCTCCAAGACCACGTGTCCTCCGTGCAACGCAATTAAGCCCTCTATGGCCGACCTGAAGGAAGAGTTCAGCCAAGTCCCGTGGGAAAGCGTCAATGTCGACACAGACGTCCGCGGACTTGCAAATCAGTTTGGCGTTACGAGCGTGCCAACCATGGTAACGGTTGCACGTGATGTAAATGGAAATATCGTTCACACGGAACGCCATTCAGGTACAAATATTGCAGGGTATTACCGCATTGTGCGTAATTTACTCCGCTTTCTTGCCTAGTTTGGTCTGAAACAGATACTTCTTATCCGAGTTCCAAACAATCATCCAACTCAATGCGCCGAGTGCCAATCCTAAACCAACGGACGCCATATCATTCGCCGTTTTACTCGCAAAAATAGTGGTAGACGGATTCGATGCAACCTGTCCTCCAATCACGACTACTCCTAACACTGTTGCAAAAAGCGTGTACATTTTTCCTGTTCCTTGCACCCACACATCGTACACTAAAAATGAGACAATTGCCGATGTTGCAATCGTGAGGGCAGGTAAGAATGCAGAACTCCCGCGCAGTGCGTATTGGTACACATACCCAATCAAGACCGACGCAGCTCCAATTACCGTGAGAATCGAATACTTGAATTCACGGTAATACAAATCTATCATGGGACTTATTCCCATCAACGCGTACGGCACAATCATTCCAAGCATACCGCCGTATTTCTGTGCACCCTGTGTTACAGCGCCAAACGATACAGGCGACGCAAACCCCGTGCTCGTTGGAGGCGCCGGAGGACGTGTCATAAACAACATGATACCTATAGCAAGTATAATAACGACGCTGTAAGTGAGCGCATACCAAGACGCTGTGTCCATTTGAATAATATAACATAAAATACAAATGAGTACCGGAGCACCTCTTGTGCCTGATCCGAAACCAACCGAACCTCCAAAGACCCCTGACGTGATTGAAAAATCTACCAGTGTTTCGCAACCTACAACACTGACAGATGTAATCAATATGCTTGTGTTTTTGGTTATGGTAGGTGCTGCAATTTATTACGGTTGGAAATTTGGACGGCAATACGCCTTACAATTTTGGATGGTTGTTCAGATGATTGGACAAACAATACGCGAATACATTGGAAAGGCCATTGCGAGTTTACGTTCTGCACGCGATGCTCGTCAAGCAACCGCCCGTCTGTCGCGGTAATCCCACTCAGTGTTTCCACTCGCATCCCACACACTGTCCCGCTCCATCTGTGCACGCTTCTCCTCTTCCTCCTGCTTCAGCTGACGCGCAATCTTCTCGTCAATGCTGAGTTCCTTGCGGGGCTTGCGTTCAATCGTCGTCCAACCAGCATCCTCTGTGGTCTCAGGAGACAGTACCATCTCGTCATCTTCGTCCTCATCATAGTCGTAAATATCATCGACTGGGCGCTTACGGGGCACAAACATCCGCTCCTCCGCTGCACGCTTCTCCTGCTCGCGCTTCTCCGCCGCCTCCTGCAGTTCGCGCCGAACCGTCTCCTCTTCTGCATGTTCGCGCCATTCCGACGCAAGCACGGCAAACGATGTCTTGTTCTTCCATACACCGTTTGAAACGCTACTGCGCGAAGAATTCAGAGCAGGAAATTCATTGGCCGTGGGTGCAGGCGTCGGGGCCTTGTTGCGCAGAGCGGGGGGGATGTACTTATTGTTGGACGCCATCTTAATACTTGTATGTCAAACTACACTCGGTTTCACGATCCATTTTCTATGGATGGTGAAAAACGAACCTTTCACGTATCAGCGCATGATTGACTAAGAATGACGCACGGTGTTGTAATTTCTCTGAATGGAACGATTGGAGATGTACAAATTCCATCCAAGACCGCAGATGTACTTGAATGGATGCGCAAGAAGTACAAGGTCAATGGAATTCAATTTCAAGGAAAGCTTCAGGATCCCATGAAGGAAGGGCGGTGGCTGAGTATCTTTGCATCGACCCAAGAGGATGATGAGAACGTGCACATGCTTCCTAGTCCGTTTGATGAAGAGACCTATACCAGCCCCATCATTGTGCTCGCCAGTCAAAACGACAACCAAGACACATACGAACCATCTGTTTCACAGTATACCGACCTAAAAGCTAACGAATACGAGGCGTTGTATCAGGAGTGGGCGTTCGCAGTAGATGAAGAGGAGGATGAAGAGGAAAATGAGTTTGTAGAGGAAGACGATGAGGAGGAAGACGAAGACGATGGGAGCATTGTCGAAGATGATGAAGCGCCTCCAACACCTGCACTTCGTCCTGTCAAGGCCGCCGTTCCGGTCAAAACAAAGGATGTGTTTGTGAGTTGCGCTATTCGAGAGAAGGTGGTTACAAACTTGACAAAGCTGTTTGAAAATGAAGACACTGCATCTGAATTTGAACGTTACCTTCTCAATGCAATTGTCGATACCGCAAAGAAGGAAAGCATTGACGTGGACTGGACAAATCGTATCTTTTGGAACATGTACCTTGGTCGCGCAATGACGCTGTACGAAAATCTCAAGGGCACAAATGGCTATGTACAAAACACTGAACATTTACTGGAACGTATTCGTTCTGGAGAACTGGATTTGAAAACGGTTGCGGAAATGAGCCCCATCGATTTATGTCCGTCGCGTTGGAAGGATGCGATTGATAAGATGCTTGCAATTGATAAGAAACTTTATTCGAAGGAAAAGAATGCATCCATCATCATGTGGTGCTCGGCGTGCAAAAAGAAGACCAATTGCGATTATTACCAGCTCCAGACGCGTTCTGCGGACGAACCGATGACGACATTCGTCACCTGTTTAGAATGCGATAAGCGCTGGAAGTTTTAATAGAAGTATATAAATGTCAGAGTCAGAAGATTTCGTAAATGTGACTTGGCATACGACATTGGAAGAATACTTTGCAGCAACTGGAGAACGTGCGCAATGCCTCGCGTGGTGTCATAAACGTGCGGAAGAAATGTACGCGCATCGTCGTACATTCATTGATTTACCCGTGATTGTATTGTCTGGCGTAACTGGCTTCTGTAGCGTCGGTTCTCAAAACATTTTTGGTCCAGAAAATGGCCAATTATCGAGTATCGTACTTGGTGCCTCCTCTTTACTTGTAAGCATTCTAAACACGGTGGGCTCTTATTTTGCTTGGGCTAAACGTGCAGAAGGGCACCGCATTTCCAGCATTCAGTATTCGCGCCTGTATCGTATGTTGATGGTTGAAATGAACTTACCGCGTGAAGAACGCCGTACTCCTGCTGCGTTGTTGAAAGATGTCAAGGACCAATACGACCGTCTACAAGAAATCAGTCCGTTATTGCCTCCTGAAATTGTAAACGTGTTTCGTAAACGGTTTGACCACCAAACAGACATCAGTAAACCGGAAGAAACAAATGGGTTGGAAAATATCAGCATATATCCCATGGATGCAAAAATCACGCCCACTCCATCACAACACATACCTGTACATGTTCAAAATGCAGTCGGATTTCAATCTCCCGCACTTCGCCCAACACTAGAAACAGCGCGTACAGAAGACAATGTGGAGACGGTATAATTTTAGTATGATAACACAATGGGTATCAAGGAGATATTACAGGAAAACAAGGTCCCGTTGCCACAAGATTTTGATGAACGATTGAACCTCGTCATATTGGGATTACGGAAAGACCCTAAGTTTGAGACAGCTCTTCAGGAGTTCAAAGGAAAGACCGGAGGTGCGCTCAAATTGCCATCGTCCATCACGACAAGAGCCGATGCAGCGTTTGACAAAGCGACGTCGGCGGTTTCGGATATAAAGAGCGCTCCGTCTATCGATAGTGAAGATTGGTTGGGTCCCAATATTATCAATTTCATGGATGTCATTACGTCGCCTGCTGCGCGTGGGATGTTGAAAGGGTTGTTTATGGTAATCTTTTTCGTGAGTTATCTCGAATCCATCCCAGTATTTGGAAACATTCTGAGTGCTGCACTTGATGTGATGATTGCTGCAAACAAAATGATTACAAAAGCTATTCAGAAAAACTTGCCTCCACTCATCGGATTAATCCCTATGCCATATGCGAGTTTGATCGGTATCATCATGGCGGCAATGTATGGTGCGTTTGTGTGGCCGTTGATTGCGATGGTGGCATTCAGTCGTCAAGATTTCACAGCTGCGATTGAATCCTTTTTACGTGCAGTTCCGCCTCCGTTTGGAGACACAATTGCAGATAGCTTTTTAGAAACTAACCGAATGGTTGCGCGCATCAACGCCAAACGCGTGAAACTGGTGAACGACATCACTGACGCTCTATTGATGATTGCAGATTTAGTGGATTCGATTTCGTCGCGTATCAATGCAGGACTTGAGCAGGTGAGCTCAAATGTATCTGCTGTCACATCAACTGTAGGCAATGCAGCTGAAAAAATCGGCAAGTTTTCCGATCGTATTATGGAAGCCGCAGATGTATCCCTACCTCGTGCAGAACCGATGGTGCCTAAAATCCCCCCCAATCCTCCCGCTCCGAAAATTCCACGCGCAGAGTTTGAACCACTTCCAGTAGGACAAGGACGGAAACCGCTTACAACGAAACGGCGTTCTAAACATAAATGGGGGACCAAACGAACCAGATCCGTGAAACACTAAAACAGTGGATTGCTCTCGACGATCAAGAACGCCAGCTGCGCGATCAAATCAAAGCAATCAAGGAACAGAAATCAAAGCATTCCAACTCAATCCTAGAGTTCATGCGCAACAATGAAGTGGACAACTTTACGCTGGAAGGGAGCGGTGTAGGAAGCATTAATCGCACGGTGCGCACATCCCGTCCTCCGCTGAAACGCAATGTCCTGCGCACACAACTGCTTCTTCACTTTGCAGACCAGCCGCAGAAAGTGGGTGAATTCCTGCGCTCCATTGAAGGTATTCAGGAGGGAGGCGATATGATGTCTACATCCTCTGCAGTTCAGCGGGAACTCTTGGTACGGCGCTTGCCTCGCCGGTCGATGTCTATTTTGGACGAGGAGTGAGCTTTGCGCGTACCTCCGCCTTGTTTTTTGTTGCCACAAGATGCCAGTTTCGTATACTGAAAGAATGTTTCGAGCGCCACCTTTGACGACGTATTCAATTTCTTCCATAGCTTACACACCTCTTCTTGGGTTTTGAATTGTGTCTCGTATAACTCGCCATAATACGTATGTTTCCATGCGTCCATCATCAATAACAGCTTGTCTTTAAAGCGCGTTACATCTAAAAAGTATATATCCCGATCTCGAAGTGGAACGGTTGTTGTTTTGTAAACAGGCGCTTTCACAAACATTGCCTTTGGAATGTCTACATTCATACATTCCTCGCGAAATTCGCGTATGGCGGTGTTTAACGTATTTCCTGCATCTTGTGGTTCCATACCGCCTTTTACGATACCATACTTGGCAGTTTTCGGTTCCATGCGAAACCGGACTTTCCCTAAATGTGTCTCTGAGTTCTGTTTTGGTGTATCAAACTGTACACGAAACCCGTACTTTTGACTCAAGTCATGTGCAATCACGCGAAAGTGTTTCCGCATATCCATGATGGACGTATTTGGCGGAAAGGAATGTGACTCTAATGGTATCACCTCTGGATTTGTATCACGTAAAAAACTGGACTCTTTCCCGATATAGAACGAGTATATTCCATTCTCTTTACTGTACACAACAACTGTTGCCATTACTCGTTAACACGAAAGAATTGCTTCTTTCGCTGCAAGCTGCTCTGCCTGCTTCTTGGTAGGCGCTATACCCTTACCTATACATGCTCCGTTCAAATCCTTTACGCCCATTTCATATAACCCATTTTCATTCGAAATGATGTAGTACGTTGGCGTAGTATGATACTTTGCTTGAAACATCTTTTGGAACTGTTCTTTGTAATTGCGGTTGTTCATCAGCAACTTTGGAATGTCAATATATCTCTCAACGAGACCCACCACAAAATCGTAAATCGTGTGGAAATCATGGTTCGTGTCTTCCCATACTGCTCCAATGAATGCTTCTAGAATATCGCCCAGCTTTTTAAGGTTCTGACGCCCGAAGCAGATGTCTTCGTTGTGGCGAGAAATGATGTAGAATGTATCCAGACCGATAATTTGACTGAGTTTTCCAAGCGTTTCATTGCACACAATCTCCTTTTTCAAATCGGTTAGGAACCCTTCGTTCTCTTCGGGAAAGCGTGTCAGAAGATAAGTCGATACGCATGCGCCAAGGACAGAATCACCAAGGTGTTCTAGACGTTCGTAGGACGTATCAAACAACTCAAGACAGTTGTCAGGACGCGGTGCCAACTGTGTGGCTTCTCCGGTTGGAGTGGTGTATTCTTTACGCTTTACGTACGATGAATGAACCATTGCCGTCTGGTATAACTCCAAGCTCTTCACCTTGACCGGTAAAATCCTCTCCACATCTTGAACCGTAATCAGTCGATTTTTTGGATTGTACGGATTGTATAGCATCGCCATGCACTTCATTTGTAGAGGGATGTATTATTCGTTTTTCCGTTTCTTAATCACACGCTCAAACGTAAACTCATTTCCACTCTTTCGTTGTGTCTCGCAAATATACTTGAAACATGCTTCCGCGGTAGGTGTCCCAGATTGCTGAAAGTACGCCGTCAATGCGGGTTCGAGGTCTTTCTTGGAGAGTGACCATGGCTTTGTCCAAGTATTTGGGCGCCCAATACGAACATACGAATTGTCATCCTTGATTTCCAACTTATCGATTGCCTGTAGCTCGGGACGGGATAGAATGCTGGCCATCGCAATCTCCAGTTCTTTGCGTTCCGCACGCAGCGCAAACACCTCCTTGTTCAGATCATTCATTCGATTGTCCACGTCTTTGTATGCGTGAAGCGTCGTCTTGAGCTGCTGAATGGGGTCCATCTTATTGATAGACATATCTACGGCTTTAAGTTTAATTCCGTTTTCTAAACAAGAGATGTATTTTGACGCCAAGGCAGTACAATCGCTGCGTCAAACATACAACACAGAACATCCACGTGAACCAGCTATTCGCGGAGGAGACGATCCTGCAAAAACGTGGTCTGAAATTCGTAGACGTTTGCGCGACAAGTGTAAAACCGGCAGCGCAGAGTGTATCATAACGTCGTTGCTCACAAAACCCAGCGCTCCATCGGAATGGAAAGTCAATCCGGAAGAATGGTTATCCACCGACGACATTGAAAAGCTGGAGGCGAAATACGAAAAGCTGTTTTCAAATTACAAGTTCCTCGGTACATTTCCCATTGATTTTGACTTGAAATCGGAGACGGGTAAGTGTTTAATTAGCACGCTCTGTTCGTTGGATATTCGTGCGTTGGCAAAAGAGGGTCGGACCCAAATCGGTATTGTCTTCAATACGGACGTCAGTTCCGGTCCGGGAGAACATTGGGTTGCAGTATTTTGTGATTTGCGTCCAGAGTTAGAGTACCCGCGCATGACCTATTTTGATTCGTACGCCCACTCTCCCGAGAAAGAAATCAAGACCCTTATGAAACGTTGGAAACAAGAATGGGACGCGGGCGGGGTGCACTCCAAGCCCATGGTTTTAAGTTACAACAAGACACGACACCAGTACAAAGATTCAGAGTGTGGAATGTACTGCTTGTATTTTCATTACTGTTGTCTAACTGGTATTGCCATGGACGAACGCATACCGGATGATGTGGGAAACAGTATGCGAAAGCTGCTCTTCAAAGCATAAAATCTCGTCATAAAACAAAATGGCGAACCACTGGATCACGCACGTGAAGAAGACGATGAAGACGATGAAGGCGCGCGGTACGTACAAGAAGGGTCAGGGTCTCAAGCAAGTCATCAAGGAGGCCAAGAAGACCTACAAGAAGGGCGGTGCGGACATGGAAGAGAAGGCGCCTGTCATGGACGGTGCTCGTCGTCGCACACGTCGCCACTCGCGTCGTTAAAAAAATCAAACTTCCTAACATATAAAGACAAATGGGTGGAGGTTTATTACAACTCGTAGCCAGCGGCGCACAGGACGTGTACCTGAGCAGCAACCCTCAAATCACGTTCTGGAAAGGTCTGTACAAGCGCCACACGAACTTTGCGATGGAACCCTTCCGTGTGAATTTCACGGGCCAGCCCGCTTGGGGCACGAAGCAGAGCGCGACGCTGGGTCGCCACGCCGACCTTTTATATTCCACGTACCTCGAAGTCCACTTGCCTCACTATGACGCCAATACCCGCAAGAACGCGATTTACAATAACGACCAGTTTGCGCTCGGTTACAATCTGCTCAAGTACGTAGAGCTAGAAATTGGCGGTCAACTGATTGACCGTCAGTACGGCGAGTTCCTTTTCCTGTGGGACACGCTATGTGGAACCACGGAACAGTCGGTCCAGCTCCACAAGCTCATTGGCGGCGCCGGTCGCCCGCAAGTCGTGGCTGCGTGGGCAAATGGGGCAACTCAATCGAACATTCCCACTCCGGCCACGCCGTCGCCGTTTACGGACCAAGCGACGTCCGCGGACGTTGTGACGGTTGGTAGTATTCTTGGAACATCGGCAAATACCGGTTATTATGTGAGTGGATCAGGGACTGCATCTCCTGGTCAAGTGTTCGTTCCTGGAACACCTGCCGGATGCTCTGCAGGAGTACCTGGTCAAGGGCAAGCTGGTCACCCCACGATTGTGTACGTTCCTCTCAAGTTCTTCTACACGCGCAATCCCGGTACGGCGCTTCCTCTCATTGCGCTTCAGTATCACGAGGTGAAGATTAACGTGATTTGGAACGATAATCAGACGATTTCGGGCGATTACAAGGACGTTCCGGTTCCCGCCCAGCCCGTCAACGCCTCCATCTATGTGGATTACATTTATCTGGATGTGGAAGAGCGTCGTCGTATGGCGCAGGAGAGCCACGAGTACCTGATTGAACAGGTTCAGTTCAACGAAGATAAGGGATTGTCGTCCTTCAATAACCGCATTGATTTGACGTTCAATCATCCTGTGAAGGAACTCATTTGGGTTGTGCAGCCGACTTGCTACCGTAGTTGCAAGGCGCCACTTCCGACGACTGAAACCGGTGCGCGTTACCAACGTCCGGGTTGGACGGCTACAATTGCGACAGTTGGAGCGCCCGGTACTGGTCGCCCTGCATACCAAAACGACACTCCTGCCAATCGCGCACTCAACGTCAATCGTCTGACGCCGTTCACGTATGACCAAGTTGCAGTGAGCGAACAGTGGCTCCAGATTAACGGTCAGGACCGCATGGACCGTCGGTATGGCGATTACTACAATAAGGTCCAGCCCTATCAGCACCACACGGGTAGCACAAATACCATGTACAATCTACAATCGGCACAGCCCGGTGTGACTGCTACCTCCTCCGCTGGATCCGGGACAGGTTCTGCAGCCATGTCGTTTACAGGAATTGGCGCCACCCGCCAGCCCGGTATTTACTGCTACAGCTTTGCGCTGAAGCCCGAGGAGCACCAGCCGTCCGGTACGTGCAACTTCTCGCGCATTGATACGGCGACACTCGTGATGACCCTGAGTGGAGATGTTACTGTGGATGCGGATACGGATGCGACCTGGGGCGTGCGCGTGTACGCCATCAACTACAACGTGCTGCGTATCATGAGCGGCATGGCTGGATTAGCGTACTCGAACTAAATGTAACGAATAAATAAATGTCGACAGTGGTGCCTCCTCCTCTAACACAACCCGTTGAACAAGGACCGCCTGCACAGCCGACGTTGCAACAACAAAAAGCCGTAGCATCTTACTGGACCATCGGTATACTCTCCATTCTTCCGTCCATTCTGTTTTCGCTCGGAGCAGCGAAGCTGTCGTATGACCGCTTTCGCTCCTTCGGTTGGGCGCTACTAGCATTCTTGTTCAGCGCGATTTACTATCCCTATTATGCCTTCTTTGTGAGTGGACCGGCAGTTACCGCTCCGACGGGATTGATTGGTGCGGCGCGTCGGGCGATGAAATAGCTTCTTGCTTCATTTTCTCCAAATACAAAATACCGTCCATCAGCTCTTCTTGTGCATGATTGACCCACTGTAAAAAAGTAAGATCTTTACGATCCAAGTTTGTGCCGTATTTCTTCTGGCCAAACTCGGCACGTTGTTTGAATTTTTCAATCACAGATGTTACTACGCTGTCCATACACTTTCTTTCTCGTCGTATCTAAATTACCAGTCCATACGAATATCTTCTGCACGACACATACCGTCAGGTCCCGCTGCATCCGTGAGTATCTGGTTCACCGCCTCAAGTTCGCTATCAAACACCGACACTTCATCCTCCACACCTTCCGGAAGCTTGGTTTCGTCCACCAGAATATCCACAAACCCAGTACCACACGGTGGCTTCTGTCCAAACATGATATTCGCAGACACACCCTTCATCGTATCCAGTTCGCCGGTAATCGCCGCATTGAAGAGGATTTTCGAGGTCTCTTCGAATGACGAACGTGCCAGAACACCACTGTCGCTCTTGCTCATACCAAACCGGTCTGCACTCAGAATGTACCCGGGATACGTCATCGTATCAATCAGCGTAATCATGTGGTGGTAGTTCACGTACTCGCTGGTAAATACTTCCATGAACTCTTCATACAGCGCTACACGCACCGCCTCAATTCCAAATACTTCCAAAATCTCGTGAATATCGTTCGAGAAGGACCGGAGTGGGTCCACATCTGGCAACGTCGCCAAGTCCAGCAAGTTCGTGCCCTCTACATCGAGAACATACTGTTTCAGTGGCTTGTATCCTCCAACCGTCTGGTCATATGTCAACTCGCGGTTCACTTCGCGCAAGTACACGCGCCCCACACCGTCAACGCCCGTCAGAACCGTATCCAGCAACTTCTCTTCTACGAACCGCAGAGACAGCGCATTCTTCGCAACATCGGGAGGGAACGCAATGCGCATAATCAGTTTTCCGGGAACATTGGTGTCGCTGTGGATACATTCGTAGATGCGCAGGACCTTGTTTTCTTCAATCTTCGTACGAATACGACCCATATCCAGAATTCCACGCGCAACCATCTCCATACGATCCAATTCTAGACGAATGATCCAAGGAGATACGACATCGCCGCACGTAATCTTGAACTCTTCATACGACTGCAGAATATCAATGTCTTCTTTGATGGCTGTGCCACTTGATAGAGGATTCGGGTCGTAATACACGCGCAGCGACTTGACAATGTCTCGCAACGTGGTCTTTTGAATTTCCTTCATCTTTGCAATTGCGCGGTCCTGCGATACGGCAACCTCGGGTGTGAGGTATACCACATTACCGGGGTTCTTGGGATTATGACTGGCGCTGAGAAGTTCGTTGATGCGCGGTACACCCTGTGTCGCATTCGCCTTGACGGTTCCGGCCGAGTGGAAGGTATTCAGCGTCAGCTGTGTCGTGGGTTCACCAATGGACTGTGCTGCCAGCGGACCCACCATTTCACCCGAATGGACGCGCGACTTTATGTACTTGAACCGCACTTCCTGTAGAAGTTCATCAAACATATCCTTCGTCATGCGCATCTTCAGAATGGACTGCTTGGGTGCAAAGTAGTAACGCAGAAGGACGTGGAATACCTTGTTGTGTTTCAGCCACGGCTCATTGCACAGTGCGGTCAACTGTGAGACAACATACGCCGGTTCCAAATCGGTCTTGGTCGCATACGGATTGGTGTACTTCTTTGCAAGACGACGCAGATTGACGGGTGCAAGGATACGAGATGTCTTGGTGTAGCGCAGAACATTGTGAATGAGGAAATCACGATCGGCAATGATCTGCTGAACCATATCGTCATCTGTTGCATCCAGTCCATCTTTGAGGACAGGCGTTACATCTGCGAGTGCAAACGCAAACTCCTTATAAATCTGTTCGAGCGTCATGTTCGGCAAATCACATGCCTGCGATTCCACGCAGATACTGTCAATGCCGTCTCCTCCGTACTGGAACTGAACCACACCGCCATTGGCGTTGCGCACTGTTCCGTCATATTCTACGTGCAAATCCTCCATCGTCTTGACAAGTTTGCGCTGAATGTACCCAGAATCTGCCGTCTTCACGGCCGTATCGATCAGACCTTCACGTCCACCCATCGCGTGAAAGAAGAACTCCGCAGGACGCAGACCGGTAATGAATGAATTCTCTACGAACCCATGCGATTCCATTCCGTGATCGTACTTTGGAAAGTGGGGAAGCGTACGGTCTTGAAGCGTGTAATGAATGCGCCGACCTGCAATGAACTGCTGGCCCAACATACCCATCATCTGTGCAATATTCAGGTCCGAACCCTTCGATCCCGATTCCACCATCTCTTTCATACGGTTATCGGGTGCCAGTGTCTTCATTGCCGCCTTGGAGATGTTAGAGGACACTTCTTTCAGAACATTCATAACTCGATTCTCCAGTTCTTCGCCATCCGACCGTCCCGTCTCATTTAGAAACGCCCCCTTGTGCACACTCGAAAGGATATCCGCCACAGCTTTACGTCCTTTCGCAAGTTCTTCCTGTACACTCACATCCCATTCATTTCCACCAATCAAATCGGATGTACCCACCGAGAACCCTGAGAACAGGTTGTACCGCGTCACGATGTTCTGAATTTCGTTAATGAACTGTCCGCACCGCTGAGGTCCAAACTCGTTGTAAATCACGTGTAGAATTCCATCTGTTGCGTCGTCATTGGAGCCACTAAACGCCTTCTTTTTGAGTACACCCTTGATCAGCTGCCCGTTTTTGAGTTGGATGGTGCTGTCAAAGTCCATGAGAGGAAACACTGTCGAAATGATATCCTTTCCACTCACCGAGCCGTTTGTCCGCAGGTACGACCCAACCGGACGTTTCATCCGCGACATGATGTTCATCGCAATATGTTCCGGAACTTTCACATCGGGTTGCGAAATGCGATATACGCCCGTCAACGTATCTTGGAAGATTTGAATGATGGGTGTGTTTGTGCGGGGCGATACGATTTGGCGTAACACTGATGCAAGAAGTTTCAGTTCTGTTGCTGCCGTAATACTTTGTGGTACGTGCATGTTCATTTCGTCGCCGTCAAAGTCGGCATTGTATGGGCGCGTAGCACTCACGTTCAGACGGAATGTGCTGTAAGGCAGGACTTTGATGCGGTGGCATTCCATGGATGCCTTGTGAAGCGACGGCTGGCGATTGAAGAGCACAACGTCTCCATCGATGAGGTGACGATGTACGATATCGCCCGACTTGATATCGATCATATCAGGGTTCACATAGCGCAATGAAATGGTCCGCTTCTCGTCGTAAATGTACACGGACTTGGCACCCGGATGCTTCGATGGACCGTTACGAATAAACGTCATCAGTCGGTCACGATTGTACTGCGTCACGACCTCGGGAAAGGTGAGGTTCATTGCAATTTCTTCTGGGACACCCAGTTCGTCTACTTCAATGTTCGCATCAGGAGTGATGACCGAACGCGCTGAGAAATCAACGCGCTTACCCATCAGATTTCCGCGCACACGACCGGCTTTGGCTCCCAAACGGGCTTTGAGAGTTTTCAGCGGACGACCGGATCGGCGTTCTTCTGCATGCGGAAGACCCTTGATATCATTATCCACATACGTCGCCACGTTGAGTTGCAGCAGTGCTGTGAACTTGTCAATGATATCTGCCGAATCGCCCTTGTCAATTTTATCGCGAAGGTACTGGTTTTGACGCACAATGACGACCAACTGGCGCGTCAAATCATCTTCCATGCGCTGATTGTCGTCTCCCACAACTGACGGACG
>JACCDP011194550.1_pt1 | contig 18784 bp, 13 predicted proteins | sample 7445841 | NCBI WGS metagenome assembly JACCDP01 (sample SAMN15323441, study PRJNA562643) | freshwater metagenome | isolation source: river surface water | place: USA:Blue River Watershed | collected 2017-08-17
CCCTTCTCGAACATCGCAGCAGCCTGAACCCGCCGCTTCTCCATCCGGGCATGATCTCGCGTCAGCGCCATGCACGGAGCTTACACCGACGATACAATATGTCACCCTATTATGCGAGTCTCAATAAAATCGGCGTCACGGCCGGGTGAGCGGCGTGTGACAAGTTGCGGAAAATGGGGGTATTTCCATCAGGGCTTCTCCCATGCGAATGCGGTGTCCGGTTTGAAGATGCGGGCAGACCTTGAAGCCGGCCGGCGCGAACAGAATGATGGTGGAACCGTGTTCGAACCATCCCAGTTCTTCGCCTCGCTTCACGGGTGTGTTGCAGGGGATTTCGCGAGGTCCTTTCCTTCCTTGGCTCAACAGGAGGTTCAGGAAATGCAGTCGGATCGAGGCCACCAAAATGGCGGCCACCGCTACCAAAGCGATTGGGCGCCCATCGGTCAGGCGCAGTCGCACCACCGCCCGCTCGTTTTTGCAAAAGAGGTTCTCAACCCGTCGGAGGGCGATGGGGTTGACGTTCCAGGTGTCACCAGAAATGGAGGTTACCTTTTCCACGGTTGCCGACTCTGGGCTGTGGAAGCGGTGGTACATGTCCGAGGTCAATCGAAGGGTGATGAAGCTTCCGTCTTGGAAATCCGCGGCGGCTTCGGTGCTGCCGAAAAGATCCTCGATCGAGTAGGGGAACCCCTTCGCTTGGAATGCCTGCATTCCACGGACGGAACCCCAGGCGCCGACGATGCCGTCACAGGGGCTGACCAGGATTTTGGGATCCGGATTCACCGGCCGCATTCCGGGTTTCAATTCGCGGGTGAAGCATTCCTGAAGGCTGTTGAATCGTTGCTCCTTGGATTCACTCAGGTCGAGGTCGGTGAAGAGCTGCCACAAGGCAATGGAAGCCCGTGTCAGCAGTGGGCTTCGAATGCTGCTGAAGCGGCCCATGGCGTGGGTCAGCAGGGACCGTGGCACCCGATTGGTCAGCAGAAAGTTCAAATCCTCCTGCAGCAACAGTCGGTCGCGGAGGGCGCGCAGTCGGCTGGAAGTGTTGCCACCTCTGCGGGTCGAAACATCAATCCTGTTTTTTTTCATGTCTGAATTCCTGAATCCTTCGTGGTTTGCCTTGATCCCTGCAGCCGGTGCGCTGGCATGGGGTCGGCGGCGTCTCCAACTCTCCTTTGCCAAGCATCCGTCCCTGGCGGGGCACTCCCGATGGGCCAAGCGGATCACCCGCTGGATTCCTGGGTATGCCTACGGGGATGAAGAGGTGTTCCGTGCCGACGGAGCTTCCGACGCGGTGGAAGCATCCCGTCGACAAGGGTTCTTCCGACTGGCGGGGCAGTTTGCCGGTCATCACCCGCGATCGATTATCCGGTCGACGGAGGCGTCCCGGCACATCTCCGACCTCCAGTTCACCCGAGCCTATCGGGTGCCGTTCCAATTCAGCCCATATGTGCGGGCCCATTTGAAACTGGGAGGATTTGTCGAGTCGTCCGAGGGGGTGCAAGTCACGGATCTGGACGGGCGGCGCTACCTCGATTTGACCGGCTCCTATGGGGTCAATGTGATGGGCTACGACTTCTACAAGTCGTGCATGGAAGAGGCGATGCGGCGGGTTCAGGCTTTGGGTCCTGTTCTGGGTAGCTTGCATCCCTGCACCGCCTGGAATGCGGAACGCCTTTGTCGCATTTCGGGCAAGGACGAGGTGTCGTTCCACATGTCGGGCACCGAGGCCGTCATGCAGGCGGTGCGCTTGGCGCGCTACCATACCGGACGCAAGTATCTGGTTCGGTTCTGCGGCTCCTACCATGGATGGTGGGACGATGTTCAGCCGGGTCCGGGAAACCCCATGCCCCCGGGTTGCACCTACACGCTGAAGGAAATGGATGCGGACACGCTTCGGGTGCTTTCCACTCGCAACGACATTGCGTGCGTGCTGGTCAATCCCCTCCAGGCGCTGCATCCGAACCGTCCAGCTCCCGGCGACTCGACATTGGTGGATAGCTCCCGCAAAGCCGGCTTCGATCGCCAGCGCTACACCGAATGGCTCCAGTGCTTGCGCGAAGTATGCACCCAACGCGGCATTGTTCTCATATTTGATGAGGTGTTCTTGGGGTTCCGACTCGCTCCTGGCGGAGCCCAAGAATACTTCGGGGTCGATGCCGACATGGTCACCTACGGTAAAACCCTGGGCGGCGGATTCCCGGTCGGTGTCGTCTGCGGGCGCCGCTCCCTGATGGGTCGCTACCGCGAGGATCGACCGGCCGACATTTGCTTTGCCCGCGGCACGTTCAACTCGCACCCGTACGTGATGGCCGCGATGCAGGTTTTCCTGGAGCGCTTGGAAACGCCCGAAGTGCGCGGATGGTATGCCGGTCTGGACGAGCGTTGGAATCAACGCGCTCAGAGTCTCAACGAACACCTCGTCACGGCTGGCCTGCCCGTGCGAGTGGCCAACCTCTCGACGGTTTGGACCATCTTGTATGACGTCCCCAGCCGCTATAATTGGATGTTCCAGTTCTACCTCCGGGCCGAAGGGTTGGCGCTGAGTTGGGTGGGCAGCGGTCGACTCATCTTCAGTCTCAACTATTCGGAAGAAGATTTTCAGTCGGTGACCGAACGATTCGTCCGAGCCGCTGTGGCGATGCAGCAGGACGGCTGGTGGTCGCAAGTTCCTGGTTTGGACAACCGATCCATCCGCCGGCAAATTTTCCGGGAGATGCTGGGGAGGATTCGCAAGAAACCCTTGGGTCCAGTCACCTCCCGGTGAAACGCCAAACAAACCGCCCCGTCGGAACCAAGTGTTCCGGTTCAGTGGGTCGTCTGAGTGGGGTTCAGGGCGTGATCCATGGGGTCGATGAGTTCTCCCCGCAGGAGGGCCAGCGGTGAGCGCCAGTACAGCAGGATGTCGTGGAACGGATCGGTCATGATCTTCAATGCCCAGACCAGTCCGGTGGTCACGTCGCGCAGGAAGAACAGGTGGACCGTGCGGAAGATCAACCCTCCGATGCCGATGTAGAACCAGATGAGTCCGAGGCTCTTGAGGTAACCCCCACGGATCGTTTCCTCATTCAGTAGACCCAAGAAATTGGGGCTGAAGTAGAGCACTGCCGGCGCCGCAGCCCACAGGGCCATGAGCACCACCTTGCGTCGCAGGTTGTAGCCAATCTTGATGTCCTCCTTGTGTTCGTGGGTGGCCTGGTTCACGTGGTCGTAGCCGCGCGGTTCAAAGAAGAAATGTCCGGACTGGCGCGAGGTCATTGAAATGCCCCAGGCGATGAGGGCCGAGAGGGCCGGATCAATAAACAGGAACACGTAGGAAACCACGAAGGACAGGGCGCTGATGAGGTGCAGCGACTGGTTGATCCGGCTGTGGTGGTAGTAGCGGTGGTCGTCCCAGCGTTGGGTTCGCAACGCCTCGAGGTAGTGGGAAAACGGAGCGGTCATGATGCGATTCATGGGGGTGTTGATGATGCGGAGCGGTGGATCGGTCTGGCGTCGATTCCAATGAGGCTGTGTGAAGCTCCGGTGGCGGTCCTGTTTCGATACCGAAATATCGGCAATCTGCCATCGGTTCGTTGCTGAGGCGGTGCTGGATGGGGAAGTGATCGAGGGGGCTTCAGCCAAGTCGGATCAAAAAATCCTGCATCCAGCGCGACCGTTGCGGATCGCCTTGGTGACTGAGACTTACCCGCCCGAGATCAATGGGGTAGCGAGCACAGTGGCCCAGTTGGTGGCGGGCTTGTTGCTTGCGGGCCATTTCGTCGAGGTGACGCGGCCTCGTCAGCCCAAAGTCGATGGCGATGGATCACCGGGGAGCCAGTCGGATCGATTTTCGGAGCGACTCACTTCTGGGATTCCCATTCCACGGTATCCGGAACTCAAACTGGGGCTACCGGCGTCTCGCCGCTTGGAACGGGATTGGAAGGCACAACCGCCGGACGTCGTACACATCGCCACTGAGGGTCCGCTGGGATGGTCTGCGTTGCGCGTGGCACGTCGGTTGGGTCTCCCCGTGGTCTCGGAGTTCCGAACCAACTTCCACGCCTACAGTGCCCATTATGGCATTGGACACCTCCGCCGCTGGGTTCTGGGTTACCTACGGCATTTTCACAATCGGTGTGCCTTCACCATGGTTCCGACGGCGGGATTGGCAGCAGAATTGGCGTCGTCTGGTTTTGAGCGATTGAAGGTGGTGGCCCGTGGTGTGGATGCCAGCCGCTTTCACCCCTCCCGCCGATCTCAAGTGTTGCGGTCCTCGTGGGGTGCCGGGCCATCCACACTCGTCGCGGTGGCAGTCGGCCGCATTGCTCCGGAGAAGAATCTCGACCTCCTGGTCTCGGCCTTCCGAAAGATCCGCACCGTCCAACCGGATGCCCGATTGGTCGTGGTGGGTGATGGTCCTTCCCGGGCCTGGTTGGAACATGAGGCGACCGATGCTGTGTTTGCGGGGCGGCGACTCGGCGAGGATTTGGCGGCCCATTATGCCTCGGCCGACTTGCTGCTTTTCCCCAGCCTCACCGAGACCTTTGGCAATGTGACTCTCGAGGCCATGGCCAGCGGTGTGGCGGTTCTGGCCTTTGATTACGGCGCCGCTGGTCAGAGGGTGGTCTCCGGGGTTCATGGTTGGACGGTGCCCTATGGTGACCGGTCTGCGTTTGAGCGTGCCGCTGAGGGCGCGGCAGCCGACTGGCCGCATCTTCGGAAGATGGGTTCACAAGGTCGCCAGGTTGCCGAGACGATGGCGTGGACCGAGATCGTGGCTGAAGTGCGGTCCATTTACTCCGAAGCCGCTCGCTCTTTTCGTTCCCGAGGGCTTGAAACGTAACATTTGGCGACTTGCCGCGATCGGCATCCGAGGGCAGATCATAGCAACTGTTGTTTCTCTCTTGTGACACAATTGTCTCGAGATTGAAAACATCGATCACCATCCGATGAAAGTGACCAAAACCTCCAAAGCCCTCGCTGTCCGCATTTCTGCCCACCAAAAGGTCGAGCAGCAGGTGGCGGTTCTGGTGAAGGCGGCCGAAGCCACCCACGCCGAACACCGCAAGGCGAAGGCGGCCTACAAAGCCGCCAAGAAAGCCGCCCGATCGGCCAAGATCGCTTGGCACAGGGCCCGAGTGCTGGCTCGAGAGGGACAATCCGCCTTGAACAAGTCCTCCAAGCGGTTGGCCAAGCTGAAGAGTCAGTCCACACCGAAGGCCAAGGCCTCATCGAGCCGATAGTTTCCACGGGCCCCATCGCCGCCGGCCCCGGGCTCCATCGTCCGGTTTTATCGATCGGTTTTGGATCGTCGATGTGCTGATTTCAGGGGTGCCAGAACGTCGGGAACTGGGTTTTCTGAGTTCTCCGAGGAATTCGAAGCCCATCGTTTGCGCAACACAGCAAAGCCGATGAGGGCCGCCGCCGCGGCCGCTGCACTGGTAGCGGGTTCTGGTACCGCAGAAAATCCAGTGGGTGTCGTCGACCCGGAGTAACTGAGGTTGTCGAATCGTATGGGGCCAGATCCGCTATAACTGCTTCCCAATTGGGAGGCACTGTAGGAGTTCAAGCCGGGTGAAAAACCAGAAACAACCCGGACGTACAAATTGCCTTGATTGTCCGTTCCGGAGGGCAAGTTGACCGATCGGGTAAACCAAGTGTTTGCACTGCCACTGGTCTCTGGAGTAACGGTGAAGACTTGGGCTGTTTGAAAGATGCCATTGCCGGTGGACCACAATATGGATTGGCTGTTGGCGGCTTCCACTGAGTGTCGAACATTGTACGACAGGGTGATTCCAGTAAACCCAACGGTCGACATCTGCATTTCAATGCCTGCACTCAAGTTTCCTTGACCTTGATTTGGGTAACCCAGGGTTCGCCATCCGACATTTTCATCATCAAACCCTCCGGCAAAAGTTGCCGCGGTGCCTCCAATTAATGATAACGACCCGTTTCCTGATGAGGGTGCGATCGTTGCCGCGTCAAAATCCCATCGGGTGATCAGGATTTGCGCCTGTGATAATGTTGCTGCCGACAGAAATCCAAAAAACAGCAACCGGCTGAACGGACACCTAAAATCAATCATTGGCGTGTCTAAAAAGCGCTTTTACGGCGAAAAAACCTCAGATACCAAACCGAATGTTTTAAGACTGGAAGAACACTCATTATAGTAGTTGAAACGAAGCGCGTGATGAAAAACAAAATGAGTATCGATTGTCAAATATTGATAAAAACAAATGCCTAAAAACGTTTCGACAGGCGTCGGGAGAAGTTCATTTTAGATGAATGCCCCTGTGTCCTGGTGATTCGAAAGGGGTATCGCTTCGAGGTGGTTGTCATGGGAGGCGGGCCCATCGCTCACCCATCACCCGCAGTCATGATCATCCGTGCCATGGGAGGAGCCTGCCTGACCCTTTCGTTCGGCTCGGCGGAGGAATGGGTCCCGGATTGAGTGTTCCCGAGCCGGTGCTCCGCGACGATGGTTCCTGCGAAGTTTGACCTGCTTGAAACAATCCAAGCCGTGTTTGTATTGCCAATGGGGTGGTTTTTGGGGCTTTTGGAACCGTTGATGTCTGATTCCAACCCATTCCGCGGATGACACCCACCCGTTCCTCAGGTCTTCAGCGTCGACTCGCGGCCAATCCCGCCATGTTCACGCTCGTCGCTTCTCTGGCTGCGTTCGGGGCTTACACCGCGATGTATGCCTTCAGAAAACCCTTCTCGGCAGCCACCTACTCGGGGCAAGAAATCGAAGGGGTTTCCTTGAAAGTGCTGCTCGTGGTGGCCCAGTTGCTCGGTTACACGTTGTCGAAATTCTTGGGAATCAAGGTGGTCAGCGAAGCGGGCGCCGGACGCCGGATCGCGCTCATCGCCGGATTGATCGGAATCGCCTTCCTGCCGCTCTTCCTGTTGCCTCAGGTGCCGCGCAGGGCCCAAGTGGTGTGCCTGTTTGTCAATGGGTTGCCACTCGGGATGATCTGGGGATTGATTTTTGGATTCCTGGAAGGCCGAAAGGTCACGGAATTCCTCGGCCTGGGTATGAGTGTGAGCTTCATCTTTGCCTCGGGCTGGACCAAATCCGTGGGTGTGTACCTGATGAAGTCCTGGGGCGTTCCTGAATTGTGGATGCCGGCCGTCACCGGGTTGGTATTTGTGCCGTTGTTGGGCGTTTGCCTGGCGTTGCTGGCCTCGTTGCCCGCTCCCAGCGCCGAAGACGTCACCGAACGGTCGGAGCGGGCACCCATGAACGGGGTCCAGCGCCGCCAATTCCTGACCCGCAATGCCGTTTCACTCACCTTTTTGATCCTCCCCTACGTGCTGCTGACGGTGTACCGCGACTTGCGGGATACCTTCATGGCGGATGTCTTGAAGGAATTGGGCGTGCAGCCGGATCCCTCCTTTTTTGCCCGGGTTGAAACCTTGGTTGGCTTGGGTGTCCTGGCCGCACTGGCCGGATTGTGGTGGATTCGAGATCATTGGAAGGCTTTGGGGACCTACCATGTTCTCATCGGTTCGGGGGCCATTTTGGTGGGTGGGTCCACCTTGGCGTTCCAGCAAGGGTGGTTGGGGCCGGCCGCCTGGATGGTGCTCACCGGTTTGGGGGGGTATCTGGGGTATGTCCCCTTCAACAGCGTGCTCTTCGATCGGCTTTTGGCAGCGACCCGGCAGGCTGGGACCGCTGCTTTCCTCATCCAGGTGGCTGATTCCGTCGGTTACCTGGCCTCCGCCTCCCTCTACCTCCAGCGGACGTTTTCCAAGGCGTCTCCAGCGTGGACCCAGTTGACCCAGAACGGGGGATTGGGCCTGGCCGTTCTGGTTCCCGTCTTACTGGCAGGCTCGTGGATGTCCCTCAAAGCAGCGCGCCGTGTAACTCAATAGCTCCAGAGCTGTCCGTTACATGTAGGTGTCGGGTGGCACCTGAAATTTGCTGGCGTGGTTTCGTTAACCCCTCATAAATGAACTCAATGCACAAAGATGTGTCTGGGATACGCAGTCCGCGTCCCGCTCGAAGTGGCGGCTTTACCCTCATCGAGTTGCTGGTGGTCATTGCCATCATCGCCATTCTGGCGGGAATGCTTTTGCCGGCCCTGGCCACGGCCAAGGCCAAGGGCCAGCAGGCCGCCTGCATGAGCAATCTGCGGCAGATTTCCATCGGCACCACGATGTACACGCAGGACAACGCGGACTACTTCCACAACCGGGGTGGAGCGGCCCCGAATGACGGCCAGTGGACCGCTTCGCCGGCCTCGCAGGAAATCCTGCCTCCCTCCGATGGGCGCGCCTACTGGGCAACCGCCTACATCTCTTATTTCGGTGGCACCCGCCGCATCGGCCGATGCCCGGGCGCCCGCACGGTGGATGACTGGCGCGACGATGGGTCCCGGCCGAAGTGGCCCATGGACTGGTGGCTCGACTCCAGCTACGGCCTGAACCAATACGCGGTGAAGGATTACAAGTCCCCATTGGACAAGCCGCTCAAGATCTCCGCGTTGGCCAATCCGTCCACCCTGATCTACGGGCAGGATGCGGCCGAGCAGCGCATGGATGGCTCGGATGACACCTTGGGAATTTGGCCGGGCGGATCGTCCGTCAACCTCAACCAATGGCGCGTGGGTCTGGCGTCACTCTACCCGGGCAAGCGCATGGAGTTCGAATGGTTCCGTCATGCCCGCAAGTGCAACACCCTGTGGGCTTTGGGCAATGTTTCGGTCATTCCGTACAGCACAGGTCCGGGCATCGACTACCGTTGGTACACCGGCGAAGAAGCACTGATTTCCCCACGTTGAATGGTGACCGCAACCCGGTTTGATTCATCCCCGATATGAAGATTTCATTCCTCTCCGTTCTGGCCCTCTTGTTGGTCTTGGGTTGTGAGCCCAAGCCCGAGGTGTCCGCACCGAAAGACAGCTCGGCCGAGGCCAAGGCCTTGACCGACGCCGCCTCCAAGGCCGCCGCCGAGAATCCCGCCGACGCCTTGGCCTTGGCCGAAAGCATCAAGAACCGCGACGACATCTCCGCGGCCGACCGCGCGGCCGCCCTCAAGGCCCAACAGGATGCCCTCAAGAAGCTCTCCGACGCCGCCGCCACTGGCGATGCCAAGGCCAAGGAAGCCATCGACAAATACCGAGCCTCCAAATGAGAGGTCTCCCGGTGCAGGGCCAATCCCACCGTCCCCAATACCACCGTCCCTGAACCTGTCTTTTCTTTCCCTCAAACCAGTCAGTCCGTAGCAATCAAACACAAACTGTAGCAACCATGAGTCCACAATACCTCAAACGCCTCGCCTTGGGCGCCCTGCTGGGGGCCTTCGGGCTGCAGGCGGCAACCACCATCCCGGCGGAGTTCGCCTATCCGTTGAGCGCCGCCTCGGCCGCCAACCGCGGCTTCTCGGTCGTGATGAAGCAGGCCACCACCGCCGCCGGCGGCTTGCCCAACAGCAACGCCCGCACCGAGGCGCAGTTGGCTGGCACGCTGATCAACATCAAGACGGGTCTGCCCCACACCAACACCATCGATTTCGCCGCTGCGGCCTTCAACGCCGACGGCACCTTCACCGAGACCACCACCATCAACTACGAGCAGGCGGGTTCCACCGGTCAGAACTTCCCCGGCATCCCGGGCCTCGAGGGTGGCACTGACAACATCGCCATGGAAGTGGTGTCCTGGCTCGAGTTGCAGGCCGGCACCTACAGCATGATCGTCAACTCCGACGACGGCTTCCGTGTCACCGTGGGCAAAGAGGCCCGCGACAAGGCCACGGCCCTCGTGCTCGGTGAATACGACGGTGGCCGCGGCGCCAGCGACAGCATCTTCGACTTCACTGTGACCCAGGCGGGTTTGTACTCCTTCCGCTTGATCTATGAAGAAGGCGGCGGCGGTGCGAACTGCTCTTGGTTCACCGCTCCCGTGGGCAATCCGGATGGTCGGGTTCTGATCAACGCCGACGGCGGCGTGAAGGCCTACAGCAAGATCACGGCGGCCACTCCGGCCTACCTGTCGTTGCTCGAGCCGGCCAATGGCGCCACCGGGGTTTCCCCGGGCGTGGTGGTCACAGCGGTCATCAACAATGGATCTGCCGGCACTGTGGCCTCCTCCTCGGTCAAGCTGACCTACGATGGTGTCGTTGTGGCCGCCACCGTTTCCCAAGCCAATGGGGCCACCAAGGTCACCTACGACCCGCCGGGTCTGCTGGAGCCGGGTTCCAAGCACACGGTGATTCTTGAATACGCCGAAGGTTCGACGCCGAAGAAGCTGGAGTATTCCTTCACTTCCGCCTCCACCGGCAACATCACCCTGCCGACCCCCATCTGGCTGGAGACCTTTGATAACACCACCGAAGGCGCTGTGCCGACTGGTTGGACCCTTCAGAATTTCACCAGCGGCGCCAACGGCACCGTGGACTATGATGATCCGAACAGCGACGCCTACCTCGACTGGGTGGTCATCCCGAAGACCCGCGTTGAAACGGCCAAGTGGGACGCCCCGCGCCGATTGAACATCACCGAGCAGTTCGTCAACGGCGAGGCCGTCAAGTCGCTGATCAACGGCAACTTCCTGTACGCCGAGTCCGACAACCGCGGTGGCAGCCAGGTGCAGTATGCCTTCTCGCCGGACGTCAACCTCACCGGAAAGGCGAACATCTACCTCTCGTTCCACAACATCTACGAGCAGAACCAGGACAGCATCGGCGCGGTGGAATACTCCATCGACAAGGGGGCGACCTGGCTGCCGATCCTGTACATGCTCGACGGTCCCGACATCAAGAAGGACGCCGCCGGCAACGTGGACGGATACGAGACGATGATTGCCGAGAATGGCGACACCGCCGCCTACGAAGACCCGATCACCGCCGAGCCCCGCGGCAAGGCCTATGGTGCCTTCATTGGCGTGGCCACCAACGAGTGGAAGAACATCGGACCCTTCATCCAGGCTCGCATCAACGACGACGCGGTGGAGTCCAAGCGCGTGGAACTCTTCCGCCTGCCCAAGGCTGACAATCAGGCCACCGTCCGCCTCCGCTTCGCCCAGGCCGGCACCGGCAGCTGGTACTTCGGCATCGACAATGTCGGCCTCTACACCATCAACACGGTCGCCAAGCCGGTTCTCGCCACCTCTCCGGTGGGTCTGAGCCTGATCGCGGGTGGCAAAGCGACCTTCGTTGCCGAAGGCCGTGGCGAAGGCATCAGCTACCAGTGGCAGCTCAACAGCAACAACATCGTGGGCGCCACCAACGCCTCATTCGTGATCGCCTCGGTCAAACTGAGCGATGCCGGCAACTACCGCGTGGTGGTTTCCAACGCCGGTGGTTCCGTGACCTCGGCTGACGCCGTCCTCAAGGTGAGCTCGCCCCTGGCTGATCCGTCTGTGCTGAGCAACGGCTTGGTGGCCTACCTGCCCTTCGACGGCAACTACAGCGACTTGCAGGGCAATGTCACCGCCTCGGCGGTGGGCTCTCCGACCTTCGAGGCCGGCAAGCGCGGTCAGGGTGTGCATGTGAAGAACCTCAAGGATGGTTCGCTCAACAACTACGTGACCCTCGGCTACCCGAACGCCCTCAAGTTCGGTGATGCCAAGGACTTCACCGTGTCGTTCTGGGTGAAGCAAATCAGCCAGGCCGATGATCAGGCCTTCATTTCCAACAAGGACTGGAACAGCTCCAACAACCGCGGCTGGGGCGTCTTCTCCCAGGGTGGTTCTGTGATTCGTGTCCAGTTGACCGGCCCCAGCTCGACTGACAAGTACAGCCAGAAGCCCGCCGCCAACCTGCCGGATGCTGCCTGGCATTTGATCACCGTGGCCGTGGCTCGCACCGGCAACGTCGATACCTACGTGGACGGCACCCTGTCGCTCTCCACCCCGATGATCACCAAGGGCAACCTCGACACCGACGACCTCGGCTTCGCCATCAACCTCGGCCAGGACGGCACCGGCAAGTACACCGATGGTGGCGCTGCCGAACTCGACGCTGTCCTCGACGAAGTTGCCGTCTGGAACCGCGCCCTCAACGCCCAGGAAGCCTCGGCGCTCTTCACCCTCGGCAACGCGGGCCAGAGCATCAAGGTGCCGGCCATCACCCAGAACCTGGAAGTATACCTGCCGTTTGACGGCACCTACGCCGACCAGTCCGGCAAGGCTGTGGTTGCCTCGGCGGTCGGTACACCCAAGTTCGAGGCTGGCCCGATCGGTCAAGCCATCCGCGTCAACAACTTGAAGGATGGTTCGGTCAACAACTACGTGACCCTCGGTTACCCGAGCGGCCTGAAGTTTGGTGACACCGGCAGCTTCACGATCTCCTTCTGGACCAAGCTCAACAGCCAAGCCGATGATCAGGCCTTCATCTCCAACAAGGACTGGAACAGCTCCAACAACCGCGGTTGGGGTATTTTCTCCCAGGGCGGCGGTAAGGTGCGCAACCAGTTCACCGGTCCGGGTGCGGGTGCTGACAAGTACAGCCAGACCCCGGCTCTGGGTCTCAATGACACCCAATGGCATCAGGTCACCGTCATCGCCGACCGCGCTGCCGGCAAGTCTGAGACCTATTTGGACGGAAGTCTGGTCCAGTCGGCCGCGTTGGCCACAAAGGGTTCGTTCGACACCGATGACCTCGGTTTCGCCATCAACATCGGTCAGGACGGCACCGGCAAGTACACCGACGGTGGTGCGGCCGAGATCGACGCCGTGATCGATGAGTTGGCCATCTGGAGCCGTCCTCTGGCCGGTGTCGAAGTGGCCGGTCTCTATGCCAAGGCCCTCACCGGCGCTGGTGTCGTGGGCTCTGCCCCGGCGGCCCTCAAGCTCAGCGGCATCACCGCTGCCGGTGGCAATGTCACCATCACCTGGGCCGGCGGCGCCGGCATCAAGCTCCAGAGCGCGGCCACCCTTGGTGGCGCCTGGACCGACGTGGCCGGTTCCGACGGTGCCAGCACCGCGACCGTCCCGGCCGGCAATGCCGCGGCGTTCTTCCGCCTGGTGAAGTAATTCACCGAGGCCTCGGCCTCACTCGAACAGGGGGCCGGTCGCAAGACCGGCCCCTTTTTTATTTTCCATGGGTTTCCTCGACCGCATTCCGGCGGTAGCTTGAGGCTCATGCCGAAGGAGTTCATCCGTGTCGTCGGGGCACGGCAGCACAACCTCAAGAATCTCTCGCTGGAAATCCCGCGGGATCGTCTGGTGGTCATCACGGGCCCCAGCGGTTCCGGCAAGTCCTCGCTGGCCTTCGACACGCTGTTTGCGGAGGGGCAACGCAAGTACGTGGAGAGCCTCTCGGCCTATGCACGGCAGTTCCTCGACCAGATGCAGAAGCCCGAGGTCGACCACATCGAAGGTTTGTCTCCGGCCATCGCCATCGAGCAGCGCACCAGTGGTGCCAATCCGCGCTCGACCATTGCGACCACCACGGAGATTTACGATTACCTGCGGCTTCTCTACGCGCACCTGGGTCAGCCCCATGATCCGCAGACCGGCACGCCCATGGCCTGCCAGTCGGCCACCGAAATCGTCGACCGCATCGCGCTCCTGCCCGCGAAAACGCGGCTCATGGTGTTGGCCCCGGTGGTCGAAGATCAGCGGGGAGAATTTCGCGATGTGCTGGAGCGACTGCAGCGGGAGGGATTCGTTCGGGTACGCGTCGATGGCCAGATTCAGGAGCTGAATCCGAAAGAACCCATTCGCCTCGATCCCAAAGCCACCCACACGGTCGAGGTGGTGGTGGACCGCATTGTCATCGCCGAGGGCGTCCGGGTGCGCCTGGCCGATTCGGTGGAGACGGCGCTGCGGTGGGGGGAAGGGCGCCTCAAGGTGCTGCATCAGGCCCCGGACCGGCCGACCGATCCATGGGCTGAAACCTTGCATTCCACTCGGATGTATTCCCCGGCCACGGGGCGTTCGTTCGACACGCCCACCCCGCAGCACTTCTCCTTCAATTCACCCAAAGGCGCCTGCCCGGTTTGCCATGGTTTGGGGCAGAAGATGGTTTTCGATCCCTCGCTCATCGTCCCGGATGAAACCAAGACGCTGGAAGACGGAGCCGTGCAGCCGTACCGGCGCATGGGCGGCAAGAAAATGGTCAGCTACTACAAGGGGCTCATCAAAGGCGTCGCCCAGCACTGTGGTGCGCCCTTGGACCGGCCGTGGAAGGAGTTGTCCGAGGAGGCCCGACGGACGCTCATGCATGGCTCCGGGACCAACGAAGTGGACTTCTGGTTCATGTCGGGAGGGGCGCCCAAGAAGACACGCAAGCCCTTCGAAGGGGTCTTGCCCAATTTGGAACGCCTCTATGCCGACAGCGAGAGCGAGTTCACCCGCAACCGGTTGAAGGCCTACATGACGTTGCATCCCTGCGACGCCTGTCGCGGACGGCGGCTCCGCCCGGAGATGTTGGCGGTGACGCTGGGGTCCGAGACCGTCGTGGGTTCGAGGGTTCCAGGTCGGAGCATCGCCGATTTCTGTTCGCTCTCCATTGCCGAGGCGCATGGGTTTCTTGGAGGGCTTGTCTTGAGCGAGCTCCAGCGACGCATCGCCGGCGAGGTGATCCTCGAGATCCGCAAGCGTTTGGGATTCATGGTCGAGGTGGGTTTGGGGTACCTCACGCTCGACCGGGAAAGCGGCTCCTTGAGCGGGGGTGAAGCCCAGCGCATTCGCTTGGCCACCCAAATCGGGGCCGGACTGGTCGGCGTGCTCTACATTCTGGATGAGCCTAGCATTGGGCTGCATCAGCGCGACAACGACCGGCTTCTGGAGACGGTTCGCCGCCTGCGGGATGCCGGCAATTCGGTCATCGTGGTGGAGCATGACGAAGACACCATTCGTGCGGCCGATCACGTCTTGGACATGGGGCCCGGGGCCGGGATTCATGGCGGGGAACTGGTGGCCCAGGGGACGCCGGCCGAGATCATGGCCAGTGCTCGTTCCGTGACCGGGCGCTACTTGTCGGGCGACTTGTGCATCCCGGTGCCACGTCATCGGGTGGATCCGCGTGAGGACAAGGGTTGGATCGAAATCATCGGGGCCACCGAGAACAATCTGCGCAATGTCGACGCCCGTATTCCGCTGGGCACGCTCACCTGCGTGACCGGTGTCAGTGGCAGCGGCAAGTCCACGCTCATCGACGACATCCTTCGCCGCACCGTCTTTCGCCAGTGGTACGGATCCAAAGAGCGCCCCGGGGCGCACCGCGAGATTCGCAATTTGGAGCTCCTGGAGAAGTGCATCGTCATCGATCAGGCGGCCATCGGCCGCACTCCGAGGTCCAATCCGGCCACCTACACCGGGATGTTCAATGAGATCCGCGACCTCTTCGCCTCGGTGGCCACGGCCCGGGTGCGGGGCTACGACGCCGGGCGATTCAGTTTCAATGTCAAAGGCGGGCGCTGCGAGAAGTGCGAGGGCGATGGTGTGCTCAAGATCGAGATGCACTTCCTTCCGCCGGTGTATGTCACCTGCGAGGCGTGCGCGGGCAAGCGCTACAACCGCGAGACGTTGGAGATCACTTACAAGGGCCTCAACATCGCCGACGTCCTTCAACTGACGGTCGATGAGGCGGTGAACTTCTTCCGGGCGGTGCCCAAACTCCATGCTCCCAGTCTGACACTGGCCGAGGTGGGTCTGGGTTATTTGCGCCTCGGGCAATCAGCCACAACGCTTTCTGGGGGTGAGGCTCAGCGACTCAAATTGGCTGCCGAATTGTCCCGACGTCAGACCGGTCGCGTGTTGTATCTCCTCGATGAACCCACCACGGGTTTGCACTTCCAGGACATCGCCAAATTGCTGGAGGTCCTTTTCAAGCTGCGTGATGGCGGCAACACACTGGTGGTCATCGAACACAATCTGGACGTGATCAAGACGGCCGACTGGGTCATCGACCTCGGTCCCGAAGGCGGGTCCGGCGGAGGCCAGATCATCGCCCAAGGGACTCCCGAAACCGTGGCCGCCACACCCGGCAGTCACACGGGTCGATACCTCACCCGCGTGCTCCGTCAGAAACCCTCGCCGACGTCCCGCTCGAACCGAGGTTGACGTCGCACAGAGTCCGCCCACGTTGCCTGCATGCTCCGTCTCGAGGATCTCGCTGAACTGGCCGCCCGCCATGCCGATGCCCTGCCGTCCCGTGTGGCCGCCTTTGACCTCGGGGGGCGTCGCTTCGATGGCAATGTCCGCAGCGAGTTGATGGGGGTCATCAATTTGTCGGCCGATTCGTGGTATCGCGAGAGCGTGGTGCTGACGGCGGAGGCGGCCATTCGGCGTGGCCGGGTGCTGGCTGCGCAGGGTGCGGCGATCCTGGACATCGGAGCGGAGTCCACGCTGTCCCATGCGGCCCGGGTCGATGACGTCGCCCAGACCTCCCAGTTGCTGCCGGTGGTTCGGACACTGGCAGCTGAGGGACATGTCGTATCGGTGGAGACGTATCATCCGTCGGTGACCCACGCCTGCCTGGAGGCGGGTGCCAAGGTGCTCAACCTCACCGGCAACGATCGCAGCGACGAGTTGTTTCGCATGGTGGCCGATCATGATGCGGCGGTGGTCTTGTGCCACGTGCAGGGAGCCAATGTCCGCGAGGTCGGCGAGTTCAACCTCGAGGGCGATCCGGCGGAGCATTTGTACGAACATTTCGCGCGTCAGACCGAAGTGGCCTTGAAGAACGGGGTGACGCGCCTGTGGATCGATCCGGGTCTGGGTTTCTATTACAAGAATCTGGGCGATTCCAAGACGCGGATCCGGCACCAAATGCGGGTTTTCCTCAACACCTTCCGGCTGCGCTCGCTGGGCTTCCCCACTTGCCATGCCCTGCCCCACGCCTTCGAGTGTTTCGAGGACGAGGTGCGCTCGGCCGAACCGTTCTTTGCCGTGTTGGCTGCGTTGGGAAAGACCGACCTCCTGCGGACCCACGAAATCCCGAAGACTCGCGCCGTGCTCGAGACCCTCGGGGTTTGGTGAGGCGGGTTTCGGTTCCAGGCCCTCGCGGCTCGTTGATCGCCGATTTCTGATCGCGGGTCGCCCATCGTTCCGCTGCACCGTTGCTTTGGGCTGCAAATCCGGTTCACGATTTGCGGCATTGGACCCGTCTCTGACCATCCGACCCATTGGTTTCCTGCGATCCGGGAAGGGGGTGCGTTTCAAGACGCTGCATCAGCCCGACGAGACGGCGACAGAGACCAATGTGCTGGAGTTGAATCCGGGTCCCGGCATCCGGGAGGCGCTGCGGGATCTCGACGGCATGGAGCGGATTTGGCTCATCTGGTGGTTTCATCGCGCCGAATCCTGGCGGCCCTTGGTGTTGCCGCCTCGGGGACCGTCGCAGCGGCGTGGCGTGTTTTCCACGCGTTCCCCGCATCGCCCAAATCCCATCGGGATGACACCGGCCCGTCTGCTGGGCATGGAAGGACTGCGGTTGCTGCTCGGCCCTTGTGACTTGCTGGAAGGGACTCCGGTGTTGGACATCAAGCCCTACGTTCCGGCCTACGATGCGTTTCCCGAATCCCGTGCCGGTTGGATCGAGGCCGTCGAGGCACTGCAATCCCAGCCGCCCCGATTGTCGGTATCCTGGAGCGCGTTGGCGCAAGAGCAGGTGCAGTGGCTCAAGGCCGCGTGGTCGGTGGACTTCCAGCAGCGGGTGGTGGACATCCTGGGCCGCGATCCCAGTCCGCATCGTACCCGAAGAATCCGCAGACTTCCCGGAGGCGACTTCGAGATGGGTTGCGGAGCTTGGCGGGTGGAGTTCCGCGTCCGGGAGGCCGCAGTGGAAATCCTCGCCGTGAAGCCATCGTTTCCGGTGCGGTTCCTGTTGGAATCGTGGCGAGAAGAGATTCCGGATCGCGAGGCCCAGTCGACTTTCCTCCAACGATGGCCGTGTCCCGAATTGGATCTCCGGGAAGGATTTCCTCCCAGCGAGACTCGACCGTCGTGAACCGCAAATGAACCCCGTCCCAGAGCGGGCGAGGAGGTGGATTGATCTCCGGTCTCCGGCGATGTGGGTCTTCGGATGGATTTTTTCTTTGTGTGCGAGCCGGGTTTTCGCCAGAAACAGCGTTCTTTCATCCGGCCATGGCCCTGATTGTGCAAAAATTCGGCGGAACTTCCGTCGGCAATACCGAGCGAATCCAGAATGTCGCTCGACGCGTCGCCCAATATCGGGCGAAGGGCGACCAGGTGGTCGTCGTGGTCTCCGCCATGAGCGGCGTCACCGACAAGCTCATCGGACTGGCCAAGGAAATCACGGCACTGCCGGACGAGCGCGAGATGGATATGCTCCTGGCCACCGGCGAGCAGCAAACCATCGCACTGACGGCCATCGCCCTTCAGGCCCAGGGACAGAAGGCTGTTTCCTTCACCGGGGCTCAGGCGGGCATCGTCACCGACGGTACCCATACCAAGGCCCGCATCCAGAACATCACTCCCGACGAGGTGCACAAGGCCCTCGACGAAGGCAATGTGGTCATCGTGGCCGGTTTTCAGGGTCGCACGCGCGACGGCGACATCACCACGCTGGGCCGCGGGGGTTCCGATTTGTCGGCCATCGCCCTCGCCGCGGCGCTCAAGGCGGACCTTTGCCAGATTTATACGGATGTCGACGGCGTCTACACCGCCGACCCGAGGCTCGTGCCTGCGGCGCGCAAGATTCCTGAGATCTCCTACGACGAGATGCTCGAGATGGCTGGCGCCGGCTCCAAGGTGATGCAACTGCGCTCGGTCGAGTTCGCCAAGAAGTTCAACGTCGTCTTCGAAGTCCGTTCCAGTCTCAACGACAATCCCGGTACCATCGTGAAAGAAGAAACCTCCAGCATGGAGGACGTCGTCGTCCGCGGCG